>Ga0209091_10001516_pt1 | contig 20301 bp, 8 predicted proteins | sample ArcticOcean_MG_C_6_FD_187438 | JGI IMG/M metagenome (GOLD analysis project Ga0209091, IMG submission 187438) | Marine microbial communities from western Arctic Ocean - ArcticOcean_MG_CB8_128 (SPAdes) (version 2) | ecosystem: Environmental > Aquatic > Marine > Oceanic | place: Arctic Ocean...
TGTTGAGGTTGCTGAGGTTGTTGAGGTTGTTGAGGTTGTTGAGGTTGTTGAGGTTGTTGAGGTTGCTGAGCAGGTTGCTGCGTTGGTTGCTGTACTGGAACAGGTTGGGAGAGTGGTTTACGGACCGGAGCAACAGGTCGAGGGAGTCCCTCCACTTTCTCTGCAGCGGGTGATGAGATGAATTCTGAAAGTGAAACAACGCCATCACCATCAGTGTCGGCTTGCTTGTGAAGGGTTTCAGCTTCTTCAAGCGAAGTCCCCGTTGCAACGGCTAATTCTTCAACAGAAAGTTCCTTGCTCCCATCGGTATCTGCTGCAAGGAAATGTTCTGCTGCACTGACAAATTCAGGCTCAGGTTCCGGTTCGGGCTCAGGTTCCGGTTCGGGCTCAGGTTCCGGTTCGGGCTCAGGTTCCGGTTCGGGCTCAGGTTCCGGTTCGGGCTCAGGTTCCGGTTCGGGCTCAGGTTCCGAGATGGCAACTTCTTCTTCCTTGCTAATACCAATATCAAATGCACCGGAAAAGGCATCTTCTTCCGCCTTGGCAACTAATTTTTGGTTGCTGGTATCGAGTGCAGGTTCGAGTTCAGGTGCTTTATCAACGGAAGGCAATTCGACTAATACCTTTGGAGCGGCATGTTCTAAAGTTTGAGGCAAGGAAATATTCTCTTCCACTTTTGTTCCAGGTAGTGGGACTGCTTCAACAGTATTAGGCCGAGGTACCGCAACAGAAACCGATGCGGAAAGAGTTGCAATTGCTGCGGTGGCAGCGTCTCCACTCGCCAAAGAAGGTATTGGCATAGCATGACCCACTACATCCATCGCAGCATCGAGTTCATCAACTACCTCAAGGAGAGTATCTACGTTCGCTGCCGGGTCTGCGAATAATCCCAGTATTGCATTATAGTATCGGGTAACTTCACCTTCTGCACCGGTGGTTGAAGCAATCGCTAAGAGTTTGATAATCCGCATTGGGTCTGCAAGTGTTGCGAGTTTGTTTTGGTCTTCAATAGAAATTGAGGGGGTGTTCCCACTGGAGTCTCCGGATGAATCAGGTAGACCAAGATAGTTCGAAAGTGAATCCGGTAGGCTCATCAGCCCTAAATGCCCGGCAACCAAGTAGTAAATTTCTCCGCCTTCACATTGTATACGTTCGCTCGCAGCTTCAAAATCAAAATCTCCAGGTAGAAGAACAACATCAGATAGAACCGAAAAGAACTTCTCCATCGCTTGATTGCGCTCCATTGCCATCAAGGCATGAAGCATATCAGAAGACTCAATAACGCCAAAATAGGCTGCTGTCTCATCGACTTCAATTCCATCGGGCATAGAAGCGCCTTTGAGTTCTTTATCAGCCATTTTCTACCCCCCTCTTTTGCACCCAATTGAATCCCGTTCTTGAGCATGATGCTGTAAAGCGTTCCTTCACTATCGAACACAACTCCATTTCAGCGGCTCCGTCCCATGTTGAAAATCGCCCTTGATTGTGGTGCGGACCAACCTGTTTCTTGCAACTGCATCATGATTGAACGTTCGTCTTCTCCTTCATCAAGAGAACTTCGAACCCAGTCAGCTGCGGATTCTCTGTCTTCGGTTTGCCAATCTTCAAAGATCGATAAGTCAATTTTGAAGGTCGCCTTTCGAACTTTGGCAGCCCCAGTTTCTTCAACTTCGGGCTCGGGTTCTGATTGATTGCTAAAAGAAGTACTCGTTGGTGAACGCGCTCGTGGCGAAGGACCTCCGCGTGAAGGGCCGCTTTGAGGCGATGGAGAACTTTTCCCTCGGCCTTGGGGACCTTTCGGAGCACCTCGTGCCGGACCGCCAGGAGGGCCGCTGGATGGACCACTGGATGGACCGCTGGATGGACCGCTGGATGGACCACTGGGAGGGCCGCTGGATGGACCACTGGATGGACCGCCCGGAGGACCGCTGGATGGACCTGCTTGAGAAGGTTGATTCCGGGGAGGGGGTGATGATTGTGCACTTTGACTGCTTCTAAAGGGAAGAGGTTCATCTTCATCGTCATCCCAATCATCGTCGTCGTCGTCATCATCGTAATCATAATCACCACTTCGGCTACGCATGAAAAGAACTGCTCCGGCGAGCAAAACTACAACGCCTGCAATCAGCGCGAATATGATCATGGAGTTTCCACCGAAGAAAGAAGACGTTTTATCCTCTCCATTTGCCGACCTTAGAGGGCAGCCATCCGAATATCCATCATCTCCTTTCGGCTCATCGGGGCAATTGTCAACGAGGTCGGATACAGTATCGTTATCGGAATCCAGTTGAGACAAATGACAGCCATTCGAATTAACATCACCTTTCTCCGTGGAGTTAGTGCCAAGGCACAGGTCGGGTGAAGTGCCATTCGGATTATCACCATAACCATCATAATCATCATCCAACCATTGAGTAGGATTGCCCGCAAGACCGGAAGGTTCGAAGGCATCTGCATAGCCATCACCATCATCGAAGCAACCGAAGAAGTCGAGGTATGAGTCCCCAAATTCTGTCGGACAATAGTCATATTCTGAACCATTCGGATTATCTCCATAGTCATCTCCATCTTGGTCAGACCATTGTTCACTGTTTACTTTGAAGGCATCACCTGATTGGTTTTCTCTCAAGCCTGTTTCTTCATTGAGTGTGAATGTGTAGTTGTCTAAATAGCCATCACCATCAAAATCACTTTCGTCACCGAACTGACTTTCATCGGTGCAACCATCTGCGAGAGTAGGATAACCGGCAGGAGTCTCGAGACATTCATCGAGGGCATCAGAAACCCCGTCACCGTCTGAATCACGCTGGGATGCTGAGCAACCGTTTACATCAACGTCCCCTTTTTCAGCAGTGGGCGTGTCTGGGCACAGGTCTGAAGGACCGACTACATTGTCCATATCGTCATCGCTCTGGAGTTGAGTGACGCTGCAACCGTTTGCATCGATTGTTTCCCCAAATGGCGTTTGAGGGCAAATATCGGCATCATTCATGATGTTATCTCCATCGGCATCTAACTGATTTTCAGCACAACCAACAGAGTTGACTGGTAGTCCTTCATCAGTATTTGCGCAAATATCCTCTTCATCGGGAACAAAATCGCGGTCAAGATCTGTATCATCGATAAATCGACAACCGATTCCAGTGCCATCTTCAAAGGGACTGGTTCCTTCAAGCACACCAGCAATCTCTGAACATTCATCGGCTTGATAGCCTGTGGGATTATCTCCAAATCCATCGTTGTCAGAATCATTCCACTGGGAAGGTTCGAGTGGGAATGCATCCTCTGAATTCATCCAACCGTCACCATCGATATCTGGGCATCCCGGATACGGGTCGGTTGAATTACCCCAAGCATTTGGACATGCGTCCAAAACTAATGGTTCATTGTTAAGCAAAGGTGGAGACTTCGTTTGATTTCTAAAAGCGGGAAGATTACATCCATCAGTTAAGTCAACAGTTTCCGAGAGGTTTGAATCTCCACAAGAATCTTGATAATTCAAAACATTATCGTTATCGTCATCGTAGGTAGCGTTGTAAAAAGCAGTCCATCGGTCAGGATAACCATCAGAATCATTATCCTCTGCAGCACCAGTTATGTTCGGGAATCGGTCAGGATTTGTTGCATCATCTGAACTGTTGTCGCCGAAACCATCACCATCAGAATCCGCCCATTGAGTGCCGTCGAATGGCCATGCATCTGCGCCATGAGTTACATTCCATTCATATCCTCCAGTGGTGGATGGGTCTGAAGAGCCATCAAGGTCAGTATCGAGGCACCCTCTCCGGTCTCTCCACGATGCACCCCAATCCCACTTACATGCATCACCATCGACTGAATCAGAAGAGTTGTCACCCCAGCCATCACCATCTTGGTCTTTGTATTGCGATGGATTAAATGGGAATAAATCCCCAATTGGCTCAGATATGTCGTATTCGGTAATGCAACAGTCAGGCCCAGAATTATCCCCGTATCCGTCGCCATCGCTATCCGATGCGAGTTTCCAATTGAAAGTGAAAAAGTCTCCATCAAAATAATTGAAATTGTTGTTTGACCAACCATCTTGGTCGTAATCATCGCATCCCTTTCGATCTATCCACGATGCTCCATCATCACTGTTGCAGGCATCATCAAGATCAGCATAGCCATCGTCGTCAAAATCAAGACAGCCATAGGTGTAATACGATGATGAGGCGTTGGTCGATTCACAAGCGTCGTGAAGAGGACCAAGTTCATTGTCTCCATATCCATCACCATCATTGTCGGACCATTGATTTCCTAACAGAGGGAGGTCGTCAATTAAATCAAAAATGAGGTCTCTGTCGGCATCGGGATACAATCGTAAGACTTCGACATCCCAGAGAACACTGTCTTGAATGGCAAGGTGTAATGTTTCGTTTGAATCGGTATACAAACCAACCGTTCCCGTAGCGGTAATGTCCCCGAATGAAAGGCTGCTCCAAAGGTACTGCGGTACTGCTTGAGTTCCAGAAATTGATTCAGTGTTGAGGCTGTTCCAAGTAAGTAGATTGGTTGAGCCGACACTGGTCATCAAAATGTATGTGCCATCTTCGGATGAAAGGTCCCATGCTCCATCGATGGTCGATGTGGGCTGCGCACCGAATGAATGCCAATCTAAGGACCCGTTTCGAACATAAAGAACATCACTGTTCGTATCTGCTCGAACAGCCATTGCTGGATCTGCACCACCGGTAAGGTCGAGGTTGAAACTGTTGATGGAACCACTTGGTTGATTAAGAACAGTTGAATTCCAAGTCGAGTTTTCAGCCCAAGTCGATTGATTCAACTGACGTTCATAGAGATTCAAGGCTCCGGTCGATGTGAGTGTTGCCACCATCATCGTTCCATCGTCTGCCATGGCAAGTTGAATGTTACTCGACAGGTCAGTCAAACCTGTGATGATACTCGATTCCAGATTTACACCATCATACATCCAAACAGTGAGGTTTTGATTTTGGCCATCATCAGAAATTAAAGCCACTGCAACGTTATCGTTGGGCAGATAGAGTGCTGGGAAATCACTGGAGACAGCCTCTCCTTGAGAGCCGAGCATAGAGCTGGACCAACTGCTGTCCAAGTGGGCCAGCATGAGTTGGTTATCGGTTGAATCTCTGTACACTAAGGTCGTTGAGTCACTTGAATTTGTAAGTACAATAATCGGGTCAGCAAGATCTAAATCAGTTGCAACGAGGGTGTTGCTCCATCCAGAATCCTCTTCAATCGAGGTGAATATTTGGTATCCTCCTACAGCCGATGCAGCATGTGCGATGTGCTGTTGGCCTTCGGAGTCAAGCGCAGAGCCAAGCAATGCGCCCATCGTTCCTGCTGTCAGAATACTTTTTTCAACAGCCGTATAACTCGAAGTAGTTTGCATTTTCAAACCATGACCGCCTTCTGTTGTGAGAATGACGGGTCGTCCAGCACTGGTCCCTGCAAACGCGAAAGAAGTTGAATTCTCAGTCGCAGATGAAAGGATATTGTCTGCCCAAATACCGGTTGCTGTTCCATCATCAACATGCTCTAGGAAGTGTAACGAATGTCCGTTTTTGAAGGACAATAACATACTTGCTTCACCACGGCTTGCTGTCGAAACATCAAGGAATTCAAGTTCATCAGCATACGTGAAAATTGTTGATTCCCAATCTCGTTCCGAATACAATTGATGAACGACTTGGAATGAAGAGACGGAAGTAGATTGACGATAACTCAAACTGATTTCATTCAATCCATCACCATCGATGTCACCAAGTGTGGCCATCGAAAGGCCTTTGTATTCTTGAGCAGAACCCGTGGCAAGTAATTCTGAATCACTTCGCAGACCCAATGCGGAACCGAGGAGCAACTCAACTTTACCCATTCTCGTTGCACCTTGTTGCATGAGTAAGACATCGTCGTATCCATCTTCATTGACGTCACCAGCACCCATGAACATTCGACCGAGCATTGCATTGGCTGATTCGCCCATTTGTGTCCAGTTTGGAATGACGGAGTGAATCCCAGCAGAAGAACCGTAATACGCCCACACTTTTCCAGCTTGATAGGTAGATGTACCATTGTACACTTCTGAAAACATCATGTCATCGTAGCCATCAGCGTTGACATCACCGATGAAATCAATGGTATGACCAAACATTTTACCTTGAACGGTGGAAAGAATAGTTTGGTCTGCGGTGCCATTGAAACCAAAAGAAGTGCCAAAATAAATTTCGATTGATGGAAAGCCACTAAACGATTCAAATCCAGCAGCGTTTGAAATAAGTAAATCATCAAAACCATCACCATTCAAATCCCCTGAGCCACTCAGTGAACGGCCCAAAAGAGTGGACTCTTTTGTTTGAGTGATATTGCGAACATGGTTCATCATCGAACTGTTTCCTTTGTAAATCACAACCTTTCCTTTGTGAATCACTTCATTTGAATTTATTACCACGACGAATGAATGGTTGGCTGCAACAGCAGCCAGGTCAGCAAAGCCATCACCGTTCATACGAGCGATACCTTCGACTTTCCATCCAAGTGCTTCGCCTTCATTACCTGTTACATTCCACCATGAGTCGCTCTCGACTCCAGAAGAATTACCAAGGAATATTTCAATCAAGCCGTGGTCACCGGATTCGTTGGCTTGGGTATTATTCCAACCGGGAGAACCGACTGCAATATCATAAAACCCATCGCCATTGAAATCTTGAACTGCAAGACCTGAACCAAAGCGCTGACCTGCTTGAGTCCCCGTCATCGACCACACATTGGATGGAGAGAGGCCTTGAGCAGACCCAAATGACACAGTCACTTGACCAACCTCAGCATTACTATTCACCGACACACCCGGTTCAGCGAATATAAGATCATCAAATCCATCTCCATTGATGTCCGCCATTGCCGAGTCACCTTCTTCGACATCGACTGAAGCGATTGCCTGAACATTTGGAATAGGGTTAATTCGGCCTTCGTCTTGACCTGAAAGGCTTCGTAACAATTGCAAAGTAGTGGTACCATTTGCAAACGAAGTTGTTGCGATTTGTTCTACAGCATTGGTGTCAAGGCCCATGCCGATATGTCCGGCAAGGTTTGAATCTCGAGCAAGTACTCGACGGTCATAGGTGCTTCCATCATAGCGAATTAATCGAACTTCTTCGCCAGCGGTATACAGTATATGGGCAACTCCGTCCGGGTCCATTTCCAGTTCAATAGAGTGGCCCACTGGGCCGATGTCGAGTAGATTATCATACCATAAATTACCGCTGTAATTAAGCTGCCAGAGCGCACCGTTTACATCTCGGTAAACCGCTAATTCTAATTGGTTTGGAAGAAGGACCATCTGGATATCTGTCGGTTGAACGTTAAATCGAATGGTAATCTTTTGCCACGAGAGTTCAGAAAATACTGAGTTTGGATAAGCGATGTGAGCGGATTTGATGTTACTGCCATCGGCATACAGAACGTATTGTCGACCGTCTTCATTTACTGCAAGAGCACAATCAACAAGCGTACTTTCATTTGCTGGTGAGACGGAGTCAACCAAATACATCGACCAACCCGATTGAACGGAAGAATAAGATTCAGTTCCGCCATTGAGAGAACCAACGTAAACATTTCCTTCTTGCGTCGTCCAGCATGCATCAAAGCCTTCATCATGGCTGAGTTTCAAATCAGGAGTACCCATCGATTCATTCGGTAACATCTCAAGCATTTCGGTCATCCAGATGTCCAATGCAGATTCTTCGCGAACGGTTGCATCGTTCAATCCATCGAATGAGAGGCTTGTACCAGCAAATTCATGGCTGTATGAGTTCTTGAAAGGCACATATTCACTGGAAGGGTGAACCAAAAGATCGTTCAACTCAGCCTCAGATTCCATAGGATGTTGCACCAAAGGCGAGAAGAGATGAACAACAAACAACAGAGAAAGCAGTAATGAAACTGTAGGGAAAGGTCTGCTCGCCGCCGCCGCCATGGCTCCTTGTCGGTCGGCTTCCTTGTAAACGCTTCTTGAAGTTTGTATTCATTGACCCCCGTAGGGGGTCAGTATATTGAACTACAAATGGACTCTTTTCGACCTATGAATGGGTGGGTTTGACAAGACGAACCACCTCGCGGTAGTATGGCGGCAAAGACCTATCTTATCGTAGCCAATGGTCTTTGGCCAGAAGAAGTTGTTTGGAAACCATTGGTCCAAGAGGCTGTACACATTCTTGCATGTGATGGCGCTGCTCACCAGTGCCTTGAACATAAGATTCCAATCGATACTGTCATCGGTGATATGGACAGTATTTCAGAAGAAGTACGGGTAAAACTTCTGCAACAATCGAGGCTTCAATTTCTTCATCAAGACGGACAGGAAAACAATGACCTTGTCAAAGCCATCATATGGTCTGTTGACCAAGGTGCAACCAAAATTGAAATCTTTGGAATTGAAGGTGGAGATATCGCTCACCAATTCGCAGCGATCTTAGCACTGTGCGAAGTACCTTCGAACACTCGATTACACACGACAAAGTCAACCATCGAATTACTTGAAAAAACTGGCTATAGGAATTGTTCTATAGAAAAATATACATCCTTCTCATTGTTCTCGATTGGCACCGTTAAAGGCGTAAATCTCACCGGTGCAAAATGGAATTTAGCCAACAAAGAAGTACGACCAGGAACCCAAGGACTTCACAACCGAGTGGAGAGTGATTGCTTGGAGATTGAATATACTTCGGGTCAATTATTGCTGTTTTTGGATCGTTGAAGCGGGTAAGTGTTCACGAAGCATTTCCGAATAACTCCCCTCGCCATCCCATTTTTGAGCGAAGAGGTCGATTCTGGCTTGTTCAAGGGTTGCCTCTAAGCCACCCCAGTCTTCAATCAATCCAAGTTTGAGAGCAGCACGGGGTGTATAGCCCGGTAGAAAGTTCCGCCACAAAAACGGCACACGCCCTGGTGTAACTCGGTTTACCATGCGGACGATTGATGTGTTGCATGTCGTCAGGAATGAATGGTACCATTCCGGACTTTCAGCAAGTTGGTTAGCTTTTTGTGCTAACCGGAGGAGTATGTCTTTATCTTTCCCAGGTGGTGTAATAGCTCGAAACATGTAATCCTTGTTTCCTCGAGCGTTGGTTCGCAACCCCGTAAGGTCCCTTTCAAAACCAACCAAGAGATACAATTCATAATTCCGCCAAAGACCATCCCAGGGGTGGTAGCGTTGCTTAATTCTTCGACGTGCTTCAAACGAAAAAGAAAGGCAAGTTCCATCATTGAATTCAAAGGTGAGGTAGGTATGTGCCATTCCATGGATTGGATGAAAATGGTCGACGATGAACCAAATATCCTTGAGTTCTTTAACATCAACAACCACTTCATCAGCCCAAGTCTCATCACGGTCCCGTGTCGTTCGCCAAAAGAAATCACGAACATTTCGAAACGTGATTTTACTTCCTTCTGTGGTCGTGGTTGTCAAAAATTCACAATCTGAATTCCATTTTGCATCGAGTTGAGGCTTTCGTGGACGAACTCGGATGAACCAAATTATTGCGCTAATGGCAATAAAAAGCAAGGGAATGATGAGGAACAATTGTAACAAGAGTATCATCGTTCTCACCATTTGTGCCAAATTCGAAGTTGATTATCCCACCAATCGGTAGTGCCGTCTGGGTGTTGACGCCAAAGAACATCTTCGTGATCGGTCATTGTTGGAAGACCTTCGGTATCAGGGGAGCCATCTGCAAGAATCATTGGCGTTGGTCCTAGGTTGCGCAGAACACCAGCATCGCCCTCATCTTTGACTCGAACCAAGAGCATAAACACGACCACACAGACGATGAGACCAAGCACCCCTATCGAGAACCAACCAACCGATTTGGTCGGTGTATCCTCGCCAAAAGAGCGGCTTGGAAGGGAGGCTGCTTCGTCTTCTGAGATATCAATTCCCGGAAGTCGGATAAGATTGATACCGTGTACCGTTCGTATTTTCTCGTTATTGATTACTTCCAATGTAATCAAGTGGACCCCAGCAGGTAGAACTGTGCAATCATAGGTCGTGCTACGGTTACCGGGAAGGATTGAGCCTTGGATGGTCCAAATCTTCTCAAAGGTTGAAAAGTCAACATCAATCATGTTTGGAGTCATGGTGATTTCGCATGGGTTATCGGTAACATTTTCATTACCGATGATGGTCATAGAGAAGGCTGGAGCAGGCCGATTATGTATGGACACATTGAGCGAATACTCTGTAGTTTGGCCCAAGTCGTTACGATAGGCTTCTTTGAGAGTGTATTCACCTGCAGGCCAATGTGAACAGTCCAGAACGGTCTGATTATCAAGAACAGTAAACGGAGCACCAGAGAAAGTTCGTATCCCTGCAGCATCGTAACGAGGGCCAGTTTCATCGGCAAATATACGGTTGATGGAGCAATCATCTCCAGTTTCAATCCAACCAGGTGCATCTAAATCAAGCATCAGTTGTGGAATTTTCAAAGCAGGCTTGAGAATATAAGTCGGTAATTGAAGCGTGGTTATTTTTTCACCGTCTTGGTCGATGAATTCAAGTCGTAGAGCATGCTCACCCTCCGACCATGCATCATAGACTAAACTAGCATTGGATTGTCCAGTAAACGCCATGTATTTTTCTTGTTGAACCTCCTTATCTTTGTGAAGTCCATACAATCGCAATTCAATTTCAGTCCAATCAGAAGATGAGTTGAGAATCACAACCACACGTATTGCATCAGGCTCACCGTCTTGATTCATGTCCATTGTATCGTTACGTAAGGCCACTAATGCCAACCCTTCAGCAGCAAGTGCCTCTTCAACTGATGAGGATTCTGCTTGAACCTCCTGAACAAGACCAAGAGGGAAAACAATACATCCAACAAGAAGTGAAACAAGAAGAATTGGTAAAATTCGTTTTGAATCATTCATTGGCTTCACCTCCTTGTTCCTGAATCGGTTGTTGAGGTTCCAACACCATTCCAGCAGGAATCGGGAGGGGTGGTAAATCCTCCAACGGAATCATCGCTACAGGCAACACATCCATCGTAAGAGCATCTAAATTGGCCGTGTCTTTTGATTCAAACAATACATCTTGAACGAATTCAGTATCTCGACCCTTGCGAACAATAAGAGCAAAAGTCGCACCGAGAATGAAACCAAATCCAATCACCAAATACGTCAACCATGATGCTGCTGGGTCTTCTCCTAAAATCGCAACTGCGGCTGAAAATTCACCGTATGAATCAGACCATCCGTCGCCATTTGAATCAACACAACCCTGTGTATCACGATTGGAAATTCCCGATGTTTCCGGACAGTCGTCTCGAAGAGCCCCCAAAGGAACATCGCCGAAACCATCTCCATCGGTGTCTCGCCATTGAAGCGATTCAGTCGGGAAAGAGTCAGCTGAACCGTACGGATGGGCTTGCCAACTATCGGTTGGGTCAGACCAACCATCGCCATCTGTATCACGGCAGCCAAGTCGATCAAGAATCGAAGTGCCACGAACTTCAGGGCAGGCATCGCCTTGGTTACCGTCTTTGGAATCTCCAAAACCGTCGCCATCGGTGTCTCTCGATTGGGTTGGTTCGTGAATAAATGTATCACCCAGGTCAGACCATCCATCACCATCGGTATCGGGGCAACCCCAACGGTCACCGCCGGATGAAGGGCCAACGGAAGTTCCTGCTTGGCTCGGACAAACGTCTGCAGTTGTTCCGAGAGGGTTATCTCCACGTCCGTCGCCATCGAGGTCATGCCATTGCGTGTTGTCCATAGGCCAAGCATCGCCTTTACCACCGGGACTTGCCAGCCATGAATTTGTTGAATCAGACCAACCATCATCGTCACTGTCAGGGCATCCCCATCGGTCAAAAGTGGAAGTTCCTTCTGTGGTTCTACAGCCATCACCGCGATAGGCAAATTTGAGTGTTTGACCATCAAAATATTCCAGGTTGTCACCGTAGCCATCGTCATCGGTGTCATACCATTGACTCTCATCATTTGGAAACGCATCGGCAAATCCATCCGGATGAGCAATCCAATCATTGGTCGGGTCGGAGTAACCGTCGGTATCGACATCTCTACAACCGAGACGGTCGTAGCGAGAAATCCATTCGGATTCAACTTCCTCAGCCGTTGAAAACACGCAAACATCGCCTTCAAAACCATCTATTTTATCACCATAGCCATCGCCATCGGTATCTCTATACTGAGACTCTATGAAAGGGAAATCATCGATTTGGGAAGCGCCATAGGATTGATTGTCACCCCAGCCGTCTTCATCTGAATCAGCCCATTGTGTTGGATTATCAGGGAAGTCATCAATCAAGAGAGCACCTTCTGATTGGTTATCACCCCAACCATCAAAGTCACGGTCTTGCCATTGTGATGGTTCGAGTGGGAACGCGTCAGAACCATTGGCTTTGGTCCAATTGAGATCACCATCGGAAAAACCATCGCTATCCGTATCGGTGCAACCATATCGGTCACCGGTGGAAGTTCCTGTCATGAAAGGACAGGCATCGGGTGTTGAAGCGCTGAATAACCATGTTCCGATACCCCAGCCGGCACGAGAAAGGTTCCAATCACCGTCTTCCCAATTATCTCCAAAACCATCTGCATCGGTATCATTCCATTGCGTTGGGTCGAGCGAAAATGCATCACCAAATCCGAGTGGGTGGGCGTGCCATGGAGTCACGCCATCCAAAGCACCGGGGTCTTCGTCCGAATAGCCATCGCCGTCCGAATCAAGGCAACCATATCGGTCTTGAATCGAATAACCTCTGCGGAATGGACAATGGTCGCCTTGGTAACCTTCGAGATTATCACCATAACCGTCGTTATCGCTGTCGAGCCATTGGGTCACTTCGCTGACAAATGCATCAGCACCATTCTGTGAACCCCATCCTGAATCAGGGTCAGACCAACCATCGGAATCGGAATCATTGCAACCTTTTCGGTCATTTGTTGAAGTGCCAACACTGTCGACGCAATCATCTTCATTATCGATGAATCCATCTTCATCGGAGTCGCGATTGGCTTTGTCAATCGAAGGTGTAAGGGTGTAATCGAATCCATCGTTACACCATGAATCTTCAGACTTGATTTTGACATAAACATAACTGGCTGAGTTCACAGTTGTAGAAAGTACTTTTGAGGAGGCGGTATCGTCAGCAGAAGTTTCGACCAGAGTTCCTCCTTGGGCGTTAAGCAGTGAGAATGTACCCGTCCATCCATCACTTATGCACCAGAAATTAGGACCGTTCATCGAACCTGAAAAAGACACTTGAACGATGTCGCCTTTTTTGGTATCGATCTTCCAAAAATCGGCTTGGTCGACTCCTGCATCGCAGTCCGGATCACAGACATAACCGTTCGACGTTACGCCATCAGTGAGGGGATTTGCACTCTGGAGAGTGTCGTCTGCGGAAACCGGTGGAATCATTGAAAACATCATCGCGGCGAGGCAGAGGGCCATCAACCGCTTAGCGAGCATGGTTCTCCAACAGGTGGTATGCCTATGAATACAGCGCCTTCTGAGATGGCACCCTAAGGGTGTCAAAGTGAGTGCAATTCAACTGCGAGCAGCCAGTATCAATTCTTCGATTGAAAAGACAGGCATCTCTAATGATGAATCATCCGATTCAGAAACGATGCTGTGCATCGAAGCCATATCGCCTCGAATAAATTTGATGTAGCGTTGCTCTTCGTTTTCTTCAAACGGATGCAGACCAATGTTTTCTTGGTATGCAATCCCCATCCAAGAGCCATCTGGAGACATCACAGTTTCAAAGAAATCGTGCAATGCGTGGGTGTCGCCACTGCTTTCTTCGTATGCGGTGACGGTATGCAACGGTGTGGGGTCAATTCTTCTGAAGTCCCAAACATCTCCCTCCATTGGATGGTGGAGGGCGCCAGCATAGAGGTACCAATCCTTTCCAGCAACATAGCCATCATCACTGTTGTTTTGGTCGAAATCAAGTCCATAGAATGCCACACTGACGACTTGGTCTTCCGTGATTGAAACAAAGGGATACATATTGATTCCACGGTCAAACGCTGTTGCATTCCAAGACTCCCAACTACTGCCGTTATCATAAGAAACTGCAATCCGTAATTCCCAAGCGCCAGTGTTCCCATTTGGACAGTCTGCCCAAGTTACGACGACCATTCCGCCTTCGTTATTGTTGACCACAGGATAGCCTTCGGGACAATTGCCTTCACGTGGCCCGACTTCGACAGGAGTTTGCCAGGACCCATCAGCAGGACCTGGACCCGTACCATCACCGTAATCATCACTAATTCGAACTTGAACTACTCCGGAGTCTGAATCTGCGTCTTCCTGTGCTACAAACACATATGGACCATTGTTTTGGCTGGAAATAGTAGACCATCCACCTGGCATTGCATAGCATTGAGTATAGGGTGCATGACCAGTCTCTGAGCGATAATACCAATATCGTCCGCTGTCACCCGAACATTCAGGTGGTGAAGCGCCTGAGTTTCCAAGATAGTGGATGATGCCATCGCCTTGAGCAGAAACCCAAGGCCGGTCATCAGCAGCCATCGTATTCATTCTTTCACAGATGGAAGGCGAAGCGTAAGTGTTTCCACCGTCTTCAAAAATGTGCCACCAGTTATCTTCTAATGTGGTGTCAAGATAGTACACAACATCATTTGCATCAACGGCAATATCGCCTTCATCACCGAGGCATTCTGACCCTGAACCCGTTGCACTACCTGCAAGAGAACGAAGCATTCCACCGGGTGTAGGTTCGAAGTTATCACCATGACCCCATGTTTCGCCGTTATCATTTGAAATCCAAAACCATGAAGCCCAATAATCCCACGATGTTTGAACTGCGCCACTGTTTGGGTCGAAAGCCTCCCTATCCGAAGTACATGAATACCAAAAACCAGGATCCTCACCTAAGAACACTGGAATTGGCGCTTCTTCTCCACCCCAGCGTAAATCTTTGTGTGCTGTAACGAATAAGTTTCCTTGACTGTCGATGGAAAGACTTGGCTCATAGCCGATTCCGTAGCCTTCGTAACCAGCATCTTGACCGTTATCAGGGTCGATGCATTCCTCATGGCGAGGCATGTATTCGGGTTCGTTCCAAGTGAAGTACACTTGGTCACCTTCGAGTGCTTCTGGCGCCTCGTTTGGATTCAAATCATTCGACAATGAAGGGCCCCAAATAGCCGCCAAAAGAAGGGCGATAAAAGCGACAGCAATGGTTGCACCTGCTGCCATGTTGAGGTCACGCTTCCCTGATGTATCAGCAGAAACGGTAGAATCTGCGATCAAAATAGCATCAGGAGCTTTGTTCGCCATGGTAAGTTGTAGAAGCGTTGTGCTTTGGAGGTTACGCTTGACGGTGTTCAATCTTCAGATGAATCAAGCAGCGAAAGGTAGATTTTTTCGTAATCTTCAGCATTGTGCTCATAAGTATAGGTATTGAGAACTCGTTTACGTCCTCGTTCTGCTTGAGCAGTACGGCCTTCGGGGTCTTCGAGTGAACGGCAAACTGCATTTGCCAAAGAAATGGGATTTCCCGTTTCAAATAATTCACCAACCGTTGAATCGATCATTTCGGTGAGCGGTGGTTGGTCGACGGTTACAACCGGTGTTCCGCTTGCTAATGCTTCCAATGGGATGAGGCCTTGGCCTTCATAATAGGACGGATAGACGACTAAATCTGCACTTCGAAAATGTTGAGCCAATGTTTCAAACGACATTCCAGGGCGAATAAATACAGCATGACCCACGCCGAGTTTCTTTGCTTGACGAAGTAAAGTCTTGGCCATATGCCCTCTTCCGACAATACATAACCGTGCACCAGGGAATCGATTGAGAATTTCAGGCATGGCTCGTAGGAGAGTGCGGTGTCCTTTTCGGGCGACTAACCGCCCGACTGCAAGTAGGAGCGGTGTTTGGAGAGATGGTCGACCACACAAAGCATCTTCATCTGCCGCATCGTATTTTTTACGAAGTGCTTCATGCTCCAATTGTTCATCTTCATCGTCACCGTTCAAAGGTCGAAACACCAAGTGGTCAACGCCATACAAGATGGTTTCACATCTCCACTCCTCAGGAGGAGAATACCAACGTTGAAATTCCTGTTTGGTCGATTCGCTGATTGCAACACAGACCGATGATTCAGAAATGCCAGCTTGTTCGTATTTCGCATACCATTTAGCAGTGGTGAGTATGGCTAAATCATTGGGATTTTTCCAAGTCGCTGATTCACGATGTTTGGCTGCTAATCGCATCCCTTCACGTTCTCCAATCCAACTACCGTTAAGTGCAGATACGACCGGTGCAATGGTCTCTTCAACCATACGGAATTCCTTTTTGGTCCAACTGACCAGTGGCAATAAAGTGTGGACTATATCGATTGGTTCACGCTTATGAAGCACTTTGAGTGCTTGTAATGCATGTTTCCCATACGAACGGGTAAACGCCATCGGTGCTTTGAGCCAAGGGACTTCAATCACTGAAACTCCTTGTTGAGGTGGAGCTCTGTCTTTATGCGTTCGAGTGATGATACTCACATTATGGCCACGTGACGCTAAATGGCCAGCTAAGTGGTAGACCACTGAACCAATACCTCCCCAACGCGGAGGGTATTCTCCAGACACCATGGCGATGTGCATGTGTGTGGGACGGGCCATTGTGGTTTGAATGTCACCGACATCAACATCAAAAAATCGTCTTTTTAATCCAATGCCTTCAAGGAGGTGAGCAAGGTGGCAACCTCATGGGCGATAAACTCCCTGTAACCGTTACAGTGATTCTTCCGACTCGAAATGAGGAGGAAGCACTTGGACCTACAATCGATGCTATTCCGCGGGGATGGTGTAAAAACCTTGAAATTATGATTGTTGACGGTAATTCAACCGATCGAACGCGTGAGATTGCATTGGAAAAGAAGATTCGAGTTCACCTTGAAGATAGGAAAGGCTACGGTCGAGCATATCGGACCGGGTTCGATGTTGCAAAGAACGATATTATCGTCACTATGGACGCTGATTGCACCTATCCGGCTGAATTGGTTCCTACTTTGGTCAAGCGTTTACTTGATGATGATCTCGATTTCATCACCTGCGACCGACTTTCATTAGCGGAAGATGGCTCGATGTCGGGAATTCATGGCTTCGGAAACTGGGCGCTCTCATTCACTGCACGACTGTTGTTTGGCTATGGCGTCAAAGATTCTCAATCTGGAATGTGGGTGTTCCGTAAATCAATTTTCAATAACGATGCTATGCGTCCAACTAATGATGGAATGCCTCTTTCAGAAGAAATGAAAATCCTCGCCCGCAGAGTCCTTGGAAAAGACAAGGCTGTTGAAATCTCGGTTCCGTATCGGCCTCGAGTCGGTGAAGCAGAAATTCATACATGGGGCGATGGATGGAAGAACTTCAAATTCCTCTTCGCTCGACGCCTCGGGTTACACCGAACTCTCACCCCATGGGGCGGTCGTGACTCAAATCCGGATTCAACCAACAAGGATTTACCCGAGCAAAAGAAGTGAGTGACTTCATCCGATTTCGATCTATTCGAGCCATTCCGCAGGCTTCTACCGTTGCATATTGAGACCTTCTATGGCTTCAAAAGCATCCAGTATTGAGTCCTATAAGCATGTTCTTTGAGGTTGCTTTGAGTGAAGAAGTTTCAAAGTTGTTCCTTTCAAACATCATCCCAATCCAAGTCAATACTAATGCGAACAGGTTTTTGCTCACTCGGTGATTCTTGAGAGGGAGTTTCCTCCAATTGTTCCATACTTTCATTTTCTGCAAGAACTTCTTCTGCACCGTCGACTGCTCCACCTTCGAGACTGACCAGTGCTTTTCCGTCAGTAGGCTTGGAAGCGGATGAGAAGTCACCAAAGGAATCCCAAGTATCAATCATGGCCATTTCTGCCTTCTTTTGGCGCCGTAGTGCGACAACTGCGATGAGCACCAGAATACCGACAAAACCGGAGCCTGCAAGAACAAACATCGCAACTCGATCGTCGCCTTCTAATTCTTCAACATAGAGCGTAATACTGAGGATGTCGACCATCGCCTCATCTCCCATGCCATCGGTAGCAATCACCTTGAGGTTCGGACGTCCTGCGGCTTCAGGGTTCATTTCCACCGACCCCTCCCAGTAGCCATCACCGTCATCATCTGTGAGGTTGAATGCCCAATTTTGGACATTGAACACAATCGTAGCCCGAACGCTTTGCGTCGTCCCATCGGGGTCGCTCATCATGACTCGAACAGTTAACGTATTCTTCTGTTGTGCAAAGAGCGTATCGGGCATGAAAGTCAAATTGGATAATTTGGGAAGGCTCGATTGAACAGTAACATTCGTATGGACTTCATCGTACGTCCCTCGGCTGTCTTCGACATACAATGAGAGATGATGTTGACCCGGTGCGAGCTCAACCGAATCACTGCTAAGCATCGAGATGACTTCGTAATTTCCGGTCACCAACCATCGTCGCCATTCGCGCTTTTGCATGTCGCCATCAGCATCCGAAGATTGTTCTTCCAAGATGACCGATTCGCCCGGTGCAATGGAGATCAAGTTTTGTGGTTGAAGTAGAAGTGCAACAGGGTCTGATTGTCCAACAGAGAGACTGATGAATGAAATTTGTTCTTTTCCGGTCGCATCGGTCAAGGTGATTTTTATCGTATGTTCTCCCGCTGGAAGTGCTGATGTATGTACTTGGGAAGTCGTCACATCACTCAATAACGGCTCATTTAACAAGTCACTTCGAATCGTCATGGTGAAATTATCACCATCATAATCTACAGATTGATGAGCATCCCATTGGATGAGTGAACTGGATGAAAATGCTGCTCCATCAAGAGGAGTGAGGAGGTCTAATTGAGGTGCTGAAGGAAGAACTTCGACGGTACGTGATACAGTGACTGGTTCGTGAATACCATCATCAAAACTCAATGTAATCGTATGCATGCCAGCGCTCAACCGTCCATCAAAAATCAGCCAATTTTCACCGGGATAATCCAATCTACCATCCAAATCACTGCTCCAAACAATTACCAGTTCTTCTGAGCCGCTGAAGGGTTCTGCTTCAGCACAGTGCCAATCGCCTACAGTAGGGAAGGTTGAGCAAACAGCATCGTAATCCCCTGAACCGTTTGCAGAGAACCAAATGAGTTCCGCAGAAGTATAAGTTTGAGTTGAGGTGGGCGTTTCAATCACTGCTTGAGGGAGTGAGTTTTCAACATCGACGAGTATCGAAGTCACACGCGTTGCATTGATGTGTTCGGGGCGATTGTCAACAACTCTCATCTCAATGGAATGTACCCCACGAGAGAGATGACCTGTCCAGACTTTTCCTGCTTCAGTGTTGTTCCATGACAGTTGACCGTCAAGACTCGACCAATATTCGATTTCGAGAGTGTCACCTTCTGGGTCGATGGTAGCACTACCATCGAGTGTTACTTCATCTTCACTGGCATTCCCAAGTCGATTTAATGTGAACACTGGTTCAGGAACTTCGTTGTACAGTTCAACTGGAATTGTGTATGTGGATGGGTTGTTAATGCCATCAGAGGCGTAGATGACTAAGTCAAAAGTAGAAGGAACTGTTTCGGCCATTGAAAGGTTCATCCAAATCTCCTTAGGACAACCGATGACTGAACTTTCCTCAGTCACAGGTTGATATGAACGGTCAATCCAACACCACAGCGTATCGCCTTCAGGGTCAAAAGTTCCTGAAAGGTTGAATCGAACATGTTGAGTTCGAGGAATGACGAGTTCAGACCATGGCGTCATTGCAGGTGTGACATCAAAGACAATTGTAGGCGCTTGATTGACAAGTTCGATTGTTCGGCTTTCAGAAACACAGTGGCCAGCATCATCGCAGACTTCCAGAGTGATGACATGTATACCATCGGACAATTGACATCCCATATTCAGATAATTGGTATTGACTGTGAATGGAACCCCATTGGTCATATCTTGTTGAGTAATCCCCTGCCCGTTGCCCACCCCCTGTCCGGTACATGACGCCACAATATCCCCATCGAGGTCACTTGTCCATGAGAAAGTGAGTTCATCATCATCAAGGTCCCAAGAATCGGAGGCATTGAATTCTACAGGCCCTTGCGAAATGAACACGCCGAGATCAACAGGTGTCGTCCACATCAAAAACGGTGCTTGGTTTTCAAGTGGGAGAACACAGTTGACAAAACGGTCTTGGTCAATGGTTACGGTTGTTGAGTTCGAAACGCTATCGTACCCACATGAAATGGTTGCCACTGTGTAACTTGAAGAACCAG
>Ga0209091_10001517_pt1 | contig 20296 bp, 18 predicted proteins | sample ArcticOcean_MG_C_6_FD_187438 | JGI IMG/M metagenome (GOLD analysis project Ga0209091, IMG submission 187438) | Marine microbial communities from western Arctic Ocean - ArcticOcean_MG_CB8_128 (SPAdes) (version 2) | ecosystem: Environmental > Aquatic > Marine > Oceanic | place: Arctic Ocean...
TTTTGAAATCGGAGAGGGTTATAAAAGTATCGATTACGCTTACGTGATGTTTATGCTTAAACTGAAAATGGGAATCGATATAGGCTATGCTACCGATTTTGGAGTTGGTAATAATAGTAATATATCCAGATCAGGATTTGAGCTCTTTGCTAAGTATCGGTTTTAAGAACTTAGAGAGAAGGACTAGCTTTTGGAGCTACTAATGGTGTTGTTAGTTGGACACCTAAAGCTGCAGGAACGTATTATTACCAATGTTCAGCTCACGATGTTATGTATGGAACAATTACAGTTCAATAACAGGCGTATGTTCTTCAGTAATTCTAATTTCATAAAAACTTGTTTTTTGGTCATTTTTGGGCGTTTTTGAGCGTTTTTTGATCAATTTTTAGTGATTTTAGCCATTTTTCGTGTTTTTTTAGATTAATTCAAGGGCATATCCTCTTAAATAAGGTTTTGTTGGTAAGACACAGCGCTAAACCTTGATTTTACTGAGGTTTTATGGGTTGTGATCCCCCCCTTTTGTTTGGGGGTATATAAAAAAGTTTCAGGGACAACTCCATAGTTCAAAGGATTAAAAATTAGTTTAACCATAAGAGAGGGTTATAAATATTCTTGTTTTGGTTTCAGGATTACACCTATTTTAAGAATACTCTCTTAAACATAATATATAATAGAATTCCTATATTCTTCATAAAAACAAATTAATAATCAAAAGACTTCAGATAATGAAAACAAGCTTTAAAAACAGAAAAGCCTCTAGAGATAGAGACTTAACTGACAACTGAATTAGTTTCCAGCCATTGTAATTAATAAGAACAAGACAAATGTAATTAAATTTATTTTATTAGTTGTAATTTACAAGTTAAAAACCGTCTAAATCTTCAAAAGACGTCAGATAACGAAAGCAAGTTTTAAAAACAGTTTTGTACATTGTATTGACAATTAGATAAATGAAAAAACTACTTCTTCTTTCGTGTAATTTTATCATATATAATCCAGACTAATGGAACTAAAGTAAGTACAAAAGCAAATATTCCAACTGTTAACCAGGGGATTCCTGTAAATACTTCAACTTCATCTATAAAAAAGTATAACACAAAACCCATAATTGTAAAGAGAAGGGGGTTCTGTTTAATTCGCTCAATGAAACTTATTTGTTTATCTGCCATTTCTTAAAGATAATAAAAAATCACCACCGAAAGCGAAAGCTAAAGTGAGGGCTACAAAGCATCAATACCACTTGACCTTTATTTAATCAATAGCAGGCATATCCTCTTCAGTAATAGTTTCTTTTAGAAAGCATTTACCTCATTAATTATATATTCAATATATTTGAGAAGACTCCTTTTATTAATTAGAAGATTAACCCTATTTGTTTTTATGAAAATTAATTCATTTTTAAATTACTCTGATTATCTAGATACCATAGTAAACAAAATAATGTCACAAATAAGAGTGAATGAAAAAACTTTAATTGGAATTGCAACTGGTTTTAGTCCAACTAAAATATATTCTCTAATTGGAGAAAAGCTCAAAAATGAACCTGAATTAAGAGCCAAAATCTATATTTTTCAATTGGACGAATGGAAAGGGGTTTCTGTTAATGAAAAAAATTCTTGTCATTATTACATTATTAATAATGTTATTGTTCCATGGAAACTAGATATTAAAAATTGTTTTATGATAGATGGTCTAACTTTTGAAGATGAAAATCAATTAATTAAATATCAAAAATATCTAATTAAAAAATCTCTTGACATATGTATTTTGGGAATTGGTGAAAATGGGCATTTAGCTTTAAATGAACCTGGCACAAAAAAGAATCAATTATTTGGTATTCAAAAGTTATCATCTGCTAGTTTAAATCATGCAATGTTGGAAAAGTCTAAACAATTAATTACTCACGGAATAAGTATTGGAATAAAAGAAATAATGGATTCAAAAGAAGTTATTTTACTTATTTCAGGGGAGAATAAACAGCAGACCTATGAAAGTTTCATTACAAAAAAAGATTATAATTCCTTTCCTGCATCAATACTTCATAATCATCAAAATTGTTCCACATTCATTGATCCTGATACCATTAATTTATCTTAATATGCAATTACATTATTTTGATTGGGTTGTCATTCTATTTTACCTTCTTGTTTCTTCTTTTTTAGTTTTATGGTATACAAAAAAGACAGGTACAAGTCATGAAAATTATTTTCTTAAAGGAAGATTTATGATCTATATTGTTAAACATAAAGAGCTATTAATAAATTTAGCCTTTAAAAAGAATCGTATATTATGATAAAAATAGCCTACATCGGGGCGGGCAGTTTACAATTCGGACCGATTATCGTTCAAGACATTTTGATGAGCACAACACTGTGTCAAAATGGTTTGGAAATTCACTTGATGGATATTGAAATTAACCACTTAGATCATGTGGTCAAGCATGGTGAATATGTCAATGAGAAACTAAATCGCAAAGCTAAGATTATAGCTACAACGAATAGGGACGAAGCTATAAAAGAAGCTGATTTTGTTATTTGTGCCCTCGAAAAAGATCGCAATGTATACTGGTCACAAGATTTTCATATTCCTAAAAAATATGGATTTAAGCAAGTATACGGTGAGAATGGTGGAATAGGTTCGCTTTTTCACGCACTACGAAATATCAAAGTTATTATGGATTTGGCTAGGGCTATGGAAAAATTATGCCCTGATGCTATGCTTTTGAATTTTTCGAATCCAGAGCATAAAATTTGTGAAGCTTTAACTAGATTAACTTCGATTAAAACTGTTGGTTTATGTCATGGGGTTTTTATGGGCAGAGAACAATTGTCTGAATTATTAGCTGTTCCCTTAAACGATTTGCAGACCAAAGCCTGTGGCATCAATCACTTTACTTGGTTTCAAGAAATCAGACAAAAATCTACAGGAGAAGATCTGTATCCAAAATTGCGGGAGATCGAACAAAAAGGAGATTGGTTGGCCAAATGGCACGAAATGGCTTTAGGTAGAATTCTATTTAGACGTTTTGGCCAATGGCCTTCGCCTGCTTCCAATCACTATGGAGAGTATATTCGCTGGGCAGAAGAATTTGTGATTCCACAATTACAATTTTTCTATGACCCCTATGAAGGTCATCCATGGGAGAACAATCAAATTCCAGAAGGAGTGTATACCGTAGACCGTGTTGATTATCAAAGAGAATGGACCAAAGATTGGAGTAAAAAGCTTTTACCTGTTGGTAGTACGGAAGAAATACAATTGGAAAATGATGACGGTAGTTTTAAGAGCTCTGGCGAGATAGCCACCCAAATTATGGAATCAGTGATGAGTAATGAAAAACAATGGCTTGAAGCTGTAAATGTACCTAACAAGGGGGCGATTCCCAACTTACCCGATGATTTAGTAGTAGAACTTCCGGCTTATTGTGATGCTTCAGGTATTCAACCGGTTGCCATGAAGCCTATTCCGGAAGGTATTGCTGCAACCATTCGCTTGCATGCGAGCATTCACCAATTGTTGGTCGAAGCCTATGATGAACAATCTAAAGACAAATTACTGCAGGCTATCTTGATAGAACCCACGGTAAACTCCTATCGAAACGCAGTAGATATGTGCCATGAAATGCTGACATTACAAAAAGAGGTACTTCCTCCGTTGAATTAAATGATACTTTCCGAAAACTTAGAAAATAGTGTACCTACAGGGCTTGAATTCCTTGATTGGGTTGTTATTAGTTCCTATATGATATTTTCGATGGGGATCGCCTTTTTTGTAGCGAAACATAAATCAAAAAACATTAATGATTTTTTTGTAGCAGGACGCAACTTGCCTTGGTGGCTTTTGGGCACATCGATTGCAGCAACCTGGTTTGCGACAGACGCTCCTTTGGCGGTAACTGCATTGGTTCGTAGCAAAGGTATTTATGGTAATTGGCTTTGGTGGTATCTGGGTACAGGCATTTTGATGATGGTCTTTTTCTACGCTAAATATTGGCGAAGGGCTGAAATACTAACTGATGCTGAAATGATTGAGCTACGCTATAGTGGTAAATCGGCATCGGTGCTCAGAGGTTTTACTGCTGGATTCTTCGGAATTTTTAAAAACTGTATTTCTTTAGGATGGGTGATTCTCGCCATGCTTAAATTTTCGAATATTATGTTGGGTTGGAGTGCTGAACTCGCGCTTGGGATTACTTTGATATTTGCACTCGTGCATACCTTGACATCAGGAATCAAGGGGGTAGTCATTTTAGATATGCTGCATTTTTCTGCAGGTACTATTAGTACCGTTATACTCGCAATTTTGGTTTTGGTTAAGGTGGGTGGACCCACAGAATTGGCAACTCAAATTGCGGCAAGAGCAGATGCACCAGCGGGAGTATTGGATATGTTTCCTGATCTATCGCATATTGGGGTCACCGAAATGATATCCTTTGTTTGCCTTATTGGTGTTTTATGGCTGGGGCAGGCGCAAGGGGATGGTTATATTGTGCAACGCCTGTTTTCTGCGAAGAATGAAAAGCACGCGATCAAAGCGTCATTGTGGTTTGCTGTTGCTGGGGTGGTTATTCTTACTTGGCCATGGATTGTTGTCGGTTTAGGTTCTATTGTTATTTTACCAATTTCTGAAGCTTCACCAGCATTATCGGCTGATCCTGAATTGATATATCCAATGATGATTAATGCCGTGCTACCTGAAGGATTAAAAGGACTTTTGGTAGCAGCCTTCATGGCAGCTTTTATGAGTACTGTAGATACCCATTTATGTTGGGGCGGTTCATATATGGTTAATGATATTTACAAACGATTTATCAATTCAAAAGCCAATGACAGTCACTACTTATTTGTTTCTCGGCTAAGTATTGTAATCTTATTGTTGCTATCCGCCGTTGCTGCATGGCAAATGGATAGTATTGCGGAGGCATGGATTTACATCATAGAAATAGTTTCCGGTATCGCTATCATTCTTATGTTACGTTGGTTTTGGTGGCGTATCAATGCATGGTCCGAAATTACAAGTATGATCTCGGCCTTGTTCTTAGCCAATGGTTTTTTATGGATTAAATGGATGCATGGCTTTGGATTGGTCAATGATACGGTTCTAGCGCGGGTCAACGGGTGGTACCAAGATGATGTTGCACTTATTCGCGCAACGGTTATTCTCATATTGTGTACCATCATTAGTCTTGTGGTTACCTTTGCCACCAAGCCTGTAGACAATGATAAACTGCTTTCCTTCTATAAAAAAGTGCGCCCCAAAGGTTGGTGGGGACCTATAGCAGCCCAAGTTCCTGAACTTGTTGACACGAGTAGTTCACGAAATTCTTGGCTTGGCTTTGTTTTTGGAGTCATCTTTTTGAACAGTCTTTTATTTAGTGTGGGTCATATGGTGTTAGGTAGTTATTCCATAGCATTGATATTGTTAGTCATAGGAGGAATAAGTGGTTGGTTGACACTAAAATTAGTAGAAGTAGCAAAAACACAAGAATATTTATGAATATAATTCAAAAATATTTTTTTTCTATTTAAAAGATATTTTTGACAATACGGTTAACTATAAAAATAAAACCCTTGATTATCGGGGGTTTATATTCATGTTTGCAGAGAGACAGGGATTCGAACCCTCTTTTACTTCTTTTGTTAATACCTTCTATTAATATAATAAGAAAATCCCTCTTTGAACTACTGTTCTAGAAGGGGCCTCATTTATTTGTAAACGTTCGTAAACTTTTGAATACGAATGTTACATTTTTCTTTAACTTTAGAAGATTAAAGACAAATTACTCTATACTTTCTTCTTTGGATAAGCCGCTTTAAAATGGCGTAGGTTAATTAGGACTCTTATTTTAATTCCATTCGTTGGAGGGTTAATTTCAGGTATAGTTGCTGGACCTATAAATTTCTTCACTTCTAAGCCGACAAGTGGTATGGTAACAAATTACAAACAAGACGTGTAATATATTATTGTAAAAATGATAAAAAAATTGTTATTACAACTTTAATAATTACAATCGTTACAAGAAAGAATTTTTAATTGAACAATTTAATGGAAATTCTTTTGCAAACATTTTAGATGACAGAGTTTATTGCAGGGAGAATGGGAGAATGAAAACTTTAGAAGGTATTAAATCTTCTTTAAAAAGTAAGCCAGGGGGTTTTACTCTGGAATATCAGTTAAAGGAGTTATTAAATAATGGGACACTAATTGAAATTAAAAAGAAAGAAGATGTTATTAATACAAACAGATTTAGACTTCTTGAAATTGGAGAAGAAGTTTATGTTGGAGATTTAAGTGAAGAAGAATCTTTACCAATGAGATTTTTAGATGGTTCCTATATTACTTTTACTACTATTGGAATATTCATAGGTGTAAGCCTTGTTATAGCTCTCATAAGTTGGCTCATTAAACCCTTTATGGTTAAAGAAGAATAAACCTTACTTAGTTCTTTTTGAGCCCTAATTCAGGATTTTGCTTGACAAAAGCGTTCCATTCGGCATCGTATTTCTTAACCTCCTTAGGCTTCAGAGCAGCCATCCTCAGGTATCCTTTTTCCTGTTCTTAGATTCATTAGTTTAAAATAAATGAGGCTTTTTATTCAACACAAAGAGCTGCTGCTCCTAAAATAGCAATCCCTTTTATTTGTGAAACTTTAATTACTAAATGCTCCAATTGCTTAGGAAAAGCATATTCATTTAGGGTTTTTTCCATCGATTTTTTAAAGAGGTGAGTTGCCTTACTGATCGATCCGCCGAGCACAATGGCCTCTGGAGCAACTATATAGTTAATGCTTTTGATGGCGTTTCCTAAGTGCACACCGAATTCGTGATACGCTTGCAAGGCATTAGAATCTCCTTGAGCAGCTAAGATGCTCATTTCTTTTGCACTTGAATCAAATTTTCTTTCAAAGAAAAGACTACTGGCGTAATGCTCCATAATACTATCTTTGTAAGCAATCAATCCTATTTCTCCAGCTCCACAAAGCAAGCCATTGTAAAGTTTATTTTTAATAATTACTCCCATCCCCAGGCCAGTCCCGATCGATAGTCCAACAAAATTGGTGAAGGCTTTTCCATTACCATAGATTTGTTCTCCCTTAGTAAAACAATTAGCATCATTATTTAAGTAAACAGGTATCGCATAGCGGTCTTCTAGGATTTCTTTAAGAGGAACTTCTTTCCAAACAGGAAGATTCATAAGGTCATAAATAACTCCAGAATCGGGATCTACTATCCCAGGAACTCCAACTCCAATTGCAGTTGTTTTTTTTGTAATTACAGCATCTACTGTTTTGAAAAGGATAATGAACATCTCTGATTCTGTAATATTTCGATGTACAGGATTTGAAACTTCAAAATCAATTTTCCCAAAGGAAACACGACCTGCTTTAAAGTTAGTTCCGCCAAGATCAATACCCAGGTATTCTTTCATTTACTATTGCTTTTTGATTCTATAGTTTTATTAATAACTAAGGGTTTTGCCCAAAAACCTATTGATAAGATAAAAGTTAGAGGTATGATTAGGAAAAATAAGGCTGTTTTTAAAGAAATAGCTTCTCCGATCATTCCAACAATAAATGGAAAAATTGCTCCACCCGCAATTCCGGTACACAATATACCAGATAAAGACCCATGATTTGATTTTATTGAATTTAGGCCCAAAGAGAAAATGATGGACCACATTACAGAAATAGAAAATCCAAGCATGGGGAAGGCAAATAAGGCTGAGGGCGCATTGCCCAGAAGTGCAAAAAACAAGCATAAGATTGTTGTTACAGAAGCACCAATTAGCAGTTTCCTGCTATCTATTATTTTTAGCAAGGCGAGCCCCAAAAGACAACCAAAGGTCAGCATTGCCCAGAAGTAGGCAACTGTATTTGCACCAACTGTTTGTGGATCTAACTGATGATATTCTTGTAAAAAATGAGAAATCCAATTTCCAATTCCTTGTTCAACCCCTACGTAACAAAATATTCCTATGAAGTATAAGATTGTATATTTGTTTTTTAACAACTCCCAATATGAACTGGTGTCTCCCACTTTTTCATCTTTCACTTTTTCATAGTTTGGATATTTTATTAGTCCTGTTAAAAGAAACAAAGCAAAAGAAAAGACTGAGAAAACAATATATAACGAAGCCCATGGAATGTTTTCGGGCACAAGACTACGTAGGCTAGTGGCCCAATTTTCAGAAGCATGATCTCCAACTAAATAGAGATATAAATATGGGCTAGCAAAAGATGCACCTCCAAAAACTAACTGAGCAGCTACTGAATTAAAAGCAAAATGCTCCTTCCCCCCAGCACTCCTTAGCATGGGATTTATGATAACTTGTAAAATTGCCATGCAACTGCCCAATACAAATAGGGTAATGCTAAAAACAAAATAGGTTGGGACAAATACAAAACCAAGAGAAGCAAGTGTCATAAGTAAAAAAGAAAAACTTAACAGAATTTTACTGCCAAAACGTTCAGATAAAAAACCAGCGGGGATTGACATTATACCATAAGCAATGAAAAAGGAAAAAGGCAAGAATCCAGTCATAACAAGACTCAGATCAAAACTTTTTTTGACATCGACAATGATTGAATTGAGGATGTTGGTGACTAAGGAAATAACAAAGAATATCAGCATAACCAAGAACACAATATGGAGGTGCCTTTTTGGAGCCTGCGCTTTATTTATAGATTCTTCCATAGACATATATTAAAAGGATATAAAAACAGCAATTTAAGTTAACGATTTCTTAAATAAACTTGAATGTATAATTTAATGTTAGATACTAAGCTACATATATTGGTTGTGTTAAACAAGTTTACATAAGTTATTAAAAAATGCATTAAAACAGTTTTGTATATTAGTTGCAAATAACATTACTATGAGTTCTAATAAATTTTTTCAAGTAACTAGTGGTTTTCTCGCTTTTGGATTTACAATCTTGCAAGGTATTGACTGGTTATTTCAAAAATATTCAATTGATAGTAAGTGGTTCAATTATATTATAATTGGCTTGATTGCAGCATTTATAGCTTCCTTATTTTTTTTATTTATAAAATCTCGGCAATCAGAAAGCCAAAAACCCAAATCAAATGACAAAAAAAGTAAATTTATAAAAGTAGCGAATGTTGTATTTACTGGGCTATTACTAATTCTTTTTGTTTATTTCTTTAGAAAATCAGAATCAAAAAATGAACTGCTTACGGAGCTTTTACCAAAAATATCAATAGCATACGACAATAATAATATTAACTATGTCTTTAAAAAATCAAAAGAATTATTAGCAGAATACCCCGAGAATCAAATATTAAAAAGTTTTTTCATTAAATCATCATGGAAAATAAATGTAGATAGTGATATAGATAAAACGGATGTGTATGTTAAATATGGGGGGGATTCAATTTGGAATTATATTGGAAAAACCCCTATTGATAGTTTGAGAGTTCCTGGACTAGGATATTGGGATGATTTTAATTTAAAACTTATAAATGGGAAAACCGAATATATCAGTTCTAAAGGAGAATACGGGTTTTTCAACATTAGTTTAATTGAAAAGTTACCTGATGGCTTTGTTTTAAAAAAATCAAAAGAAGATGTTTTCATGAACATGCCTGGTGTTTATTTTGGAAGTAACATTAAAATAGATGCTTTTGGTGTTTCAAAAAAAGAGGTTTCCAATTATGAGTTTAAGACTTTTATTGAATCGGGAGGCTATAAAAATCCTGATTATTGGGATTTTCCAATTATAATTAATGGACACGAATATAGCTTTGATGAAGCAAAAAGTTTGTTTACCGATAGATATGGAAAATCTGGTCCAAAGAATTGGTCATATGGCGAATATCCAGATGGAGAAGGTGAGTTTCCGGTTAATGGCGTTTCTTGGTTTGAGGCTAGGGCTTACGCAAAATATAAATCTTTAGATTTGCCTAATATTTATCAGTGGCTTGATGCAGCTTTATTGTCAGGGTTTACGTCAAAGTTACCGGAATTAAAAAACTCCAATTATAATTCTACAAAACTGAAAAGCGTAAAATTTCAAAGTGCAAATTTAAATTTATTACCAAATATTGCCGGAAATGTAAGGGAATGGGTAATTAATCCTCATGGAAATGATAGGCGTTCGATACTTGGAGGGGCTTTTAATACCAATGAATATACTTTTAACAGCTTTTATAGTCTAAACCCATTAGATAGGTCAGTTCAAAATGGATTTAGATTGGTAAAAAACTTTGATAATGAAAATGAAGAGAACAATAATTTTAATATCAGACATATAGAGAGAAATTTTGATGATGAAATTGGTGTAAGTGATGAGGTTTTCGAAGTTTATAAATCACAATTCGATTATCCAAAAGCACCCCTAAAAGTCAAAACATCAGAATTGAAAAGTCCAAATCCAAACTATTCAATTGAAAAATTTGAAATGGATACACCATATAATAGTGATGAAAAGTTGTATGGCTTCATTATTTCATCTAAAGAATTTAAAAACAAGTCGGTTCCAATAATTGAATTCCCAACGGCAGGAGCAATATTTTCTGATAAATTTATAATTGACGAGAATTTATTAAAGGAGCGAAAATACATTTTAGATGAAGGTTATTCTTTAATAATTCCTGTTTACTATAATAATTACGATAGAGAAAAACCTCTCAAGGATTGGTGGCCAAACGAATCAGAGGAATATAAAAATGCTATTATCAAAATTGGAAAAGATTTTAAAAGAGTTATAGACTATCTAGAAACAAGAGAAGACTTAGAAATAAAAAAGCTTTCTTATTTAGGCTATAGCTGGGGCTCTGTTACTTCAAATATTCTTTTAGCTATTGACGAAAGAGTTAAGTCAGCAGCTATTTTTATTGGTGGATTAATGCTTCAAAAAAGCAGAAAAGAAATCGAAGCACACATTTATTTACGAAGAATAAAAATTCCAATACTTCACATTGTTGGTAAGCTTGACGGAATATTTGAATATGAAGATTCCTTTTTACCCTGGAATAAACTAATTGGCACCCCTGAAGAGGATAAATTCATTATAGCTGTCGATAATGCTGGCCATGGAGATGGTATTTCAAAAAATATTATAATAAATAACCATTTAGAATTATTGAAAAAGTATAACTAATACTTTTTGAGTTATAACTGCCTTAATAAACTAACAATCAAATAAACATAAAAAACCCCCACTAAAGCAACAGCTAAGGTGAGGGCTACAAAGCATCAATACCACTTGGCCTTTATTTATTCAATAACGTCAACATCTAATTGCTTAAATATTGGGGTTTCTGCTTCTGTTATTTCTACATTTTGTTTGACTCATCCATAAGCAGAATCCATGAGGGCTTTATAGGCGTTCACATCGCCTAATTTTGCCTTATGAATCAATGCTAGTGTTATCATGTCTTCGTTGCTCAGAAGCTCTTTAATGCCTGTCAAAGGATTCACTTCTTCTTGAAGGTAGACTAAGTATATTCGAGCTATTCTCTTTCCATTCAGGGTCCTATTTCTTAACCTTCTTAGGCCGCAACGCAGCTCTAAGCTCTGGGGTGTTTAAATAATAATCCGTTATATCATCTCTCTCTTCGATATACCCTTTCTGCATCAATAGCGGCTTTAGCCCCTTCAATGTTTTGTTGCAGAATTTTTTTAAGTAAAATTGGCTAGACTATAGAAGAACCTTATTTTTGTAGTAAACGCTAGAAAATGAAATCTTCAAAAAAACCGGATAATGTAGCATGGAACGAAGAAAGTCAGGAATACATATCAAAACTCCTTCCTTACGCCATTAGTAACAGCAGTCCTGTAATTAGTATTCCCAATGTAGACTCTTTTAAGAAAAAGGGGGTTGATAAGGTTTCAAAGCAGTTTCAGGCAGAGCTTGCAGACTTACAAAATAAAATTAAAGCCTTTGTAGATCTAGCTACAGATACCCAAATGGTTTATTCTGCCAAGTTTAAATTCGAGCCCATAGTAGGGGAAACTTATCATTTGTATCAAGGCGAAAAAGAATCTTTTTTGTCTCTAATTGAACCTAATCGCTGGAGCAAAAAACACGAGGGCTCTTTTAGGCTAAGTGGTGAATATAAATGGGAGCGCCTGTAACTACTATCTAAAATTCTGAGTGGCTATAAATGTTTTTTTAAAACAATTTTGTAGCTCTGATATTAAGCCAAAAACAGTATGTGTAGTGATAAAAATAAGAGTTGTGGGTGTTTTTCTAAATGACACATAAGCCTAATTCCCTTATTTAATTGCTATACTTTGTGTTTGAAGAGTCCATCCCAACAAATATCCTTAATTTTACTCAATATTAAATCTAATGGAAAGCCCTAGACAAAAAAAAATAGCAACTTTATTACAACAAGAAATCGCACAAATGCTTCAAGGGGCTGTCCGAAAAGAAGGCGTTTCTAATCTTTTGATCTCCGTAACCAAAGTTGCCGTTACTGTAGACCTTTCTATTGCTAAAATATACTTAAGCCTGTTCCCTCCAGCAAAAGCCCTAGAGGTATTAAAGGGAATAAAATCGAATAGCTTTCAAGTAAAACACGACCTCGCTAAATTGCTTAAAAATCAATTGCGAAAAGTTCCAGATCTGGTTTTTTACTTAGACGATTCTCTAGATTATATTGAAAAAATTGATCGCGCGCTTGAAGCTACAAACGACCCTATCAAAAACCCCGAGAGCTTGGATTCTCGTAAAAAAAAATAACCCCGTGCGCTTCCAATTATACATAGCTACTAGATATTTCTTCACCAGAAGCAAGCAAAACGTAATCAACATAATCAATTATATTGCTCTTTCGGTCGTCTTAATTGCTGCTGCTGCTTTGTTAATTGTTCTTTCAGCTTTTACGGGGCTAAAAGATTTTGGCCTTTCGTTATCTAATGTTTTTGATCCCGACTTTAGGGTTGAGACTGTTCAAGGAAAAGCCTTTGAAGTTGATACGCTTAGCATGTCCAAGGTTAAAAAAATCGAAGGAATTATTGAAATTTCCGGAATCATTGAAGACAAAGTTTTTTTAAATTATAGAGACAAAAACCATGTAGCCTACTTAAAAGGTGTTGACCCTTCCTACCTAAATGTAATTGAAAAAGACTCCCTTTTAAACAGTGGCAGATGGTTTAGCGAAGAATTTGATGAGGTTGTTATTGGAGGTGGGGTGGCTCAAATTCTTGGTTTGGGGGTTTATGATTACAACGATTTTTTGGTGTTAACCGTTCCTAAAAGATCTTCCTCTAATGCGCAACTCAAAGATCCATTCATAAACAAAAGCGCCTTAGTTTCGGGGATTTATTCTGTAAGCGAAGAGCTGGATAAAAAATATATCTTTTCAAGTGTTTCTTATGCCCGTAAGCTCTTCCAAAGAAAAGAAAATACCTTCAGCTCCCTTGAGCTTAGAGTTGATCCTAATTTTAACAAAGTTGATCTAGAAAAACAACTCAAAGCCATACTCAATACCGAGCTGCAAATCCGTTCCCGATCAGAGCTTAATGCAGCCCTCTTTAAGATGCTTAATACGGAACAAATGGCCATCTATCTTATTTTTACTTTGGTTATTGTAATTGCGCTCTTCAACGTTGTTGGCGCGATAACTATGATGATTTTGGAGAAAAGACCACAGCTAAAAGTCCTCTATGCGATGGGTGTATTGCCTAAAGAAATTCAATCTATTTTCTTTTATTTGGGAGGAATGATAAGCTGGGTTGGAGGTGGGATAGGTGTTTTGCTCGGCTCTGCCTTGGTTCTTATACAGGGTTATTCCCCGTTTTTGTTTGTTCCGGGAACCAGCTTTCCATATCCCGTTCGATTGGAGTTTCAAAATGTTGGAATGGTCTTGGTACTTATTTTTGTTTTAGGGGGTATCGCTTCTGCTTGGGCTAGTGCTCGGGTTGGAAAACAAATAAAATTACATTAAACCATTTCGTAGTCTCCCCTGTTTGTCTCAACATCTGCTAGAGCAGCAAATACATCTGCCGATGCGTTTGAAGTTACCATTCGGGTTCGGTACTCTTTGAAATGAGGGATCCCTTTAAAGTAATTGGTATAGTGACGTCGTGTTTCCAAAACACCAAGAACCTCTCCTTTCCATGCAATTGCCATCTCTAAGTGCCTTCGAGCAGCTTCTACACGTTCAATTATATTTGGTGGAGTTGCATGTGTGCCCGTTTTCATAAAGTCCTTTACTTGATTAAAAAACCACGGATTTCCTATGCTTGCTCTTCCAATCATTGCTCCGTCTAAACCGTATTCATCTCGCATTTCTATTGCCCGCTCTGGGGTGTCAACATCGCCATTACCAAAGATCGGTATGTGCATGCGTTGGTTGTTTTTAACTTCAGCAATTGGGCGCCAATCTGCGTCTCCTTTATACATCTGGGCTCGAGTTCTGCCATGAATAGAAATGGCTTTCGCTCCAGCATCTTGTAACCGCTCGGCAACCTCAACTATTCTTATAGAATCGTGATCCCAACCTAATCGCGTTTTAACAGTTATAGGAAGGTTGGTGTGTTCTGCCATTACCTTGGTCAAATGTACCATTAGGGGAATGTCTTTTAAAATTCCTGCTCCTGCTCCTTTGCTAACTACTTTTTTTACAGGGCATCCAAAATTAATATCAATGATGTCTGGCTTAGAAGCTTCAACAATTTCTACAGACCGAAGCATGGACTCTTCGTTAGCTCCAAAAATCTGAATCCCAACAGGGCGTTCTTTTTCGTAAATGTCGAGCTTCATTACGCTCTTGGCTGCATCCCTAATTAGACCTTCACTCGAAATGAACTCGGTGTAGACAACGTCTGCTCCGTTTTCTTTACAAAGTGCCCGAAACGGAGGGTCGCTAACGTCTTCCATAGGCGCCAAAAGGAGCGGGAAGTCACTAAGTTCTATGTCACCAATTTTCACCAAGGCCTAAAATTTTTGACAAAAGTACGTAAAAGCAGTTAATTTTGATGAACCGACTCCTTAGATTATATAAAAGACCTGGAGAAGACCTTATTAAAACTAAAAAGATTCAGGGCAACTAAATCTTATGAGAAAACAAAAAAGCATAATACAAATAAGTATCTTTGCCCATTAAGCTTAGGAAAGAGATTTATGAAGTACATCAGGAATTTTTGCATCATTGCCCATATTGATCACGGGAAAAGCACGCTAGCAGATCGGCTACTCGATTTTACAGGGTCGGTTACTGAGCGTGAAAAACAAGATCAATTGTTGGACAGTATGGACTTGGAACGTGAGCGTGGTATTACCATCAAGTCACATGCAATTCAAATGGAGTATACCCATCAAGGGCAAGACTATATCTTGAACCTAATTGACACACCCGGTCATGTTGACTTTTCATATGAAGTCTCGCGGTCTATTGCTGCATGTGAGGGTGCTTTGCTAATTGTTGATGCTGCACAAAGTATTCAGGCGCAAACCATTTCAAACTTATATCTAGCGCTTGAAAATGATTTAGAAATTATTCCTGTGCTTAATAAAGTTGACCTGCCTTCTGCCAATCCAGAAGAAGTTACTGATGACATTGTTGATCTACTGGGTTGTACTCCAGAAGAAGTTATTCCTGCCTCTGCCAAAACAGGTTTAGGAATCGAAGAAATTTTGACTGCAATTATTGATCGTGTTCCGCATCCCAAGGGAAGTGTTGACGAGCCGCTTCAGGCTCTTATTTTTGATTCTGTATACAACCCTTTTCGAGGAATAGAAACTTATTTTAGAGTGCTGAATGGAACCATTTCCAAAGGCCAAAAAATACAGTTTCTTGCTACTCAAAAAACATATAACGCAGATGAAATTGGGACACTTAAACTTAAACAAGAGCCTAGAAAAATCATTAAAGCCGGTGATGTTGGCTATCTAATCACAGGAATAAAAGACGCTAAAGAAGTAAAAGTTGGAGATACGATTACAACACCTGAAAGACCTACGCAAAATGCTGTTGATGGTTTCGAAGAAGTAAAACCAATGGTTTTTGCAGGAATATATCCTGTAGATACCGAAGAGTACGAAGAGCTGCGCTCTTCAATGGAAAAGCTTCAACTAAATGACGCGTCTCTTGTGTTTATTCCTGAAAGCTCTGCCGCACTTGGATTTGGTTTTCGTTGTGGCTTTTTAGGTATGTTACATTTAGAGATTATTCAAGAACGATTAGAAAGAGAGTTTAACATGTCTGTTATAACTACAGTGCCTAACGTTTCTTATCATGCTTTTGTTAAGAAAGATGTCAACGAATTGTTCCTGGTAAATAACCCTTCTGATCTTCCAGATCCATCTGCCCTCGATCGCGTCGAAGAGCCTTTTATTAAGGCATCTATAATTACAAAATCTGATTTTGTTGGAAATGTTATGTCGCTCTGTATCGAAAAAAGGGGAACCATAACCAACCAAACTTATCTTACAGCCGAACGCGTTGAATTAACGTTTGATATGCCTTTGGCGGAAATTGTTTTTGATTTCTACGATCGATTAAAAACCGTTTCTAAAGGATATGCTTCTTTCGATTATTCCCCAACAGGAATGCGCCCATCCAAATTAGTTAAAGTAGATATCTTGCTCAACGGAAGTCAGGTAGATGCGCTATCTGCTCTAATTCACATAGACAACGCCTATTCTATAGGGAAAAAGATGTGTGAAAAATTACGCCAGCTAATTCCTAGACAACAGTTTGACGTTCCAATACAAGCCGCTATTGGTGCAAAAATAATATCTAGAGAAACCATTAAAGCCTTGAGGAAAGACGTTACCGCTAAATGTTATGGTGGTGATATTTCAAGAAAACGAAAACTCCTTGAAAAACAGAAAAAAGGTAAAAAGAAAATGCGTCAAGTTGGAAATGTAGAAATTCCACAAGAAGCATTCATGGCTGTTCTTAAGTTAAATGACTAAGCGCCAGTTTTTATATTTAATAATAAAAACCCTCTCTTAAAACAGAGGTTTTTTCGTTTTAAGCCTTTCTGGTTTTGTGTAAATTCAAGGTGCTTTAGATCTTTTGACTTAATCTAAATTTTAAATCACTAAATTTATTCTGATAACCAAGCCAGAAATAAACCTCCAGACCAGGTCTTGTGGCTATAAAAAAGTGCTATGAAAAACCTGTTTTTATTCGTTTTCCTTTTGCTTATTGGCTGTGAACAAACGCCAAAAACAACTATATCGCCCTGGGTTTCTTACGATGAATCTCAATTATTAGAAAAAAATGATGCTCACAAATCCAAGCGAATGCAATACCGCTTGATTCAGTCTAAGGTCTCGGACAGAAATAATTTGTGGAAATCAATAGCTCCTCAAATAGCTTCATTTTCTAAAGAGGATTATGAACAGCTTAAGCCTTTTATTTTAGAACAAAATATTCCTACCCTACAAAATCATGTTACCGCAGGAACTCTAAGTTATGAGAAACTTACGCAGTGGTATTTGTACAGAATTGTGCTTTTTGAAGACGACTCACTCAAGGCCTTAAATGCAATCATTTCTATTGACCCTAACGCAGTTAGAGACGCTCGTAAAAAGGATGCTAAACGGCCCGAAAAACAGCATCTGTTGTATGGGATCCCTATTCTTTTAAAAGACAACATCAACGCAGAGGGTTTGCCGACAACTGCAGGTGCTCATGCGCTCAAAAACAACCTTACATCTGATGCGTTTATTGTAGACCGTCTTCGAGAAAAAGGAGCTGTTATTCTAGGAAAAACAAACCTCAGCGAGTGGGCAAATTACCTTTGTAAAGGTTGTCCTAATGGATATAGTGCTGTTGGAGGGCAAACCCTGAACCCCTATGGGATAAGAGACTTTGACACGGGCGGATCCAGTGCCGGAAGTGGGGCTGCAATTGCAGCAAATTATGCTGCTGCTGCTTTAGGGTCTGAAACTTCAGGGTCTATCTTATCGCCTTCAAGCACACACGCTTTAGTTGGACTTAAACCCACCGTTGGTCTATTAAGCAGGGATGGTATTGTTCCTATTTCGAGTACTTACGACACTCCCGGACCCATGGCTAAAAACGTAATAGATGCGTCTATTTTGCTTTCTGCTATGAAAGGTGAAGATCCTAACGACCCCATTACTAAGGGGAATTCTCTTGCTTCAGAGCCAAAAGTAACTTTCACTAAAAAAACTTTCGAAAAGCTTCGCTTTGGAGTTAATAAACAATTTCTTTCTGACTCACTCTACAAGATCGCAACCTTAAAAATAAAGTCGCTTGGAGGAACTTTAGTTGAGTTTGAGCCCGAAAGTGTTCGGTTAGAAAATTTTGGAAAAGTATTAGATGCAGACATGAAAATAGATTTAAAAAATTATTTAACGCGCTTTGGGAAAAGTGATCTTTTGCCAAAATCCATAGACGATGTTATTCGTCATAACAGTGCAGACTCTTTATTTAGAATGCCCTATTCTCAAGGTCGATTAGACGGAGTCTATGCTTCTGAAATGTCCGCAGATAGTTTGGCTTTTTACAAAGAAGGTCTAAAGAAACAGGGGGTCGCTTTTTTTGAAACCCCGATGAGAAAACATAATTTAGATGTGGTTTTATCAATTAATAATTGGAATGCGGGACATGCGGCTGTTGCTCAATATCCCTGCTTAACTCTTTCTATGGGTTATTCAGAAAAAGGCGCTCCCAAAGGGCTTACCTTTATTGCACGTCCGTTTGAAGAAGATAAGCTTTTGGAAATTGCCGCACTTTACGAACAAGAAACCTTGTTGAGAAGGCTCCCTAATGGTTATTGATAATCCTTGTCGTTAACTATACTCGAGCTATCTACCCTAATGACGACAAATAAAAAACACATACTAATCTCTGAGTTAAAAAAGACTCTGGGATGAGCTCCGGTTTGATTTTTCGTATTTTTAAAAGTATCTTTCCTTTTCATTAACTCTTCTTTCTATAAAAAGTTATGACATCAAACAAAATGATTCGTGTTCCTACTCTGTTTTTAGACCCTGTTAGATGTAAAAAAAACATTAAAAAAATGGCGGCAAAAGCCCACAGAAATAACCTTGAATTTCGGCCGCATTTCAAAACACATCAGTCCCTTGAAGTTGGAAAATGGTTTAAAGATATTGGCGTTTCAAAAATAACAGTGTCCTCACTTAATATGGCTGCATATTTTGCTCAAGAGTGGGATGATATAACGGTTGCTTTTCCTACAAATATTTTAGAAATTGAAACTATAAATGTGCTTGCTTCAAAAATTCATCTGAATTTATGTGTTGAAAACATGGAGGTTTTGTTGTTTCTAGAGAAACACCTTGAAAGTACTGTTGGAGTTTTCTTAAAAATGGATATCGGCTACAACAGAACAGGAGTTGATTCGGATGACGACTCATTAATTCAGGATCTTTTAAACCAAATGAGAGGTGTCCCCTTTATAGATTTCAAAGGTTTTTTGGGGCATGCGGGACACTCCTATCTGTGCCGATCTAAAGAAGCTATTGAAGAGGTTCATCAAAAAAGTAAAGAAAAAATAATTCAGCTTAAAACAAAATATAAAGCTCAATATCCCGGTCTGATTCTTTCTTTAGGAGATACGCCTAGTTGCAGCGTGTCAGAAGATTTTAAAGGAATCGATGAGATTCGTCCTGGAAATTTTGTTTTTTATGACCTTACCCAAAATATTATTGGCTCAAATGAATTAGATGATGTTGCCGTTGCAATGGCGTGTCCTATTGTTGCAAAACATCCCAAGAGAAATGAGCTTGTTATCTATGGTGGGGGAGTTCACTTTTCAAAAGATCGTGTTGAAGACCCTAAGGACGGTCTTATTTTTGGCCGAGTCGCAGAAAAAAACAACCTTGTTTGGGGCTCTTGTTTACCCGATGTTTTTCTCAAAAGCCTTTCACAGGAACACGGAATTGTTTCCGTTCCAGCTGAAAAAATGACTGCCTACGAAATTGGAGATTTTCTATGGGTGCTCCCTGTTCATTCGTGTATGGCAGCAGATTTAATGAACGAACTTTACACGCCTAAAGGTAGGGTAATCTCTATGATGTAATCCCGTCTTTCTTATTATCTTTAACACAAAAGCAAACGTCTATGATTGTCTTAATGGGAGTAAGCGAAACCGGAAAATCTAGCCTTGGAAAAATGTTGTCTCTGCAAACGGGCTGGTCGTTATATGACGCTGGTGACTTTCATCCCAAATCCAATAAAGATAAAGTGAATTCTGCCCTTAAAGAGTCTTACAGAGAAATTCTTTCTTCCCGTAATAATTCAATTCAATGGGTTGCTTTAAATGGTTCTTTTGCTTTCGCTTTTTGTTTAAACAATTTATTATGAAAAAAATATTTCTCCTTT
>Ga0209091_10001518_pt1 | contig 20295 bp, 10 predicted proteins | sample ArcticOcean_MG_C_6_FD_187438 | JGI IMG/M metagenome (GOLD analysis project Ga0209091, IMG submission 187438) | Marine microbial communities from western Arctic Ocean - ArcticOcean_MG_CB8_128 (SPAdes) (version 2) | ecosystem: Environmental > Aquatic > Marine > Oceanic | place: Arctic Ocean...
CAGCATACTTCTTCTTCTTCTTCTTCTTCTTCTTCTTCTTGCACCACCGATGGTTGCGCAGTATTCGTTTCGTCTTCTTCTTCTTCTCGTCGCTTTTGTTTCTCATCGTTATCAACGCTACCGTTCTTCTTACTCGCCGCGGCGTTACTCTTTAACAACTTCAGTTCCGCTCGCAACTTTTTAATCTCTCGCTCCAAGCGCGTCAGTTTTTCACTCGGCGTTTCCACGCACTCGTTTAATTTCGCGTTATTTTCCACGCGCATCATCCGTTTTGCGAGTTGACACGTCGTTAACGTTTCTTCCGCGTGTTGATAATCGCTGGAAACGTGCGCAATCATGACTGTTTTACAATTCCCACCGAGCGCGTCGCGAAGCAAATGGGTCAGTTTCGAGCTACGATACGGCACGTGGTCCACGCGATTCGATTGGTTGCGTTCGCCCAACGAAATAATCACTCTCTCGAGTACCGAGAGAGATTTATTTATGAACGTAGCTTCTCGCATCACAGTACCGGTCGATTTCGTTTTCCTCAACCTTTCAGAACCGGCAAGATCGACCAGATGTATCTTCGATCGATGCAACGTCGCCGAAGACAAAGAAGACGTTTCGGTGCTCTTAAAACTCGCGGTTTCGATATTTAAGGTAAACACCGCGTGTGACCTCGACGACCGGTCGTTCATAGCGTGCGAACCAATCGCTCTTTGCGCGTCGCCTTCAAACCACAACGCCAATGCCTCGTCTTCTGAAGATACCTCTTTCGTCGTTAAGCCTCGGATGAAAACGCCAGAATCGGGACCGGCGTCGGAAATCACGCACGCCGGCGCGTTCTTTGGATCCTCGTGCGAACTCAACAAATCAATGAGATTCTCGTTATATATTTCAACAAAACTCACCGACACCTTATCCTTCGCGCGGCCGACGACGCTTCGGCCCAGCGCCAATTTCTCAAACACCATCGTCAACGCTCGCGGTATGATCCCTCGATTCTCGTAACTCCCATCTCCGCTTCCCATGGTATACGTCTTCCCACTCCCAGTTTGCCCGTATGCCAAAATCGTCGCGTTGAACCCATCAGTGGCAGCTTCCACCGCCTCTTTCGCCACCGCTTCAAAAACCTCGTCGTTTGTAGCTTCCCGTAAAACATTTCCCGTGAATTGAAACGACGCGTGTTGTTGTTGTTGTTGTTGTTGTTGTTGTTGTTGTTGTCGTCCTCGTCCTCCTTGTCCTCCCGACGACGGCATCCTCCGATCTCGACATTTCACAAAAACCGACCCTCGCGGGCCTTCGCTCGTCACCAAAAGGCACCCTTCGCCTCTCTCGTCTTTTTTACACCGCGGTGGTCTCGCGCGCAAGTGCACCACCACCATAGATGATCTGTTTTTCCCCGTCGCGCCTCGTGCTTTCGCATTTTTTTGCGCCGTCGTCATCCTTCTTCTTCCTCTTCTTCAACTTCTCGGTTTACTTCTAACGGTGAGTAGTACGAGGAGCAGCCCTTAGCTTACGCGGGTTGTTGTTCTTGTTGTTGTTCGAAGAGGTGGACGAGTGCGGGAGGAAGAACAAAACACCGTTATGTGCGCTTTGAATAAAGAGTGGCTAAAAATAGTCAAACTTCTTCTGTGCTCGTATTTTTTTTTTAAATTAAGAAATCGAAGCGTTTTTTTCAATTGTTTTTTTCAAAGCAGATTTTTAACTACCAAACAACTAACAAAATTCCCCTAACACTACTACTACAAAAGACATCGATGACGACAAAGACGACGGAAGAAGAGGAAGCGAGCGCATTGACGAATTTATGCGACCGAGTTCGATCGAGCACGCGGATGATCGTCCTCGAAAAATCCAACCACGTGAAAATAAACGACGACGCCATCGCGAAATTAGTGCACACCGTTCCCGGGTCTCTGTTTGCTGGGATGACCTCGAAAACCGGGTTTAATCGGTTCGATAGTTCTGTGCATTTTATAGGGAAAGAGGAGAAAGATACGATTCAGTATTTGTTGGTGTTGGATGCGATTAACTTCTGCTTTTGGCCGGACCACGATGCGGTGACGGAGGAGCACCCGATTGGATTAGAATACGAACACGTGGCTGGAGGGTTGAAAAAATCCGTCGAGCGAGACGGGATTGAGATTTTAAGCGCGGAGAATTTAGGTAAAATGACCGGGGAGAAGTTGAGAGAGATGTTAGAGTGGCCTCGCGAGTTGCCGTTCGAGGAGGTGCGCGCGAAACGGTTGCGAGAGATTGGGGAAGGGTTGGCGAGGAGTTTCGGCGGCGAGGCGATTGAACTCGTCAAGGCGGCGAAGAAATCGGCGGCAAAGTTAGTAGATTTAGTCGTGCAAACCTTTCCGGTCGGGTTTACGGATATGAGCAGACATACCGGGGAGTGCAAAGAAGGACAATTCTTTGCGAACGAAATTTGGTTCTTGAAGAGAGCTCAGATTTTTGTAGCGGATGTGTACGGCGCGTTGAAAAATTCAGGCGCCGGCGAATTTACAGACATCGACATACTGACAACGTTTGCGGATTACCGAGTCCCGGTCGTTTTAAGAGAAAGCACCATTTTAGACTACCACTCCGAATACTTACACAAACGAGTGGATAAAAAACTGAATTTAGTCATTGGGTGCGAGTTAGAAGTCGAGATCCGATGCGCGACGATACAAGCCGTCGAGCGCATACGAGATAAACTCAACGAAAAATACTCCGCGAGTGTCAACGATAAGTGCACCGCGGTGACGGTTGATTGGTGGTTGTGGGAATACGGGGAAAAAAGGCGGGACGATACGAATTGGCGACCGCATCATCGGACGCGGACGACGTATTACTAAAAATAGAAATTGTTAAAATACGAGTCATCACCCCCCCCTTAAGACAATTTTTCCCTTTCATAAAAAGACACATGTGTCTTCAAAACACAGAAACCACCAATCATGGCGACGCGTCTTCGGATTCCATTGACGATATAAGCGACGAGGAAGAAGAAAAAAAGGAAGAAGAAGAGAGCGAGTTTGTTCGCGCCTCCAATCGTCTCCTTTCCGCGCGCCAGTTGTTCGAGCACACCGTCGCTCTTGGGAAAGCGAAGAAAGGTCAACTGAAGACACTTCGGGAGGAAGAGGAGAGGCACCGAGAGGCAAACTTCGTCGCGGAAACGCAACGGTTCATGAATGTTATTCGAGAAATGCGCGGGGAAGAATCGTCGTCGACGGAGGAGGAGAAGTTAAGGGAAAAAGAATGCGCGGAGAAAGAAGAGAGACGCGCTCGTCTGGCACGGAAGAAAGCGGCGAAACAGTTGGAACAGGCGATATCGTCCTACGATCGAGAGGTTGGCGAAGCGAGAAAGGAAAGAAGAGCAAAAAACAAAGCGGAAGAGGCGATTGAAAAAGCACTGGAGGAAATGGAGAGAGAGTTAGAGGAGGTGAAGTTGGAGAACGATCGCGAGGAAGGAGAGGAGAAGGCACGGAATGATGCCGTTGCGGATGGGTTGAATCGCGCGCGAGCGGCGAGGGTGATTCAGAAGGCGTTTCGGTCGAAAAAGAATAAAAAGAAAAGGTCAAAGAAGGGTACGAAGAAAGGAACGACGAAGAAGAAGACGACGACGACGACGAAGAAGAAGTGATCAACGCCTCGATGATTATAATGTAATTTAGATTTATATATATAGTAGTAATAACAATCTCGTTCGCTCTCGTTTTGATACTTAACCAACGGAGAGTATAAGAGTAATATAGAGAGGAAAAAGAATTTTTACTTTACTTTGTCAAAGCCCCTGGCGGTTGCGGCTGATCTTTCGATTGGTAGTGCAAATATACCGCCACCGATACCACGCTCGTCCCCAACACAAACGGCAACGTCAACTGAAACCCAAATAACGGAATAGACACTAGCGTTGTCAAAATCATCGCCACCGAGGTCGAATACACCTTGACGATATTATCCGCGTACTTCATCACCAACGACACCGCGATACCGCTCAACGAATGATTTAAAATCATCGTACACACGATCGCGTTGTATCCGTAAAAATACCCCCGTCCAAACACCGCGTCGTAATCGTACAAAAAGATCGCCACCATGTTAAAGATGACCCCAAACAAGTACAAATACACGTTCTGCGCGTTTACGTTTCTCTTCGGTTGCTTCTTCATGATCAACTCCGTATACACCCCCGCCGCTCCGGACAAAATAGCCATCACAATCGCCATCATCAAACCCATAAACGGCGTTGACAACACCTGATCGCTACCACTCGTCAACTGCGCGATTGTGCACCCCAAAGCCAACAAAATCAACGCCGACCACTGCACGCCGCTCAAGATCTTCTTCAAAAAGATTCTATACAAAATCCCAGTCGATATGATGTTCAAGTTCTTCAAAATCTGATACGAAGGAGCGTCCACGTACAAAAACACATAATACTGCAACAGATTCTTCACTAAATACAACGCCGCCGGAATCGGATACACCCACAACTCGGACCAACTCGTGATGATTCGGTTGTCCTCGTTCACGCCAACCGTTCTCCAAATCTTCACCAAAGCCAACAAAGACATCAACATCTTCGTCGTTTCTACCGTGCAATTCGCACTCGTCACCGCGTAATCGTACTTCACCCCGTTCGCCTTCGACGCCGCGATTAACAAACCTTGCGATGACGTCAAAACCGTCAACGCTAACGTGACGACCGATTTGCGGCCCCAATCTTCCATGCCTGCGCCAGCACTTGACGATAAGTTGGAACCAGAGTCAGAGTTGACGAGCTTTTCGCGCAACTCTTGCGATTTATCGTCCTGTCGTTGATCGTCGTAAAAATAAAAGAGAAAGAAAGAAAAAGAAGAAAGAGTTTCGTCGTCAGCGAGTGTTCGGTTGAGATGTATGCGTGCCCCTGAGCGCCCAAAAGGATGAGAGATTTCATCATCCTTCTTTATCTCCACAACGGAGAAAGAATCATCCTTTTCGTAAAAATCATCTCAAAAGCAAAGCGCGTTCTTTAGAGAAAGAGAGAGACAGAGACAGAGAGACAGAGAAACAAATCGGGAAGAGAAGACACCGCTCGTCGGTGTTTCGCGCATTATTATTATCATCATCATCAGAGAGAGAGAGAGAGAGAGAGAGAGAAAGATTCCGGCTTCGTACCTTGTCACCCATGTTGTTTACGTATGGGGCAGAAATTTTTGTGTGGTGTTTTAGATGATTTTAGCTGATTGAGGACATTAAAGGGCGTAAAAAAGGAGAGCTTTGGCGAAAGCGCCGCTCAGTTGTTCGGCGGTTGACGATGATATTTTCGGTAAAATCGATGGATATTATATAAATACAGGATGCGCGAGCTCTCTCTTTCTCTCTGACTCGCGCGTTCTCTTTCTCTCTTTCTCTCTCTCAAAAGGGAAAGAAAGAAACTACGCCGGCGTAACTATGTAACAATTAAGGATTTTTAAACCTCTCTCGTCGGCGGAGCTGTGCGGCGCTTTTTGCGCGTGTTGGCTCATGTAATTCATCGCCCATAACTTGTCTTTTTCCTCCGGGGATTTATATTCGTTTTGGCACAAGTTGCCGTATAAATACGCGTCGATCATGTCACTTCCATGCGCCGCTAAGAATTCTTGCATTTTATCGACGAAGCGTTCGCTGACGATGTATGTTTGCAAACCAGCCTCGGAACCTTCGATAGGCCAGTGGCGGAAGGCTAACATCTCGCAATCGGAGGGGTCAAACAAGTTCTTCGCCTCGAACGTCGAGTGCATGGCGCACAAACTCCCATCTACACCACAGAATTTGTCCATGCCTTTGTGCAACAAAACGAAATCAGCGTCTTCGGGTAAGTTTTGCGCGACGCTGGTCATCGCCCAGAGCGGGATATTCGAGTACTCTTGCATCTTCATCAACCCGTCAGATTCCATGATCCACGCTTTGTCCATTCCTAAATCTTTCATGTTCTGCCACGCCTTCATGTGCGCGAACAAACACCCGATGTGGTGCGACAATCCAACCCTTTCCTGAGTCAAAGCGCCGGTTTCTTCCTCTCTTAAATCAATCGCGTCAATCCACGGCACTCCAACTAAACTCTCTGGCGATCTTCTCTCGTCCCAATATCGGTCTTTACTCGCTGCTAACTTATTCGAGTCCGCAATATTCCTCGCGTTAATACTCCTTATGTTCGACACCGCGTGCTCCGCCTCGTCGATATATTTCGGCCACGTCAACGGGTCCACCCCCCACGTCTGCTCGGCTCTCGGAAATACCGCTTTGATCGCGTGAAAACCTCTGTAATCGTCTTTGTTTTGGTGTCTGGTTATGATCATTAAGTTGACATCCAACGGCCATTGCGGGATTCCATCCGGGAACATTCCCGACAACGCGTCGTGGTAATATTCGCCAATCACGGAAACGCTCGGTACTGGAGAGATGCCAAATTTGTACAACAAAGAGGTGGTGGCAGAGTTGAACCCGGCGATGTACGCGAACGGCATGACGAACAAAGCCGCGCACGCCAACGATATCGCGTACACCGTTCTCACGTTGTTCGAGAATATCCATCCTCTCCCTGTTTCACCTCCTCCTCCTCCTCCTAAGAGCACGTCCGTTTCGGCAAACGAGACTGATTTTCTCCCCGTGGTGGAATTCGTGGTATACTTCTCCGCGATGGCGGACTTTCCTCCTCCCGAGAAGCACGCATCTGGCGGCGCGTTTGGTTTTCCCAACATATTTTTGCTACTTGTGTTCTTAACAGTCGCAGAACTGCTGTTCTTCGTCACGATCGGTCTCATTTCTCTCCAGACAACCACCCCGATATTTGCCAAACGCGCGTTTGATGATGTTTGCCGCGGATTCGACTTTTCGACTTCCACAACACGACTGTTTAGGGTTGCGATACAAAACGCTCAATGCACACAGGGGAGAAAGGGTGAAAGAGAGAGAGAAAGCGCGAGACGACGAGCGAGACGACGAGAGCGACGACGGGAACCCAACTGTTGCGTCGTCGACGGTGTTGTTTTCTTCTCCTTCTGCGCGGTGGTGGTGCTCTCTCTTCTGAAGAGCAAAGAAAAAGAGAAGCAAATATTACGCAGTCTCGCCGTCACATCAAAAACATCCATCCAGAAAATCATAGCGTAACAGAAACGCTCTCTCTCATCACCGTGGGGTATGAAAAGCTGTGCGCATACGTGTGGCGAGGGAGTCTGCGCTTCATTGCTGCGGTGTTTTGCATAGCTCTCGTTCAAATGCTCGTCATCTGAAAGTAAAAAGCATAACTCGCCGTCGTTTTCGTTCATAAATAACCGAGTGAGATTGTACGAGATGATGAAGAAGTTTTCCTCGTTCAAGAAGAAGAAGGAAGAAGAAGAAGACAAAGAACGTTTGGACGACGATTCAGAATCACCGCGCGTGGTTGTTTCTGGGACAGAGGAGGATTCGTCGTCGTCGTCTTCTTCTTCGGACGAGGACCATGAGTTCGAGGAGTCAACAGGAGAAGAAGAACAGGGGAAGAAAAAGAGAAAAAGAGAGAAGAAGAAGTCAAAGAAGAAACAGAAGAAGAAAGAAAAGAGAAAGAAACTCAAATCGGACGCGGAGAAAATAGCCGAGATGGAGGAGAAGTACGGTCGAGATATGGCGAAAGACGAGAGAGCGTTTGACGATCGATCGTACATGAGGAATTTTGGCGAGGACCGGAAAACATTTGGCGTTGAAGGAGGAGCGATGTTCTTCTCCGATACTCGACCGGATAGCGGGAATTTGGCGTTTGGAAAGCCAGCGGCGAATGAAAAGGTGAAGTTTAAGCGGGAAGAGGATTGGAATGGAGGTCAAGCGCTTGGACCAAAAGCGACGACGACAACGACGACGACGACGCTGGAAAAGTTGGAGAAGGAAAACGGCAAAGACGGAGAAGAAGGAGGGGGAGGAGAAGAGGAAATATTCATCCCATTGCTTCGAGATGACTACGTCGACGTCAATACTAACTACAACATCTCGCACGGGAATAGAAATACCGATGATGAGGATGAAAAAAGGATGATACAAAAGCTCACGCAGACGGTGTTTGGCGCAACGAAAGGCACGATCGAGGACATCTATAAGCTCAACGATAAAGCTTTGCTAGAGTCCGTAGACGTTCTCCTTAAAAGCACCACCAACGAAAGCGAACAGCTTCGCGAGTTGACCAAAATACACAACGCGTTGACCCGAAGAGAACCGCGAAACGTGAAGAGATGGATTGCGTTTATCAATCACCAGGATAACTTTTTGGCGAGGAGTAAAAAACGTTCCGAACGCGAACGTATCAAGGAGAAAACGATTGCCATTTGCGAGCGGGCTTTAGAGTGGAATCCGAACGACGCGAGATTGCACGCGTGCCTGTTGAAGTGTTCGCAAGAGTGCGAATCGAAAGACCAAACGAAAGAGAGGTGGGTTTTAACGCTGAGAAAGTTACCGACGTCGGTCGTTTTGTGGTACGACTACGTCGAGTTTGTGAAACACGCGACGTCGTTCGCAGAGTTCAATTGCGAGGATGTCGTGCAAGCGTACGAAGACGCGTTACGAACGTTGACAAAAGAATTCCGGAAACTGAGCTCTCAGCGAAATACATCGAGCAGTTGCCGTCGTCAAATTCTGAGCAGGGATATCGGGAACATGTTCTTGGAACTCGTGCAATTTGAAGCGAAATCGGGAAGGGCGAGGAAAGCGTTCCGAAGAGTTCAAGCGCATCTTGAATTTCGCGGGTTTGGAATGCCGCAAAAGCACATTGGAGATAACTCGAGACTTCTTCGCGAGTTTGAGAAGTTTTGGAAAAGCAAGAAACCTCGTTTATTGGATAGCGTAAACGACGACGGGGAGATTAAGAGTTGGTGGATGGATGAAAAAAATGGGTCCACCGCAAACGACGATAATTGGGAGAAAACACGTGTTCAGGAAGAAGAAGAAGAGGAAGAAGGAAAATCCTCGCCACCAGAATCTTCGAAAGTGAAAGCGCGAGAACCGAGCGTAAAAGAAGAAGTAGAAGTAGATCTTGGAAATACAGAATCTGATGGCGACGACTCCTCCGACGATGATATCGACGAGGACGCTTTAGCGGCTGAGTTTGCAGCCGAGTTTGATTCTGCCGTGAACGCAGCCGTGGACGAAAACACGCTTTGCGAATGGTCTCGAGCGGAAAGTGCAAAAATGCGAAGCTATCGAAAAGACATTAATAACGACGACAACGATGATGAGGAAGATTTCGGATCGATTACTGCAGGCTTGTGTAATATGTTTTGCGATAGCAATCTTGCCGACATAAACACGCAGTTTATCGAGCAGTGTTTCGCTCTCTTCGGATTGCACTCTCTCTTTGGCGCGTTGATTGGTAATCCAGACGCCGCAATCGCTCGTCTCTTGCGAAACGAAAACGCTCCTGAAGACGATCAAAGACGAGAAGATGGCCTATTTCCATTCGTTCCACGAGAAGAGGTACTCCGAAGTATGCGCGTTTTGGCCACGTCCACGTCATTAGCGTGTATGGCACCTTTCGCGTACGCCGCGGTGAAACTCGAACGAGAATTGAACGGACCAGAGGTTGCGCTCGCGTGGGTAAAGTCATTGCTGAGCGGACCAGAGTACCGCAATAATTTACACCTTTACACTGAATGTGCCTATTTGACTCGATGTACGAAGATGAAACAAGGAGATAAGAAGAAGAAGAAGAAGAAATTCGTCGACCCGGCTCAGAAAATCGTCGAGACGACGATTCAAAACGCTTCGCGCATTCAGGATGGAGATACTCGTGAAACCGTTCGCGGCTTATGTCGACTCGTAAAAGAAAGCGCACTTTATCTTTTGCGATACGATTCACCCAAAAATACAAACATTGCGCGATACATACTCGCTTTAGCGCGTGCTCATGTCATGTCTTCTAAAGGCGGTAGTTTTGATGAAAGTGTTCCCGCAAATGCGAGCACAGAGAACTTGCGCTCGCTCGCGCAAGAGGCTATTAAAGTTCTCATGGAAGAAAGTAGTTCCACGCAACTCGAGGATAGTCTCAAGACATATCATCGCGAAGTGCTGGAATTTAAATCCGATATGCGCGTGTGTGCGATTCTGTTGCGCCTTTTTTGTGCGTCATCTTCGGCGGAGCAAACAAGGATTGACATTTTTCGAGATTTACGCAACCTTTCAAATTTTGCCTTGGAGAAGACATGTTCGGATTTGTTACGCGACGTTATCCCGTATTTGTCGGAATCCGGAGAACTTGCAATAACAGTTACGGATGGATATAAAGAAATCGTAAACGCTCTGTTTCATGACGTGCCGTCATCGCAATTGGCAGTGAATTCTATGTTCAAAGCGGAGACGTTCGAGTCGAAGTTGAAGCTGAAACTCGCGCTTGGACTCGCTCGAGAACTGTGTTTCTCCCGTGCGCGCGAAGAATCTAGAAACGACGACGCGACACAGGATGGTACCACTGATAGTAGCAGAAGCGCGCTCGTAATAACGACATTGCTTCCAATGCCTCCTTTCTTGACGCAAATTTGGCTCGCGCAAGTCAAGGCGTGCGGCAACGACGACAAGGCGAGGCGGAAAATTTTTGAAAGAGCCATCCGCTCGCACGAATCCGTCGAGCGGTGCCCGCTACTGTGGCAGACGTATTTTAATTCTGAGGTTCACAACACGGAGTACGCGAGAAGCGTATTTCTGCGAGGTATTCGTTCGATTCCATACGACAAAAAGTTCTGGCTTGATGGGATCGCGTGGAACGATGGCTTTTCTCCGAGCGAAAGGGCGAATTGGATTGATATGTTGAAGAAGAAAGGCGTGGTCGCGGAAACGGACTTATACGAAGCGAAATTGATCGCGGCAACAAAAAAACATTAGCAACTAGCGCATTTTAGTGATCTGCACAGCATTTTAAATCAAGATAATAATTAATACTTGAAGCAACTTGCAATACAAAAATACTATTCTAAATCTAAAACCGTCGGGATATTATGTTTTTACGTATCCAAGGCAACCGTTCGGCGGCGATGGCTTTTCGCCGTGCAGCTCATCTCCATGAATACCTCCATCGCCGTTTTCACGAAAAACGGAAATCCACCGAAAATCAAGACGTGTCCACACCACCACCTTAAATTCGGATAAGAAGTAGGCTGTTTGGCTAATTTTTGGGCGAACGTATCCTCCGGCATAAAAATCTCTCCAAACGACCACAACGTCATGGATACAGCCCAGGACGTCATGGCTAGCTCATCGATGACGTGCGCAAATCGTCTCATAAACGTCTTCTGTTTTTGCTTGTACGAAGCGTAGTTGCTAAAACACGAAAATATCCCCCACCCTTGCAACGCTTTAAAGAAAAGCGGAAACAACTGAAACATGATCGTCCCGTCCGCTATCACCCAAGCTACTTTTGGTATCCATCTATACTCTTCTCTCAACATCTCCTCATCCGCCAAGTACCACGCAAAATCCTTCGCCGCCCAAAATGTAATCCCCATGTTCCCTATAGGCTTCAAAACCGTATTCATTTCGAAGCAATTGATCCCTCGCGAGCGATAATAAAGAAATATCCCGGGTTCAATCACCACCGTCATCGCCAATAAAGTCAAAATGACCCCGGCATTATACGGCATCATAAACGTCGCGTCTACCCTAGTCCTTCTCTTCTCCTCCGTGAGTTCCTGAAACAACCACACCGTGTTCGCTAAAATCCAAAAACACAACGCCATCGTCCTCGCCAAGTCAATCGCATATCTCTCCCATTCGCCTTTAAACGAAAAGAACGCCTTGGCGTATCCAACCACTACGAATGGGGCTATGCATACCGCCAACGAGTTATTTTCCGCCCACAAAATATCCGTGATGAGCCACATGGCGGTGGAAAACTTGTCCCAGAAGATTGCCGGGTGCTGGTCGTCGTCCGATTGGAAGAATAACACACCCGTCGTCGTCGTGGAGTTAGCTTCTTTCGACTGGAGGAGTTTGGGGGTGTTTTTCTTGCTAACTTCATCTCTCGAAGCCGCCCCGTACTCGGCAGAGGACGATGTTAACAACGGTTCCTCTCCGTCTGTTGTTTTCATTATTGCGTCCCTCCCGTCCTTCTTCTTCCGCGTGCGCCCCTCCCGCCCCGCGGATACGAGTAGGAGAGCAAAACCCGCTCGGATTGACTCCCCGCGGGCCTTTTTGCCCAAAAAGTGTAGCTTTTTGGGAAAATTAATTGGAAAACTTAATAAAATCGAGTGCACACTTACGCACTGTTGTTGTTGTTGTTGTTGTTGTTGTTTGTGGCACCGTAATAAGAGGAAACAAACGAGCGTAAGAGAGAGTCTTTGACTCTTTGACTCTTTTATTGAGCTGTTCTCCTTCCTCACAAAAAACGAGAGCGAAGGTGACTGAGCACAGAAGTTGGACTGAAAATGGACGACGCTCTCGGGGGGGAGAATTCGCTCTCGCTCCTCTCTTTGCGTCGCGCTGGAGTGCGTTTCGACGACCGCGTGACTTCCTTCGCGGACTTGATACAACAACAACAACAAAGCGCGAAGAACGACGAGGACGACGGGCCTTCTTCTCCTTCTACTTCTCTCGTCAGTTTGTGTCGGGAATGCTTCGTCCAATTTGGCCACGAGAAACTGGCGAAACGATTACCGAACGCGTTAGGACGCGCATCGGATCCGAGCGGGAGGTTTCGAGTGGCGACGAGTTACGCCAGAGCTTTAAACGGGGTGGTTTTTAATAAGAATGCGAATAATGGGAGCAGCACTCGTAATGGTGGTGATGGTGATGGTGGCGATGGTGATGGTGGCGGCAAAAGGAGGATTGGCTTCAGTCATTTTTTGTACCCGTCGGAGGAATACGCGAGAGAAATCGTGGCGTTGCTGTGCGAGATGATACCAGAGGAAGAGCGAGGGAAGAGTAACGCGACGTCGTCGACTTTGTTTGGTCGTGGTGAGGATGGTTCGGTGGACTCTGCGTTGGAGAGAGCGGTGCGAGTGGCGAACGGCGTGAAAACGTCCTCGTCTTTGGGGGAAGCGGCGAGTCCCTTTGAAAGTAGTTTGAGGAGGAGCGATAGAAAGAGAAGGATGCGAGAGATTGCCAACGCACAGGCGAGAGTTGTGGCGAACAGACAGCGAATGCGAGACAGAGAAGGGTTCGCTTTGACGAAGAATAAAGAGGTGGCGTGGACGAAAGAAAACGGGTTGTGGCCGGAGGGACCGGAGGACGACGACGGGATCGCTGTTAACGTGTTGGCATCGAATGGCGTCGGAGGGTTGGTTGCCGCCGCTTTGCGAGTTGCCGGTGGCGATAAACTCGCGTCAAATAGTAGTAAAAATAGCAGGAATGTAGGAAAAGATGGGGGCGAAGAAGAAATGCAACGTTTAGGCGATAGAATCAAATCCGCCGCGGAAGCGAAAAAGAACCGAGAAGATTCTGCGAACGAAACCCTCGAACAAAGAGCTCAAGCGCGGGAAAAGGATTTAGAAGATTTACAAAACGACGTTGAAACGACTCGACAGACTATGGAAGCGTACGTGTCGAGATGCGAAAAAGCGTTGGAGGAAATGCTCGAATACGCTCGATTGGAGAAGGAAGAACGCGCGAAGTTCCCAGATTTAGAAGAGGAATATTTAATTCGAAAAATGGCGACGGATATGGTCGTCGGTCCAAACGCATCAAAGGGATCGCCGGAGAAAGCGAAAGAGGAAATGGAGAAGCTCGTTCGGGAGGACGAAAACAGACGTCAAGAATTACAAAAAGAGTGGGACGACGCTCGCCTTCCTTTGGAACACGAAATCGAGAAGAGAAACGCGAAAGCGGAAGCGGAACGAATGCGAGCTAAAGAGCAACTTGAAGAGATTCAAAGATGGAAAGAAGAGGCAAAAGAGCAAGTTCAATTAGCTAGACAAAAAGCGGAAGAGCGCGATCGGTTATCGCAAGCGTTAGAGCGAGCGCCAAGAGGCGTCAATCGTCCGAGTTTAGTTCAAAAAGTCACCACCATCGTGAAGAACATAAAGAAACAAGACGTAGAAATTGCCAAGATTGTTCGCGACGCGAAAGCGGCGGAATTACTGGTGGCCGAAAGTGCGGAAAGTTTACGCAGGATATACGCAGTCGTTGAGGACGCCATCTTTAAATCCGCAAAAACGGACGAGACGATGAAACTGGCGTATAGATATTTGCACGACATGCACAAGACGTTTGCGAAAATTTCCCGAGACGTCGCCGAGGCCTCGGAATCCGCGCGAGCGCGAGGTGAATTGGAGGAACAAATGGACTCGCTAAAAGAATTAAAGACGGATTCAAAACATGTGGCGAAAGATGTGGCGATGTTGAGGAAATCGGTGAAAAAGTTGGAAGAGAGAGTGAATGTAAAGTAAAGAAAGTTGTCAAACGCACGCAAAGATGTATTAAATAATTGAATATTGAGCATAGAGCATGTCTCTGACGTTGAAGTACGCGTCCGAGATTGATCCTTCAACAATCAGCTCATCGTCTTCGGCTCTTCGACGAACGACGACTTGTCCATTCGCGCAAACTAAAGCACCGCCTTCGCCAAACTCGGCGGGTACGCCCATTCGCTGCAAATACCTTCTAAACTCGGACAAACGAACGTCACCGACGAACGCCGAGCGTCGGTGATGTTTAGTCACGATGTTGATTTCTGTGCCTTCATTTTCTTCGTTGTCTTCTACCACGAGAGCGGCGGCGGTTGTTTCTTTCTTTACTAAAGGAGGACCGGTGACTTTTCCAGCGAGTAAAGATTCGTCTTTAACTGTTTTTGATGCGGTTAATTTCAAAGCATTTACTGGGACCGGGAGCAACTCCGGCGCCGAGCCATCTTCAGGGATTGGCCCAATGACGCCATCGATCCAACCGACGGCATAGCCACTCACCTGTCGCAAACGCGCGGAGGATAAAACCGCTTCAGAAAGTCGAACCTTGTACGTCGGATGTACCGAGGATGCATCTAACGTCTCGTTGTTCTTCGGATAATCAATCTTCGAGCTCTTCGGGAAGTGTTCGGAATCGTTGTATAAGTGCGAAGCAAGCTTCTCGGCATCTTTCACAGTACCACTCACGAGAATTACTCGTCGAGGTTCTAGACGCGGGATGATTGCTATCACTGATCGACCATCGGCTAATCCGTCGTAATCAAAGTTTGATTCAATTGCCGCTTTCACGACGATTTCTTTCGTTTCCTTGACGACTTTCGTTGGTATTCCCACCGGTCGTTCGAGAGCTTTCTCTTCTTTACCCACATTCGCATCTATATCCATATCCGGTTGTTTGTTAGTCAATTTCGCTGCTATTCCCATCGTCACGTCCATGCTGCCATCTACGCCCGCGAGTTTATCGACGTCCCCGGTACTTTCAAACGATTGATCTCTCGTCCTTTCCGGTCTTAATTCGTTCGCGACTCTAAAGAACGCGTCCGCATCGATGGCTTCCCCGTACTCAGTTTTTGCACTCATACCCGAGGGATCGGATGATGAAGAAGATAATTTCGTTTCGTCCGGAAAGACGAGATGCTCAAAACTTTCGGGAATAAATCCATCGACGATGCACTCGCGTCGCTCAAACGACATTTGCTTGTCTCGCAGCGCAATACCAGTTTCCTCGTTTACTTGAGGTGGCGGTACCAAACGCTCATTTTTTTCTTCTTCCTCTGCGACACCCGCTTTCTTTTCACCGTAAATATCTTCGTCTTCAACTGGTTGCGAGAGCGTCGCAGCGTCCACATCCATCTCTTCCTCCAACATACGTTTCTTCTCTTCTTCTTCGGCCAGTCGCTTCGCTTCTTCTTCTCTCCTCTTTTCCGCTTCGAGACGTTTCTCTTCTTGTTCGTGCTCCCACGCTTCCAACTCTTTCCCAGACAGCAATTCTCGCCTCGCTAATTCAACTTTCATGATCACGTCTTTCTTTTTCGTCTTTGAAGAAGTCGTCTTTGCTCCTCCCTTACTGCACTTTTCGACAATCTCTCTCGCTAATCCAACCTGGCGACCAATTTCGTCCGGCCAAATGAAACAATTCTTCGCGTCCGAGGCCCATTCAACGAACAACTTCCTCGCAAACCCACCTTCTAAAGACGCCAACGATGCAAGGACAACTTTCGGTCCCGGAGGTAATCTCGTAAAATCTTCGTACGAGTGACACGGAAACAATCTTTTCACGTCGAACACGTTCTGTCGCGTGCTATCGAATTTCAAACCAACGTCTTCGTTCATCCATTCTAAATGGGACCGCGCGAACTCCAACGCGTTTGCGGCGACGTTATTAAACAACACTAACTGATAGCTTCCTAAATTTTGATTCTTCCACGTCTCTTCTAATAATAAAGCCAACTCTAACGTCCTTCCAACGGCGTCGCAACAAATAACCACGTTCCCTTCCATGCGCGCGTGTTTTAAGACGCAATCGACTAACGGCAAATCTCTCACTTGCAACCTCGACTCGGGCGCTTTTCTATCCACGTTCCGACAATCTGTGATTAAAACCGACGGTCGATGCACAGTCTCTGCTAAACTCGTCCCGGCTAAATGTCGTTCTTTCCGCATGTTGTAATCAACCGCGTAGACGATATCCTCGGCGTCTTTTGATATGCGCCAACATGAACCGCCTAACGTGTGACCGGCGTTGATAGCTTCGACGACAATATCGCTATTGGTAGCACCACCACTATTTTTGCTATTATTACCCGTGCCGCTCTCATTAACACCACCCCCTGCGCTTTCTCTCCTCACGCTCACCCTCGAATGTTGCTGATACTTCACCGGAACAAACTTACTAAACGCCAAATCCACGTCGTCTAAACTGTATCCCACATCTTCTCCAAACTCCCCTCGAAACTCGGAATACCCGAGCGCAATGTCGTAACATAACATTTGCCCTAACTTGTGCGTCGGTATCGACGCGTAAATTTTACAGTTTGGGTTACATTTCACTCGCTCGGAGAAGAGCAAAGGTACCGCGCCGACGTGTCGTTGCGTGCAGTGCGAGATCAACACGCAATCCAACGTAGGCGCGATTTTCTCCAACTCTTTCACGTACTCGGTTTGATCGAACCTGTCGTCCCATCCGCAATCTAAAAGGATGTTCGTCTGGTCTATTTGCAATAAATAACACAGCGGTTCAGTCGTCGTCGTCGTGCCGCCTCGTGCGCCGTCGTCCTCCCGAATGCCTCCCAATATAGGCGTCAAAGAGACTTTGTTCCCAGACTCGAGGACTAAATTTCTCTTCGCTTCCTCGAGGACGATATTTTGACTCGTCGAAATCGTCGTCGTCGAAACTTTCTTCTCCTCCGCTTCTTCTTTTCCGTCGTCGTCGTCCTCATCGTTCGGCGTTTGCGATTTCCCTCTTCGCGTAGTCGATTTCCTTTTCGCATTATTCAAAGCGTTGTTGTTGTTGTTTTCTTCGGGTTCATCTTCTTTTACTAAAGGCGACGGTGACTTTGCTCTCTTCTTTTTCTTAACAGCAGCAATATCGGTGTCACCACCACCACCACCACCACCATCGTCCTCGGTGGACTGAGTGGTGGTGGTCGCTTTCTTGGTCTTCTTCTTCGGTGGCATAATGCGAGAGAGATGAAGTGTGGATTTGATTGATTGAAACGAACAACACAAAGGAATATGTGTTTGGTGTGAGTTTAGAGTTTGTATTTAGGGTTTATAAATTTCTGGAATTTTTATCCACTTTTGGAACATTTTTTTATCCGCGTAGTAAAGTCAAAGAGATTCAGAGAGAGAGAGAGACGCGCAAGAAGAAGAGGAAGAGGAAGAGGGAGATAAGAGAGACACTTTGACCGACGAAGAGAAGAGCTTTCTGAGAGTTAGAGAAAATAATAAATGTTCAGCTCTTTATCCTCCGCGGCGTCCTGGGCCATGGGGTCTTCCACGACGAATCCCGAGACTACGAACACGCACGAAGGCGAAGGCGTGGAACGAGTCGATCCGACGAAACTGTTCCACGAGTTTCCGCACCCTCAAGATTGGCAAGAAAGAGTCAAAGAGGTTTTAGAAAACTTGAAAAAGACAAACACGGAGATTCCTTCGAAGATGTGTCCGCTCGGGGACGTGGAAGCGACGTGCCGAAGATTTTTAGTCGCCCGACGGTACAACGTGGAAGCGGCGGAGTTGATGATGCGAAAAGCGATCGAGTTTAGAAGTTCGGTGCGCATCGGCGACGCGATAGGCGTGGAGAACATATTAAAAGCAGCGCCTCGGTGGGATTTGTTAGAGTTGTCGAGGAAAATATTACCCAACACGCCGTTTCACTGTTACACGAAACAAGGGTATCCGGTGTATTTGTTGAGGATTGGCAAAGGAGATTCGAGTTTAGCGTTGGAGGTTTCGGACGAGGTTCACGTGTATTCGACGATCATAAGAGGGGAGCATTTGATGCGGTCGATTATCCCGGAGGCGACGGAAAATGCGAAGAAATTAGTGGAAGGGAAGACGAAGGAGGAGATTAAGGAGGATTTCTGCGCTGTGAATCAAGATACGAAATCGCAGATGGTGGATAAACACGTGGTATTGTTGGATTTGAAAGACGTCGGTTTGAGCGCGATGAAGTGTTTGTACGTGTTTAAGATTGTGAATTCAACTGCGTCGCATAACTATCCGGAGTTGAGTAAAGCGATTTACGTTTTGAACGCGCCGACAGCGTTTGATTATTTGTACGCGGCGGTGAAACCGTTTTTGGCGGTGCACACGCAGCACAAGGTGAAGGTGTTTTCGGATCCAAAGTTGCAGTACGAGGCGTTGCAGAAATTGTTGAAGGATGAGGATATTCCGGACTTTTTGGTGCCAAGCGAAGATGTGGTGCCAGGGAGGCACAATGGCTTTACGGACGGGACAGTCACGAATCAGATGGGGGATGGGTACATGCCGGAAACGGTGAAGAAGCAAAACGAATGGATCAACGCGCAAGCGATCAGTACGTACGCGGCGGCGACCAGTCCCAAAGCCAGCAACGCGAAGAAGAGTCCATTTAAAGAAGATAGCGGAGATGGTGGCGACGCCTTAGGTGGCACGATTGAGAAAATCAACATCATGAATTTAGCGGACGAGCAACCACCGAAAGAATAAATTTATACTTATAACTACGGTACTGGTACAATCTTGTCGTTGCAATCATAATACAAATAGGCCTATAAAAATCAATACTATTACACGCAGGCGTTCTCTTCTTATCTCTCTCTTAAAATTACTAGCGTTTTAATCGAACGGCTCTCTGAGCTATCAGCGCCTTCTGCTTCAACTCTTCGATTTCTTTCTTTAAAGTTTCGTTTTCTAATTGTAAAGCGCTCATTGTTTTCGCCGAGTCTTCTTCTTCTTCTTTAACTTCTTCTTCTTCTTCGTTTTCCTCTTCGCGGTCTCCACCATCTTCAAACCTCTCCAAAGCTCTCTCCACAGCTTCAACTCTCCCACTCCCACTCAACACATGCAGGCCATCGGCATCCATAAAAGTCATCCCCACTGCCCCTAAAACTTCCATCAATCTCTCACCGTCGAACAAATACAAATACGCCACCAACGCCTCCAACGCCGAAGCGTCTCGATGTTCCAACCCGCTGTGTCTCGCTCTCGATTCGTGGCCGTAATCCGCCCCCCACTTTAAAATCGCCAACTCTTCTTCCGTCAAGAACGTGCCTTGTTCCAACGAGAGAAGTCTCTCCAAATGCGAATGCATCGCTACCGCCGAGCACCACCCGTCTTGCGCCGCTCTTTGCGGCCTCAACGTTTTCACCGAAGTCGACGAGTTCCCACCACTTTTTCCTCCTTGTTTGTTCGGTGGATTTTCCCTCTCGGATTTCTTGCACCTACGCAAAACTAAGTGTTGTCTCGCGAACAGTTCCCAAACGGCGTCGCCCAGGTAGGTGAAACACAAAGCGACCGATGCGTCGCGGTTTTGTAACAGTTTTGGAACAACATAAACGGGAGAAGACGAAGAAGACGTCGAATTTGGGGAAGAATTTGTCTTCAAAATGTGCGCGTCTAAACCTTTATGCGTAGGCGATTTTCTTCGCTTGTTATCGTTGGACTTGATGGATTTGTTCCCGCATTGGATGGTGGTACTTTTTGTTCTCTTTTGACGAGAGCCTCGAGAAGAATGAGACGAACACGAGGCGGAGAGTCCGGAGGTTGCGCGGTGCGAGAAAAGCATAATTTTATGTGGATAATTTTTGCTTTAACACTCTAGTAAAACTTTTAATGGACTTGTTATATAAAATACCTGCGATGGATTTAAAAGGCTTTTAATGATCAATCAAATCATCGGTTCGCCGCGGCTAACGCGCTCAACTTGTACCACGCGCACTCGTCTTCGTTGCAATCTCTGCTC
>Ga0209091_10001520_pt1 | contig 20281 bp, 24 predicted proteins | sample ArcticOcean_MG_C_6_FD_187438 | JGI IMG/M metagenome (GOLD analysis project Ga0209091, IMG submission 187438) | Marine microbial communities from western Arctic Ocean - ArcticOcean_MG_CB8_128 (SPAdes) (version 2) | ecosystem: Environmental > Aquatic > Marine > Oceanic | place: Arctic Ocean...
CTATAAATCCTTTTTCGTACATTTTAAGAGCTATCGCCACTGCTTGTTTATGTGAATACCCATCTTTCATTAATTTTTTAATTTTATGACCAACTGGTGTCATTTACAATTATTACAGAAATTAATTTTACTTAAAACTGTATATTAAGGTTCAAATATCTGTAAATTATGAACATTTTCTTCTTGTCTATTTGCCCCAAGACGTGCGCGGTGATGCACTGCGATGCCCATGTAAGAAAAATGATATTAGAATACGCTCAAATGTTATGTTCGGCGCATCATGTTTGCGGCAGATATAAAAATCCAAAATTGTACAAAATCGCATTTAGAAACAATCCATGTACAGTTTGGACCAGGGCTTCATCGGGTAATTACTTATATCTTTACACCCTGTTTATGAATCTATGCAAGGAGTTTACATATCGTTTCGGGAAGGTACACAGTTCTCAAAAGCATCTTGAAAAGTGTCTGTCTTTCATTCCGGTCGGCATTCCTAACGGAAATATGACTAAACTACATCAGGCTATGCCCGAAAGATGTAAACTTCCAAGAGATACATCTGCTTATCATAAATACTACAACATGGAAAAGACTTATTTTGCGAAGTGGACTAAAAGAGAGATCCCATATTGGTACATTCCTCAATTAATTCCTAAAATAAAATAAGTATTTTACATTAAATGGCTAAGTCTTTTGTTCAATTTTTAAAGCAAAAAATTACGATATCAGTTTTAATAACCGTAGTTGTTTTTAATATTTTTAGCCCAGTCGCCGACGACATATTCGGACCTCTCATTGGTTACATTATAGATCCAAGTGGACATCTCGATAATTCTAAAATTAAGTTAAATGAAATCTACGAAGTTAAATATGGAACATCAATAAAACAATTTATCGTAGCTATAATAGTCCTCGGACTAATTTATTACGTTGAACGCTTTTTTTTCTAGTTCAATTAAGTAATTGAAACCGTCTTTATACATAGATTTTACGTATATACCATGGGAATTATAATAAACATAAATACACTTTTTAATAGCGTTGTATTTTTTATCCAAGAAAACGCTTTTCAAAAACTTATACTCGTATTCTTCGCCGAGAATAATATAGTCATTCTCTCCTTCGCAACTGATGTAATACAAAAATGTACAATCTTTATCACACTGTAAAAGTTCGTTTGGATTCGGGATACAGATTTCTTGGATTAATTTATTATAGGCGAGTGTATACATTTTGTTGTAAATACCCTGCGTCTTTTCATTCTTATAACTATTTTTATCGGTAGGATCTAATATAAAAAATTCCCATCCGTCCTGCGGCATATTTTATATTAGATAAATCGTTTATACTTCTATATTAATTAATCTTCTGAATCTTCATCGGTTTCTTCGTCGGTTTCTTCATCCGAGAAGTCAGAATCATCGGAATCAAAATCAAGATATTCTAGATCTGTGTCCGTAACCATCTCAAACTCCTTTTCTAGAAGATCTTCGTCTGGTACATCGGGCTTTGTTTCTATAGGCGGGAATAAGTCTTTCAATTGTTGAACAATCTCGGGTGTCATTTTAGTTTTATTTACGCATGTAAACTTAATAAAAAGGTCTCCATAAATACCAGGTTCTCCCAAAACAGGCATACCAAGTCCATTCACCTTCTTAAGTAATGTATTTTCTTCATCAAAAATATCAAACGGATCACCCTTGATAACAAAGGTTTTACCGTTTAGATGCTTAATGTATATAATTGGGTCAAATGTTTCGGCGAATGAAATCTCTTTTTCGACTATTAAATTATTACCATCTCTTGTGAAACAAGGATGTTCTTCAACATCTAAACATACAACTACATCACCAGTTTCATAACCCTGTTTCTCGTCAGCCATGTGATTAAAACGAATAGTCTGTTCATCAATCATCCCTGGTTCAATCTTAATACTTATTTTCTTCTTTTCCTCTTGATAAGAACCGTCTGTATCAATCTTCTGTCTCCGTAGTGCTATCTTCTTTTTGCCTCCAGAATACAACTCGTCCAATGTAACAGAAACTGTAAATGTCATGTCTTTTGTACGAGGTGCGATAGGATCTTCATCTTCAGACGAATCTGTTACATTTTCTATTTCTACAACTTTCTTTTTCTTTTCTTTACGAGGACTACTTGGTCCCGGGTCGGTGAGATCCAACTGAATTTTTGAATTTTCTGAACTGACTGGCATCTTTTGTTTACCCTGTTTCTTGGACCTTGGTCCAGGTGCAGACATTGTCGAGGTTGCAAACATTTCCGGTGTAACTATATCAGTAACCGATTTAGTAATCTTACTTATAACACTAGACATATCTATTTCAGATAGATTCTTACCATTTTTCAATTCAGATGGAGGTTCGATCTGTGATGCGACTTGTTGCGCAAGACGCATGATCTGAGCCATGTCAGGCATTTGTTGAGCCATGGGAATATTATATTTTATATGTTATATTTAAATAAATGTATCCGAACGAACTATTTATCTCTTTTCAAGTTCTATGCGTTCTTTTTTATCGTCTTTTGGTTCCGTAAATGCAATGTTTAAACCATATTTCATTGTCCCAGATTTCTTCTGAGTAGGTAATTCTACTTCAGACTTAAGAGTTTCTATCATTTCAAATGCTTTTAGTCCCTTATAAACTCTATCAGGATCATCGTTGATTATAAGTAAAGGTACGACGTCGACGTTAATTTGGCTGCTTTCTATTTTATCCTCTTTTAAATTAATAAATTCCTTATCATAACCCTGTACCTCTGACACCTTTATTATAAAATCTGTAGACGCTTTGCACGATGGATGATAAACTACGGTAAGATTTTTACTAGCCATTTAATATAATACATCAGAAAAAGTTAAAAAAATTATAACGTAATTTATAACGTAATTTAACGTCTTCTTTTATTTAGATATACATTTACGTTTGATTTGGGCAGAGGAACAGGGACTGGTTCTAGTAAGGGCTCTGGTTCTGGGATTTCTTCCTTACTACGTAAAACTTTAAGCGCTTCTTTTAATAAATCGGCGTTTACCCCAGCGTTTTTTGCTTTCGTAATGTATTTAAAAATAGTTTCTTTATCTTTAGCAGTTATGGCGTTTCGTATCTTTTCGATTAATTGTTCTTTTGTTATTATTTCAAACTTTGGAGTATTTTTTTCTATTTCATCAAGAACGTGTTCAATATTTATTGTACCTATAACTGTCTTAAATAACTGATTTATGTCAATATTATTAATAAAGGCAAATCTAATTGCGTCTACGTTTGCGTTTACTTTATTAGAACAGATGTAGTGAATATCGTCACTTGAACTAAATGTGGAAAAAGAAGATAATTCCATAGCTTCAAGCACGTTCTCTCTTGTTAGCAATGGCAAACCGTTTAGAATTTCATTTTCTTCTGTTAATTTAATAAAACTACCAGGTAAACTTGTCATTTTGACAATTCTTTCCGTTTTTATTACTTCGCCTGGTTTTTGAATATATTCATATATTGTATTATACCAGTGGTATCCCCTGTAATTATTTAGCATGAGATAGTTTTCGTTTGATATGTAACACTGCACAGGTTCCATTGTTGTAATAATTTCTTTTGAAGTCTTTCTAAATTCTCCCAATTCTAGAAAAAGTATTTCATCTGAATCGACTACTTCACACATATATTTACGATCATCTGTTATCTCGCGCGGAATTACAGTTTTTCCGTTGATATTGTATTCATTATTTAATAAAATTCTACCAATAGGTAATTTTCTGTTACTCACCCGCGATACGTATATTGTAAATGTTTTATATCCATCTAGAATATTCTTTTTAGGTAACACTTTATTTGGTTTTTGTGCCAAAATTTCCATAAGATCTGGATCTAATAAGAAATACTGTTTATTTTCCATTTTTTCCTCGATAATTGTTTTAAGTTTAGTTTTAGAATTAGAAACAAGTGTATTGTAATAATTGTATAGTTTTTGTTTTTGATCTTTTCCAAGTAGTCTAAGGTCTTCGGGTGTCAATTCCTTGATTTTAGAAAGATTTTCTATATATTTAAGCGCTTTTTCCTTAGCATCGGTCCATAATTTATTCTTTTTGTAGTCTTTTAACGATACATGCATGTCAAAATTATCTATAACTTCAGAAAGCCACGGGACACCTTTACATTTAGTGTCAACCCATTTACATTTGTACTTTAAACTATTTACATCCAGTGAAAAAGAGTTAAGGTCGTCACACGAAACTTTATCTTTAAACCTGTCACAAGTATCTAATTCTTCCATTTTTCTCTTTATTATTCTCTTATCTGTAACTCCTTCTCTTGTCTTAATAATTTTACCCCGTGAATCATTATATTCGAGAATTATATAACTATCACTGGTCAGTGCATTGGTAATATCGTTTCCTCTGAATATACAAGGTCCTTCTATTATTACAAACCCATTGTCAACGCGTTCTCTGAGGTTAGTATCGTATATCGGAATAGTGTTTTCGTCAAAATCATATGGGACGCCGTATGTTCTAAATTGGTCTTTAGAGACTGGGTAAGCATAACCGGGTTCTTTAACACCTAATCTAGGTCTTATAGTATAATGTATAGTTTTTGAAGGAATTTTTAAGTATCCATAATCGGTGTAGCCAATTGGTGTATAATCTACCATTTCAATTACAGTTTCCTTTTTGTCATAATTTCTAATAAAAGTCATTATATTTTTCCAAAGTTCAAAAGAGTTATCTACTAAATTCATCTGAAATACGTTAGAGAGACGTTCGAGATCTGATCTTGTATAATTTTCCTTTATTATATTACCATTATTGTCGTACATGTTAAACATGGGATAATGTCCGCCATATACGTAATACCCAGAAATGTAGATATATTTCTTATAAACTATTCCGTATTTGTCGGCTTTTGGTCTCATCTCTGATATAATGGGCGGAATGTATGTATTAGCGACCACTATTTTTAATTTTTCTATTTTGGCTTGTCTTGCCGCTGATTTAATAATTCTAATAGCCTTAATATAATCAATGTTAACAGGTTTTCCTTTATTTTGCTGATCTAACAGAAATTTGTCCCAAGCATTTATTTCTTCACCTCTTAAAGACATAATGTACTCAGTGAATTCAGAGTCATTAAACTTAACGGAGAATAATTTAAGTCGCGAGATATCAACCATTGAAAATTCTCCTTGTGTTATTATAAATTCTGTTATCACGCTATTCAAAACTGCCGGTTCTAATCTAGGACATTCTTCGCTGGTTACATATGTACCGCAACGAAGAGACATTATAAATGAACATAACTTTTTATACCCGTCGTTGACTATTTTATTATAATAAAGGTAATCTTCATTTGATTTTGAAAATTGATATATTACGTTCTCAGTTGTAATCCCGTATTCTATTGGGTCTCTTGCGTCACATTTCTTAAACGTGATTTTTAATAAATTCTGGGCGGCCATTCTTTCCGATACAGTCGCAATTCTATATATTCTTCTAGAAGGTAATCTATTTCTTTGTCTTAACAGGAATCTAAGTCTGTAATTTAATTCGATGTATCCTTCAGGTACATCTAAATTATTGTATTTTCGCATAGACTTATTCCATAGAAACTTTTCAGAATATTCTTTCATAATTTCTTCAATTTCTAAAATAGACAGACCAGAATGATTTTCTTTAAACTTTCTAAAATTAAACTGCGTTTCTTCTAATTCGGACTCATATACGTCAAAATTTTCAGTATTTGGTTTCCAGGCAAGAATAGTGTTAATATTCTCTTGTTTATCGCCGGCGATGTCTATATCATCTAGCGGAAGAATATAAGGTGTTTCATAAGTAAGTAAAGTAATTACACTTTCAGTTCCTAAAATTAAATCTTCGAGTTTAGATTGATGATTGTTTATTAAAAAGAAGATCTTTGAAATATTCTTAACGTAGTGAACACTTGAATAATCAAAAATATCAGACTCTATTTTCCCTATTACATTCTCGGATCCGGAGTAGTACTGTGTAAAATATTCTATAAGTCTATATAATCCAGACTTTCTCATATTATAAATATCGCCGCGGTTTTCAAAAAGGTTTGATATACTTGAATGTCCGGATAAGTTAAACATTTCAATGTCTTCTCCGTATGAGATGTAGTAATTTATCTTGCGTATTCTATTTAGAAACGTATCTCTTAACTTACCTTTAACCCTCTTAGCATTTTCAAGAAGTATTTCTTTTAAATCTTTAAGATAATCTTCGAACGATATGTATCTTTTAACAATATCTTTTAGATTGCTGCCGGGCAACGAACCTCTTAATTCCCAAACATCTGAAATCTCCGTTTGATTACCTTCTTTAGAGTTAATAATCTTATACAAAGGATCTTCCATAGGTAAAACTGTTACAAAATCAGTCAAATCTAAACTTAAATTTTTAATATCTGCGCCTTCTTTAAATGCTAGATATGCGACAGTCCCCTTTTCAACATACAGTTGGTTTCCTTCGGTATAGATACCTGGCAGCGAGTATGTATACTTTGTAAAAAGTTGTTCAGAAGGTATTCTATAATAATCCGTGTTTTCTTGGCCGAGAATTTGTTTTAATTCGTCGTAATTTTTAGGATGTTCTCTGAATTTAAAGACTTTTTGTTTATTAGACTTAAGTCTCTCGATGTAGCTCATAAATTTAGTGGTAGATGAGGCGGCACATTTTAAAAGATCTTCAATTGGCATCATTCTAAGTCTTGTTTTAAGATTATTAAGACGATCAGAGTACATTTGTTCTTCAGGGGACAATAAATTGCCTCGATTGTCCGATGTCTTAATTTTCCCTATTTTATCACTAAGCGGCGAGACGCGTTTAAACTCGTAATTAGACGTTCCAGATTGGGGATTATAGAAAACTTTAGAAATTTCAAATGACGATAGATAAAAATTAACTTTTAACTTGAATGCGTGCCATGTGTTAATGTATTCATCTATATTCGCATTAGTGCCAAAATTTCCGCCGTTGTAATAATTGTCTACATCACCTTGGGTGAAACCTCTTGGTATTTTTGGTACGTCTATACCGTGTTTTCTAGCTATAGACTTAATGTATTTTGTCTCTGCTTCTTGAAGTTTGTCTAGTTTATCCCGAAGAGGCAAATCTATGTCAAAATTTACACTTTCGGGGTCTTTTTTGTCATACACTTCCCCTCTTTTAAGAATTTCATACTCTTTTCTTATATAAAATATATAAGATGTATTAAATTCGTTTTCTGAAATAGTACCCTGGCGGTATTCCTCGATCTTTTCGTTTTTAATATCTCTAACTTTTTGAAGTATTTCATTATCTTCATCTGTTAATATAAAGGTTTTAGTTTTGATATCAATATAATATCGAGTCTTAAACATTTCAATTTCGAAATCTTCGTGTGTTACATTTCCAGATGCCAACATTTCAGATAGAGTTTCTTGCCATTTTTCTAGATTACCAATTTCATCATATAAGTCCGAATCGATTTCTTCAGGATCAATTCCCGGAGTTTCCATTATTATAATACATTACATATTAAAAGTTAAAAAAAAATATAAAAGTTAAATGTATAATGCAAACTGTATACATTTTAAAAGATTCTAATAAAAGTTATAGAGCTTTGTTACAATTATATAATTCGGCAGAACTGTCTACTAATATAATAATAGTAAATAAGTTTTATGCTAAGATATTATTATTAGATAAACGTATTAAGAATTTTCCTTTTATAATAAACACTTTACCAACTAGTATAGGGTTAGTGCCTAAACATGCTAGAGTATTGCCTTTAGATTTATTCTTACAAATTCGGCGCAGTAGTAGTAGTAAAAAAACTAAACCAATTAAGGAAATAAAAAATAGAACAATAAATTATAACCCTTCATATGAAAGAACCCCAAGACGTCTACATACTACTTTTGCTACACCAATTGTTCATAATAAATTTTATACACGAAGTAATTTCAATAAACAAAATAATAAACCTAACAATAAAGTTAGAAAACCTCTTATCAAAACCGTTAAAGAAAGCGACGGTAGCATAAATATAATTATGAAATAAAAAATAACTTAATTATAAAACATGAAAGAGTTCTGGGATTTCAATGAAAACATTAACTTTTCGATAATTAAAGGTTATAAGGTATTAAATATATATCCAAACCTCGCCGAGGCTGCAGGAGTACTCGATGAGTTAAAATTTATAACTTATAGATCTTTTATCAGCATACATCACTCCGAAAAAATAACACCCGAAATTAAACTTTTGTTAAATACGCCATTTAGACTTCAAGAAATGCAACTTGAAGAAATACAGGGGCGTGTTGTATTTGAAGGTCTTAACAAACCAAAGGGGATTTATAGCAAAAAAGGAAGTAGCTCTATTGGCAAAGATGGAAATCTAAGGGCCGCATATAGAGTTATATTTCTAACTCTTAGAAATAAAAATGGAAAAATTAAAAAAAAAGAGAACCTTTTACCTCTTTTATCTCACGAACTTGCTCATACAGCTTTAAACCATGTACGTTGGAGAGACGATGACCATGGAAAGACTTTTAATGACTTGGATAAATTGATATTAAAACACCTTAGATTAAATATATAATGACAACTATACATTTTAAAAATTTTTCCGATTCTTCTATAGAAATAACTTATACTAAAGGTTATTCTAGACCTTCTAAAAGTTTATTGACACCTGATCTTTACAATGTATTTAAATGTATTAAAGATACTAATCTTTTGCCTAATTTATCAAAGGAAAATTTAATCCAAGAATGTACATCATATGTATATGATACGCATACGTTATGTGAAAATGACATACTTATATCTGACATTTATTTTAAACTTATAGAACATCATACATTCATTGACACGTTAGAAAAAATAAAATTTAACAGTAAAAAAAATATCGCTATAATTTTTACTGATATATACACATATCCTAAGATACAGTTTATGTACATCCTAAGTAAATACTTTGATAAAATTACCTTATCGATGTCTCAATTTTATAATTTTGGCATTTTATTTTGTGAGAATAAAACGTCCGATAATTTTTTTACAATAAACAATGATGGGAACGTAAAAGATTTCAATATAAAAATTTCTTCTGAAATTTTAACGCGCGTAAAAAATTACAATAATTACATTTTCAAAAGAATCATAGACATTAATGAGAATCTAAATGATATGTGTTATTCTGTAAACTCAGTTCAAAAATTAAATAATGAGATAGAATTACTTAACAAGTATTATAAAATGTATATATCGAAATGTATCTATACCAATTGTAATAATTGTAAATTGATTTATGCTAACTTTCTAGACTGTTGTATATGCGAAAAATGTTATAATTTATTCAGTTGATTTTTTGGTATAATTAGATGCCGCGAGCTTAAATCTTTCTTTATGGGGCATATCGGGCTGCGCAAGCTTAACTTTTGCAAGTTCTGTTTTCATAAAATTATTATACGCACTGGGTGCTCTAGTTTTCTTTTCCTTTTTTTCAGGCTTTCCCATTTTTAATTCCTTAATTTCTTTCTCGAGCGCTTCTAAACGAGCTTCCATTTTAAGATATATACATATCTTAATAAATACAAATAAACGTGGAATAAATATTCGGTTTTCTATCTACATTATGAATTATGTCTATTTTACTTCTTTGAGAATATGTTTATCGCAAAGAGGAAATGTACCATGATAATTTTTATTGAAAAAAGAGGTTCCACATTTTTTACATTTAAATGATGGGGTTTCTGTATTATTAGACATGTCTTTAAGAGCGTCCCAGTCAACCTCTATTTCATCGCCAGAAATTTTCACTGGGTCCATCTGTATCTATATATTCACACTTAATATTAAAATTTCCTAAGAAATCTATTCCAGTTTGATCTTTGTATTTACTTGAATATACCACGCGCTTTATTCCGCTTTGAATTATTAATTTTGTACATTCTTTACAAGGCGACATCGTAATGTATAGAGTAGCTCCTATAGAAGATGGTCCGCATTTAGCAAGTTTAGATATAGCATTGGCTTCGGCGTGTAGTACATACCAATGAGTATTGCCATTTTTGTCTTCGCAATCATTAGAGTAGCCGGCTGGTGTACCATTGTATCCGTCTGCTATTATAGAATTATCTTTCACGATTAATGCACCCACCTTTTTCCTATTAGCATAAGACAAAACAGACAAATTATTAGCCAGTTCTAGATAAACAGCATCGTATTTATTATTCATGATTGTGTAAATGTGTAAATGTGTAAATGTGTATCTGTATATATGTATATATTTTACTTTTAAATAATATAAGCATAAGTCCCTGATAAATTATCCGAATCTTCTAAGAAAAAATTACACTTTTTATAATCCGGGCATTTCAGTTTAAAATTTTGGTAAGGTGTAAGTTGCCATGGCCACAGATACAGCACTTTACTATTAGAAATTTTATATTCGAGCTTGTTGAACTTTAGAATGTGTACGACTTTAAGCATTAAAGTATTCCAGTTCCTGATACATCTTGGCGTCTCATGTTTAATTTCTTTAATTTCTACCGTAGGAGGAAAGTATATATAATCCTGGGTAGGCGCACTTGCATTGTAAATTATATGATTTTCAGTATTCTTAGGATCCAGAGGCTTTTCAGGTGATTGTATCCACTTGAATTTTGCATTTATATTGCGAGAATGACAGATAGAACAATAATATCCAGGCTTATCTTCTGTGATTTGTACACATTTAACGTTTTGGTTTTGTTCTCCGTTAAAATTCCTGATATTCTTTTTATTTTTCCAGATGTGTAAATGAATTCCCTGGGGATCATAGTAAGGCCCGGGGTCAACCGAATCATAAGTATAGTCCGGTTTTTCAGGTCCTTTACCCCTGTTTTTAATTTCTATAGATTTAAGCGCTTCGATAGAACATCTTTTTCCGTTAAAATGGGAGTCCCATTCTTCCCTTACTGTCATGACTTGATTGCGATACTCTTGAATAGACATCGTGCTCATTTAATGAATTACAGTATGTTATATAATATAATGTAATGTAATTCTTTAATGTAATTTATTTTTTGTAATAAATGTGTAATTTACTTCTTTTCAACAAGTTCCGTCAAAGACTTTCTAGCATTGTCGTTGAGTTCTCCTAGAAGAACAAATTCTTCAGGCCTAAAAAGACCTCGTGATGCTCCAATCTTGAGTACAGACAAAATAATCTTTAGATCCTTTGCCGAAATAGTTGCTACACTATCGTCCGCGATATCATCAAGGTTATGCTTAGTTTCAGGCGCGTCCATATTTGTTATATATTATAATGTATCTTTCCTTTAAATAACTTTAGTTAAAAATCTTCAAGTTCTTCGAGAGATTTATCGGAAATCTGTTCTGGGCGGTTGTATTCTGTAACTCTTTGTTCAAAGAAATTACTTTTCCCGTCAAGCGACATTGTATCCATAAAACTAAAAGGACATGTTTCGTTATAAATTTTCGGATACCCGAGTTTTTGAATCAAGCGATCTGCTTGGAATTCGATGTATTTTTTCATAGAATCCGAATTTATTCCAATTAGGTTACATGAAAATGATTCACATATGAATTCTTTCTCGATGTCTACCGCCGATTTCATCATATCTGTCATTTTTTCTTCTGGGATTTTATTTACTATGTAACTGTAAAGTAGTACACCAAAATCTGTATGTAGAGATTCATCTCTTGCTATAAGCTCATTACTTTTACCCAGTGCTTTAGTCATTAATTTTTTAACGTATTTCAACCAGAATATAGCGCAAAATGAACCTGCGAAGAAAATACCCTCTACAATTGTAAACGCTACAAGTCTTTCGGCGAAAGGGATATCCTTGTTTAGCCATTTTTGAGCCCAATCTGCCTTTTTCTTAACGCCGGGAAGTTCTTTTATCCCATTAAGAGCTTTAATTTTAGCATCGTGCTCTGTTATATATGTGTCTATCATAAGAGCATATGTTTCAGAATGGATTGTTTCCATCGCTGCCTGCCACCCATAATAAGCCCTAATTTCTGGCACTTTTATTTCGTCAATAAAATTAACCGAGAGATTTTCAAAAATGATACCATCTGAACCTGCGAAGAACGATAATATATTAGTGATAAAATATTTTTCATTTTCGTTTAATTTTTCCCAGTCTGAAAGGTCTGCTGAAAAGTCTATTTCCTCGGCTGTCCAAAAAGCCTGTTGATGTTGCTTATAAGCTTCCCATACTTTTGTCCAAATGATAGGCTGCAATACGTATCTGTTAGAGGTTTCTGATAAAATGGGTTCCATTGCAATGTAATATTTAATAATATATAACTCTATATTTTTTTTTAATTTTATTTTTTAGAACATGCCTGACAATTTCCAAATTTAAGTTTTTTACCGAAAAAGGTGAAAGGAATGGTGTTATAATCTAATTCCATAGTATTCTTTTTGTTGAGAAGTCCCATTCTCTTTAGTTTTGCCTGGAGTCTAGTTTTACCAAGTTCTTTACATTCTGTAAGCGAAATACCATTTGCTCTAGCAATACCTTGAAGATCTGAAAGTGAAATGACCTTTTTAACTTCCTTTACGCGAACTGTCTTAATTCTTTTACCAAAATTACTTTTGAGAGCACACGAGTTACATCCTCCAAAGCCGCATTTAAATTGTTTTTTTCCAAAAACCATATACATATCGTCTGAATAATCCGAGATGTCATCTGGGAATGTATTTCTAATTCTGTTTAGATTTCTAGAAGAATTTGAAGGGTCATAGTCACCTGCAACCCGTGGAATTTTTCTCCACCTATTTGTCACTGGGTCGCGATAGTATCCTTCTCTTGAAGCCAATTGGGGTCTACCAGTCCTGGGATTAATTACATATCCAGGTTTAAGGCCTTTACGCGGACCAACACATCTTCCGCGATCATTACGACTCTTTGGTAGTTCGCAAATTTTTCTAAGTCTCCCAGTTGCTGGATTAATTTCTTGACCGGATGGGGCAACTACAGGTTTTCTACCTCTACACCGACCCATTGGGTCACGCCGCTGGTAATCCGCACAGAGTTTTCTATATTTTCCAGTTTCTGGATTGAACTCGTAATCTACTAAACCCGGAGGAGAATACATATCAGAGGTGGCCCCGAATTTTTGAACCATTTTCCACGCTTTCTTTAGAGGAATACCCTTTGAGTGATGTAACTTCATGGCTTTCTTTGCGAGACTCTGGGTTTTTGTAAGTCCCCTTTTAGATCTTTTCTTGGCGGGCTTCTTTTTAGACGCCCCCTGAACTCTTTTCCATGCGGCTTTAAGAGATATACCTTCGCGATGATGGATTCTCATAGCCTTCTTTGCGTCACCTTTTTTACCAAACTCCATTTATATTTAATAATATATGTATATAATAATTTAAAGAGAAATTGTAATATACATTTATAATATATGAATTCTGTTTTTTCTTTGCTTATTGGTAATCCCGGTATTAAATTGTCTGTTAAAAGTATGTCAAAGAGACTAGGTATTAAGAAAAAGGAAGTTTTTTATTTGTGTTTTAAAGACCCCCGCATTCGCAGAGTTTCTGGTATAGAAGTTGGAACTAATAAAAGGAATTTGTCTGTTTTTACAATTGACCCTCAATGATATCTGGAAATACTTCTTTTAGTTTTTCTTCGAAATTTTCATACTTTCTAAAAGCCCAAGCAGACTTTTCTTTATTCCAAACTCCGTTAAAAGACGTTTTAATTTTATCTTTGTTTTGATAGGTCTTTTTACCCTTAATAAAGATAAATTCTTCTCCAATTGCGTAATACAATTCTGGTTCAGATACGGGCGCGTTTTCAGGTACAATTTCAGATGTGTTTGTACTTGTACTTGTATTTCTCAAATTTGTAGTAACAATGTCTCGAAGAAGATCAATAAGAGAATCCATTTTACCGTTTAAATTTTTTTCAATCAGGTCAATCTTTTTATCAATACATTTAAGTTCCTCAACTACGTCTTTGAGAATGTAAACACGGTTTTCTTCCATTATATATGTATAAATACAACATTTCCTTATACTGCTTCCTTGATATTTACATGAGTTCTATACATTAATATGTACTTATTTAAGGAAAATAGTTCAGACTTAAGAATATCTTCAACTTCAGTTTTGAATTTTTCATCTGATACCCAAAACTCCATTCTATAAAGAACACTTTTGCCTTTGGTACAGTCTACTATTCTAATTCCGTTGATACAATCTAATTTTTCATTACCAGAAATTAATTGTAATAGACTATTTAACCATTGTTCTTGAAACATATTAAAATTATAATTATTTCTGATCGATAGCTCAAACCCATTGTTATTCATCGGATCTTCCCAGCATGGAAAAATATTACGTTTAAAAAATGAATAGGCACACGGCGTGGCCCCTGTTCTTTTTATTTTTTTAACCCTGATTCCATCTGAAAATATTTCAGATATCGTCGGAATATTATTGTAAGTTTCCCAGAATGTTTTTATATCTGGAATATCAATCAACTTTTCAATGTTGTCATTATACAATTTACCCAAATTTTTATAGTGTAAATATAATGACCACGTGTCTTTGAGATCCATATTAAATATATATAATTTGTGTTTTTAAATAAAATTAAATAAAAATGTATAAATTATACAATAAACATTATGAGTCTTTCAGAAAAATCTAATATCAACCCTAAATTATGGGGCCCTTATTTTTGGCAGACATTCCATTTCACAGCATTCGGTTATCCAGAAATTCCAAATTCATCCGACAAAACCGCTTATAAGACTTTTTATATTCATTTTATGAAAATACTTCCATGTGATAAATGCAGCGTTTCTTCACAGGAAATTATTGATACAAATGTATTAGATAAAGCGTTAAATTCGCGCGAAACGCTTATTCGCTGGTCATATGACTTTCACAAAAGTGTAAATAAAAAATTAAATGTAATTGTAACGTCTCCGAGTTACGAAACATTTAAACACGATTTTCAAAATAGAGACTCAAAAGTTTTGCATATAATTATTATTATTTTACTTTTTATTGCACTGTTGTATATAACTATGCACTACACATCAGACAGTCCTTAGGAGTAGTGTCCTTTGAAGCATCAGTCGTATAATTCTGATTTTCTAGAATAGGCTTAGTCCTGATATAATAAGAACCTGTCTTAAGTCCATTTTTCCAGCCGTACATATGAATTGAGTGAATGATTTTTGGCTGAGGAGGATTAACAAATAGATTAAGACTTTGACTTTGATCGATATACGGCCCTCTATCGATTGCTAGATTTAATAGGCTCTTTTGAGGCATTTCCCACGCAGTTTTATAAATACTTTTAATATCATTCGGCAAATTCAAATTTTGAACAGAACCCTTATTAAGCATAATTTGTTCAATAAGTTCCTTTGTGTACAAATTTCTTGAACGCAATTCTTCAATAAGATGCTGATTTACAATGATATAACTACCAGACAATACCGCACGAGTATAAATATTAGATGTATACGGTTCAAATGATTCGTTATTTCCCATTATCTGCGCCGTAGAAGCCGTTGGCATAGGAGCAACGAGAAGACTATTTCTAAGGCCTGTGGAACAAATGTTTTGTTTAAGTTGTGCCCACTTATCTAGATCTATAAATTCTGGTGTAACCCCCCAGAGATCAAATTGAAGAATGCCCTTCGATGTAGGCGAACCGTCGAATGTTTCGTAAGAACCTTGACGAGAAGCGATATTGTTACTTTCACATAGAGCGTGGTAATAAATACATTCGAATACATTTTTATTAATTTTCCTAGCGATATCCGAATCGTATGATATTTTCATTTTCATGAGTACATCAGCAAACCCCTGAACTCCGATACCAATTGGACGATGCCGCATATTAGAAATTCTAGACTCTTCAGTAGGATAACTGTTAATGTCAATGATGTTATTCAAATTCAATACAAGTTCCCTAGTTTTAACTCCTAGAAGGTCGTAATCAAATTCGTGATTTTCATTTAGAAAACTTGGAAGACACAAACTAGCAAGATTACAAACTGCTGTTTCTTTTGAATCGGAGTATTCTACAATTTCTGTACACAAATTACTGCTCTTAATCATTCCATAATGTTTCTGATTTGACTTTCGATTTACGGCATCCTTGTATAGAATATATGGAGAACCAGTTTCAATTTGAGAATTGATAATCTTTTCCCATAGTGCCTTTGCGGAAATTTGCTTTCTAAACTTGCCCTGCTGTTCGTAAGATTTATACAATTCATTAAATTCGTCCCCCCATGTGTCACACAATCCTTTACAGTCATTTGGGCACATCAATGACCAAATTTCATCTTTTTCAACTCTTTGCATAAAAAGGTCGGGGATCCAAAGACCATAAAACAGATCTCTGGCGCGCAATTCTTCGGCGCCATTATTTTTCTTTGCGTCTAGAAAATCGTGAATGTCAGGGTGCCAGGGTTCGATGTACATGGCAAAAGAACCATTTCGCTTACCGCTTTGATTGATATGGCGTGAAATATTATTATATACCTTTAGAAGAGGCATAATCCCATTGCTCTTACCGCCCGTTTTGTTAATATGAGAATCTTTTGCTCTTACATTGCTGATATGAACACCGATACCTCCGGCCCATTTAGAAATTTGGGCCATATCAGCTGCTGTTTTATAAAGACCTTCTACAGAATCTTCGGTTCCGAGCAAGAAACAGGAACTCATCTGTTGAAACTTTGTACCAGCATTAAAAAGTGTGGGAGTAGCATGTGTATAATACTTACAAGATAAAGAATTATATGTATCGCGAATACGTTCTGGATCGCTGTGAATAGCTACCGCAACACGCATAAAAAGATCTTGGGGCCGCTCGTAAACATTTGTTCCATTTAGAAGATATCCTCCCAAAAGAGTCTTAAAACCAAAATAAGTAAGGCTATAATCCCTATTGTAATCGATAATGTCTTGGACGAGATTTTTGTGTTTTTCAACTCGCTCAATAAATTCATTAGAAACTATATCATTTTTATTGAGAGACAACATTGTGTCATAAAACGACATTTTTGTATTTTTATGATGATTATTTACAGCAATTCTACTTGCTAAAATTAGATAATCTGGGTCTTCCTTAAAGAGTGTTGCGGAAAAACTAGCAGAGAAATCGTCTAGTTCGGCAGTTGTGATACCATCGTAGATAAGACTACAAATGTTTTGGGCAATATAAACTGGATTTACATTTAGCTTTCGTCCCCATACAATATTCTCACTTGATAGTTCTTGTAGTTTCGCCGTAATGAAATCAAAACGGACATCTTCGCTCTTTCCGCTGCGCGTAATCACCTTCATTATAAGTAATTATAGATTATTTCTTAAAATCAATTTATAATTATTTATACATTTATACATTTATACATTTATACATTTATACATTTATACATTTATACATTTAAACCCTGTTGGTTGATCCAGCAGATAAATTACCCCATTTCCAACCCGGTACTTCCATATTAGAAAAGATGTGCATCATTTCATCTTTACGAGGATTTGAGCTATTTATTTGTCTATTTAATTTGAAACTTATATTTGGAACTGTGCGTTGTCTATTTTCCGAATTCATTACACAGACAACAATTAATAATATTGTTACTGCTAAAAGAACTTGAATTAAAATAATATTCATAAAATGTGTATTTATTAAATGTATACATTTTATTTTATAATTTAATTGTCGAAACACGCAGGTAGTCCATATTCTTCTGAAGGTAGACTTCCGTGTTGCGAATGTGTATTAATATAATTGGTATAAGTTGGAATAATAGTTAAACCAATGTCTAATACAAGTACTTTTGCTACAATTAAATAGAATAACACATTAGAATCGGTCTTAGCGTGAATACCTTCCCATAATTTAGGTACTTGATTAAATGGGAAAGAACCAGAATTACAAGCGCCAGAATTACAACTAAAGAATGTCTGCCAGGCAAGTAAAATACCGAAAACCGTGATGATATCATTAAGAGCACCTCTCCAAGAATCACTCATGATACGGGAACGCTTACACTTTTCTTCTTCAGATAAATCGCGTAAATCACTCACCGAACCATCTTTTGTATAATCCTCTATTACTTTCATACCAACAAGTGTATAAGCTACAAGACCCACTGTTACTAACATTTTCGAATTAGTGTCAGTTATAAACGGTACAATTAGTAGACCTAATGATAAAGCATCGGCCACATGTGCTAAATGACCCGTGACACGGGCATTATTTCTACAATTCCCAAATAAACACAATTCTTCCTCGGAGAATCTAGATTTATCTTCATGGAAAGAAAACCAATCTAATATAACAATTAAAATTGTAATAAATAATTGCATTGAATAAGAAGTCCAATCTGGAGACATTCTTAAAATGTAAGGAATTATAAAAGCATAACCCATTATTAACCCACCGGTGTGTAATCTAGGAAATCTCTTCGAATTTCCCGAGAAGTACGAATAAATTTGAAATAAAACCAGAATTCCTATTATTAGATATGAAAACAAATCTCCCATTTATATTTACAATATATTTAATTTAATTACATAATTAAATTTGCCAGGTTCCTCCTGCTGTAAAATTAAAGTCTTCATAAGGCTTCTTATTAATTCTTCCCTTAGTATTAGTAATCATATAACCAAGTGTGTCAGCCCGATCACCAGATACAGACATGAACTCAGTCGAGACCGGCCATGTGCGGTTCTCGCTGGTGCTGCTATATACGGCTCCGAATACAATAAAAACAATAAAAACAACTATGCCAATCATAAGCGGAATCTTAAGTGGAGGAGGGATAAATCCCGAGACAAGTTTAGGAGCGAAAAATAGAACTCCTAGTATAACTAATAACGGGAGCAACATCATTAAAAACATCCCGCTAAACATCCCACCCATAGCATCACCCATAGCACCCATTGTAGCAGCATCAGACTCTCCTTTAGCCTTTATCTGCTTAGCAAGACCTTCGTTAGCCTCACGAACAAGATCGTCAAACCCCGCAGACTTTGACGATGTGTCCGTCGTTGTTAGAATTTCCGCGCCTAATTCAGCAGCGACGCGGTGACCAATAGAAATACCCGACTTTACAGCCTGAGAAGTCTGAACGTTGGTCTGAACCATCATATCAAGATTTAATTCAGACCCGTTAATTGCACCCTGAACTTCTACTAAAATTTCATTGCTGGAAACAGCCTTAGTAAAACTAGTAGATATCTTTTCCTCGATGTTTTTCTTTTCAGACTTAAATATATTATCAACCTTTTGTTGGACGATCTGTTTAGAATTTGCGCTGCCGGCTCTGAAACCAAGATCTTGGCTCATTTTTTGCTCAGCCGCAGCGGCAGCAATACTTTTAATAGAATCCTCCATCTTAGCCTTGTGATTAGTAGTAATAGTTTGCGAAGACTTTAGTTTAACGGTATTTTTAAGCGAAGCGGTAACTTTGGTCTCGTTCATGTCGGCAGACGTGGGATTCTCTTCAATGTGTTTTTCTAGGGCTTTTGTCAGCGCATCGATATTTTTTTGTTTCATTTCAAACTTCAACCGTGCGATTTCTGGACTGGCCGCCATCCACTGGGGGATAACAACATCTTTCATAACAGCCTCCGCTATTTTTGCCTGTTGCTTATTAGTACTTTCAAGAATTCGTGCTATAGATGCCTGACTAGGTCTTATAGTTCTTACAGTTATTCTCGCGCCCACGTTTACCTCTGTTGTAGTTCCCGTAAGAGAACTGTTTAACGTACATGAAATATTCGCAGTCTCATTGAGTATAGTAGACGCTGCGACAGCAAAAGTGCCGCACCCAGATTCCATCATCGCATCCTCGTTGATATTTTTAGTGTCCGTGGTAGAGTTGGATGCCGCGACACCCCCAAAAATCGTGACGGCACCTGCCATAGTATCAGTATCGAACATGCTTTGATCAGAATAAGTTCTAGAGCTTTTTTGGCATTTTTCATCCATACCAATACTCTTAGCAATATCAGCCATTTTGTCGGCACCCTTATCTTTAATCATCGACTTTACATTGTCCGCGGGTGGGGTATTGCACGCCGACGCCTGACTACTCTGTAGTTTTCCGAATTTATCCTGGAGATCTGGGGAAATTGCTACCATATTATTTATTATAATAATAGATTATTTTTTTTTATAAAATTAAAAATAAAGCCCCAATTAAAATTAAAAATAAAAGTAAAACAAGTGCTATAACGATGTACAA
>Ga0209091_10001521_pt1 | contig 20276 bp, 20 predicted proteins | sample ArcticOcean_MG_C_6_FD_187438 | JGI IMG/M metagenome (GOLD analysis project Ga0209091, IMG submission 187438) | Marine microbial communities from western Arctic Ocean - ArcticOcean_MG_CB8_128 (SPAdes) (version 2) | ecosystem: Environmental > Aquatic > Marine > Oceanic | place: Arctic Ocean...
CCTCCAGTCGCAGATTGACCGCGTCGATGCTCCACTGCCCCTCTGCCTCCGCCAAGCAGATGCCACATGAGATCCAGTGTCCGCCTTCGAAAAACAGGTAGGCATCCAGCACGGCGTTCGTTCCATCATCCATGGCCTAACCAAAATGTGACGCTGTCGAGAGCGGTAGCAATGGCAGATCATTTTGAATCATATCGCGGAGTTCACCCGGTGTACCCCCCTGCCAAGCTGGCGACATTCTCGACTTGGCTTCGCCGTAGTTTCTGGATCGCACCGCCTTGAAAAAGTCGCGGGCTGTCTCGGTGAACTGTTGGTGCAGAAGAAGAGTCTGCAGCGAGTCCCTGATTGTTTTTACTAATGTGAATGCTTTCACTTTTTTCTTCCCGAATGGATTCTGAATCCGAAAAGAGTATCGACGGCGCACTCAAAAACTTTAGTCGGAACTTTTCTGCCCTTTGACTGTGCTGCTAATCTCGCCGTCGTGGAGGTGAGTCCGCAGCATCTGGCCGGGTTTCGCGTTTTTGGCATCCCTCAAAACCGCACCCGTCGCCGCGTCGCGGGTGATCGAGTAACCGCGGGCCAGGACGGACTTGGGCGAGAGTAACTCAAGCAGGCTTGCCGCCTGCTCAAGGCTTGCTGCGCGTTTGCCCAAGACACGGCTCGGCACCTCAGCCAAGCGGCGTTGCAACCAGCCAACCTGATCCCTCCGCCGGGCAAGCAATGTCGTTGGCCGGAGCGACAGCAGGCGTTGGCTGGCCAAGCGCAGATGTTCTCGCCTGGCCACCACTCCCTGCTTGGCCAAGCGGTTCAGATCATCGAGCTGATTGTCGAGACGCTGTAAGGAGTCATCGAGCGCCCGGCGCGGATGCGCCCTCCCAAGCCGGTGGGTAAGTCTCGACAATTCGCGCCTGGCCGACTCCACGCCGCCCTTGGCCAAGCGGAGCAAATACGCCGCTGTCGAGGTCAAATCCCCGCGCGATGCAAACACGTCCTCGGTGATCAACTCGCCAGCGACACTCGGCGTTGCCGCCCGGACATCGGCCACGAAGTCAGTGATCAAAGTATCAATCTCATGCCCCACGGCGGACACCACCGGCAGTGCCGACTCGTGCACGGCACGGGCCAGAACCTCCTCGTTGAACGCCCAAAGATCCTCCAGACTCCCGCCGCCGCGCGTCAGCAAAATCAAGTCCAGCGGCTCGCTCTGCCTGGCACTCCATTGGTTCAACCGGTGAACCGCTTTGGCGATTTCCACTGCGGCTGTTTCGCCTTGTACACGACACGGCTCCAGCACGATTTGCAGGGAGGGGTTACGTCGCAACACAACATGCAGCACATCCCGGATCGCCGCGCCGGTCGGCGACGTAACAAGACCGATGCGCGCGGGATAACCGGGCAGCGGCCGCTTGCGCCCGGGTGCGAACAGTCCCTCGGCCTCCAGCTTGCGTTTCAGTTTCTCAAACTTGACCTGCAACGCCCCCTGACCCAGCGGTTCCACCTTGCGGACGATCAACTGGTACTGCCCCCTCACCTCGAACAGCGTAACATCCCCTTGCAGCAATACCTGCGTGCCGTCTTCAATCAGTGAACGGTTCTCCGCATCAGTCCCGCGAAACAGCGCGCAACCCAACTGGCCTTTCTCATCCTTGATGCCGAAATAAATGTGACCCGAGGATTGTCTTCGCAGCCCAGTGATTTGCCCCTCCACCCAGACGGTTCCGAGTTGATTTTCCAGCAGACCCTTGGCCTTCCTGTTCAGCTCGGCAACGCCATAAACCTTGCGTGCCTCCCCCTGCTCCGGCAACCCGTCGAAGTCCCACAGGCTCTGTTGCTCCCGGCTCATTCCTCTGGCATCTGCTCTGAGACTCGCTTGATGGAGCGCGCCTTGCCTGTTTCATCGTCGATGTCGATCAACGCTCCGTTGAGCGTAACGCGCTTGGAGGCGACGCCAAAGCGCTGTGGCCGGTACGTCGTGAACCGCCGAAGGATTGGCTCGATCTCCCGCCCAAGAATGCCCTCCTGCGGCCCCGTGCAACCGGCGTCGCAGAGAAACGCCGTCCCGCCCGGAAAGATCTGCTCGTCGGCGGTCTGCACATGCGTGTGCGTCCCCACCACGGCGCTCACCCTAGCATCGAGAAAACGTCCCATCGCGATTTTTTCAGACGTTGTTTCCGCGTGCATATCTACAAAAATAATCGCCGTCTCCTTGCTTAACTCGTCCACTGCCTCGGCGGCAGCGAAGAAGGGGTTATCGATCGGTTTCATGAACGTTTGCCCCTGCAAGTTTAGTACTCCCACCGGAGGGAGTCCTTCCTTTCGGGCGACGCAAAACCCCTGTCCCGGCGTACCCTCGGGATAGTTGTGAGGGCGCACAAAACGCGACTCGCTCACCAGCAGCGACTCCACCTCACGTTGATCCCACAAATGATCGCCGGACGTCATCACATCCACTCCCGCTTCAAAAACCTCGCTCGCGGTCGCCGGCGTGATGCCCGAGCCGCCGGCCATGTTCTCCCCGTTCGCAACGACGAAGTCGATCCCGAACGACTTGCGGAGGCGCGGTAAAAAATACCGCACCGCCTTGCGGCCCGGTTTCCCGACGATGTCGCCAATGAAAAGCAGTTTCACGGGCCGCACGTTACGACACCTAACCACCCGCGCAAAGCTCAAGCGAATCAATAAGCAGTCGGCAATGAGCGGTCAGCAGTTGAGAAAAAGAAACGGCCAGGCAGGTGGAACAGGATAGAATATCGAACATGGAATGTTCCAAATTGAAGTGAAAGAACTGAAAACTCATTGAGAATCTCCGCTCATCCACGAAATTTGCGGATAAAGTACATTTGTATCCATTTGTGTTCGTTCGAGGTTACCAAAAATAAATAAGTGCTCATCCGTAAAATCCGTGTCCTGCTATCATGAGCCCGCTAAACTTGAAGAGTGGCCCGATGCGGATTATGACTTTGGGGTGTCGCTGAAAATCACCGGAGCCTCCATCCGGCAAACTCAACTCAAGACGCGCATGCCGTTCAAGTACGGCATCGCCACCATGACTGAGGTGCCGATGGTGTTTGTCCGGGTCGAGACAGAGGTAGATGGTCGGCCATCGTGGGGCATTTCCTCCGACCTGTTGCCGCCGAAGTGGTTCACCAAGGTGCCGGAATACCCGCTCGAACAGGAGATCGCCGACATGCTCCGGGTGATTCACCGCGCCTTAGCTCATGCGATCGGCGTCGAGGCCCCGACCGCCTTTGCAGCTTGGCAAGGGATTTACGGGCAACAGGAGGCTTGGGGCAAAGCCGAGAACATCCCGCCGTTGCTGGCTCACTTTGGCACGTCGCTGGTCGAGCGCGCATTGATAGAGTCGGTCTGCCGCGCCACGGGCCAACCTTTTGGCCAAGCGCTGCGCAACGGCACGCTGGGCTTTGAGCCCAGTGCCATTCACCCTACCTTGGCCAAGCGCTCAGCCGCTGAACTGCTCCCCCAAAAACCGTTGGCCAAAGTACTCGCTCGACACACGGTTGGTTTGGCTGATCCATTGTCCGCCTCCGGCATCCCGGCCGATGAGTTACTCAGCGACTCACTGCCTCAATCGCTCGACCAGTGCATTCGCACCTATGGTCTGCGCCATTTCAAAATCAAGATCAACGGCAACCTCAACGCCGATCATGAGCGCCTCCGCAGTGTTGCTGTCACAATCGGGCAAAACGCACCGAGTGACTACGCATTCAGCCTGGACGGTAATGAGCAGTTCAAGTCCGTAGACGATTTTCGAAACCACTGGGCGAGTCTTTCCGCTGACGCTGAGTTGACCTGCTTTTTTGAGCACCTGCTTTTTATCGAGCAACCGTTACACCGCGACATCGCGCTGAAGGATTCCGTGGGCGACGGTTTCGGCGACTGGCCCGATCGACCGCCGATCATCATCGACGAATCCGACGCCACGATAAAAAGCCTGCCGGTGGCACTGGGGCTTGGCTACGCCGGGACAAGCCACAAAAACTGCAAGGGCATTTTCAAGGGAGCCGCCAACGCATGCCTGCTCAATGCACGGCGGGAAGCCGGGCAAGCGGCGGTCATGAGCGGCGAGGATTTATGCAACGTCGGCCCGGTTGCCGTGATACAGGACTTGGCGGTGATGTCAGCGCTCGGTATCGAGAGCGTCGAGCGGAACGGGCATCATTACATGGCGGGGCTGTCGCAGTTTCCGAAAGCTACACAGCAGCAGGTGATCGCCGCGCACGCAGGGCTTTATCGCACGAGCGACCAGGGCTGGCCGACGCTCGATATTCACGATGGGCAAATTCACTTGCTAAGTGTCAACCAGCAACCATTCGGCACCGGCTTCGAACTCGACTTGTCGCCGTTCGACGAAATTGGCCTTACCGCTGTATGAAAAAGCATCCCCTCGCTAAACTCGACCAGCGGCATTTGTGGCATCCGTTTACGCAGATGCGCGACTGGATCAAGGGCGAACCGCTGGTCATCGAGCGCGGAAAGAATGCGCTTCTTTGGGACGTGCGCGGACGGGAGTACATAGACGCCAATTCGTCTATCTGGACCAATCTTCACGGGCATAATCATCCAAAAATCAACGCCGCTATTCGGCGTCAATTGGGCAGGGTCGCTCACACCTCTGCGCTTGGCTTGGCCAACGAACCGGCCTCACTGCTTGGGCGAGAACTGGTGCAATTGGCAAACCCTCGAACCGGCGTCACCAAGCAGCAGCGGCCTTTGGCCAAGGTGTTTTATTCGGACGACGGATCGACCGCTGTCGAGGTGGCGCTCAAGTTAGCCTATGAGTTCGCACGTCGCACGGGGCGCGCCCGCAAGCCAAGATTCCTTTCACTCGATGGCGCGTATCACGGCGACACGGTCGGGGCGGTCAGTACCGGGCACATCACCCTTTTTCACAAGGCGTACTCCGGCTTACTGTTCAAGACAGACAAGGTGATGTCGCCATACTGTTACCGATGCTCGTTCAACAAGGCCAAGCCGGAACGCGGCGACGCGCGCGACACCCGTAAGTGCAACTTCGAGTGCGTTGACAAAGTAGAGCAGCGATTCGCCACCCGCAAAAAACGCGGGAGCAACTACGCTGCGCTGCTGGTCGAGCCAGGTATGCAGGGGGCGGCCGGAATGATCGCACAACCGAAGGGGTGGCTTGGCCGCGTCGCGCAGATTGCACGGGGACACGGCACCCAACTCATCGCCGACGAAGTGATGACCGGCTTGGGCCGCGCTGCTTCCCGGCATTTTGCAAGCCATGACGAAGGCGTGCAGCCGGATTTCCTCTGCCTTGCCAAGGGACTAACCGGCGGCTATCTGCCGATGGCCGCCACGCTGACAACGCAAGAAGTGTTCGATGCGTTCCTTGGGGACTATTCCGAGTTAAAGACTTTCTTTCACGGACACAGCTACACCGGAAACCAACTCGGCAGTGCCGCCAGCCTGACCAGTATCGGCTTGCTAAAGACCGCCGCAAGCAGGCGCAAAAAACTTGCCGCGAATCTCCACACAGAAGCCAAGCGGCTTTGGAGGCTGTCTCAAGTCGGTGACATCCGTCAGGCAGGATGTGTCCTGGCGATTGAATTAGTTCGCGACTGGCGGACACGCGAGCCGTTTAAGATGGCCGAGCAGGCTGGAATCCGCGTCTGCGACGGCTTGGCCAAGCGCGGCGTTCTGACTCGGCCGGTCGGCAACGTAATCGTCATCATGCCGCCGTTCTGCACGACGCAGCAACAGGTCAAAAAAATCTTCTCTGCGCTGCACGACTCGATTGAAGAAACCCTGAACAAACCATGAGCTCTTTCGCCTTTGTTGCCCTTGGGCTGATTTTAATTCGTTATTTTTTTGAGCTTTGGCTCGATGGGGTGAATGCCGCGCACGTGCGGAAACATTCCGCTGAAGTCCCGGAGTCGTTTCGGGAAACCATGGATGCGGTGACATACAAAAAGTCGGTTCAGTACACTCTGGCCAAGGCCCGCTTTGGCACGATCTCAGACAGCTACAGCACGGCGGCACTCTGCGCCCTGCTCTTCAGCGGTTTGCTGGCATCGCTCTTTGCCCAAGTCGTGGAACGGACCGGTCAATCCGCATGGGGACTGGCCATCACGCTTTGGGCAGTGATACTACTGATGTCGTTGTTGAGCCTGCCGTTTTCATGGTGGTCGCAGTTTCGGCTTGAGGAGCAGTTTGGTTTCAACAACTCGACACAGCGCACTTGGTGGTCGGATCAGGTCAAGGGGGTCGCGCTGAGTTTTGCCATCGGGGTGCCTCTGCTGGCTCTGATACTTTGGCTGGTCCGGGCAGGCGGCGATTACTGGTGGTTGTGGGCGTGGGGTGTTGTCGTGGTTTTTCAACTTTTGATGAGTGTGTTGGCGCCAATTTTCATTCTTCCTCTGTTTAACAAGTTCACGCCTTTGCCGGATGGTTCGCTGAAAGAGCGATTAAAAAAACTGGCCGAGCGCACCGGGTTTATCAACGCCGGCATCCAAGTGATGGACGGCAGCAAGCGGTCCAAACATTCGAACGCATTTTTTACCGGGTTAGGCAAGGGACGGAGAATAGCGCTGTTTGACACGCTTGTGGAGCAGATGAGCGAGCAGGAACTTGAAGCCGTCTTGGCTCATGAGATAGGCCATTACAAACTCCGCCACGTGCCGAAAATGATCACGTGGTCGTTTGTCACCACGTTAGCTGGTTTTTGGGGGTTGAGTTTGCTGGCAGGGCAGTCCTGGTTCACGGGTGCTTTTGGTTTTAGTAGCGAAGCCGGAATCGTACCGGCGTTTTTGCTGTTTAGCCTTCTCGCCGGGACGGTGACGTTTTGGCTATCACCTCTGTCGAGCCTTTGGTCCCGTAAGTTCGAATACGAGGCGGACGCCTTCGCGGCAGACGCGGTGAACTCCAGTGAGCCCATGATCACAGCGCTTCGAAAACTCAATCGAGAAAACCTGAGCAATCTCACCCCTCACCCGTGGTACAGCGGCTTTCATTACGATCACCCGGCATTGCTTGAGCGCGAATCTGCCCTGAAAGACTTGAGTCCGGGTGATCGGGCCGCATGATATTCAGCTTTTGCCGCTTGGCCAAGCAGGGTAGATTTCCACGTGCCCTTGGAGGGGATAGCACTACTTTGAGTTCGATATGCGCCTAAAATTACCCATCACAATACTGACCGGTTTTTTGTGGCTTGCCTTAGCTATTACCAGCGAGGCAAGCGACCCGTTCATCAGCGAGATTGTTGCCGCCAACGACAGTTCGCTGAAAGACAACTTCGGCGAGGACTCAGACTGGATCGAACTACACAATCCCGGCAGCGAACCAGCAAACCTACTGGGATGGGGCTTGAGTGACGAACTGGAGAGCCCGCTGAAGTGGACATTCCCCGATGTGAGCATCCCCCCCGGCGAATTCCTGCTGGTGCATGCGTCCGGAAACAACATCGCCGACCCCCGCCGGCCCTTGCACACCAGTTTCAGGTTATCGCGGGCTGGCGAATTCCTCGGTTTGGCCAAGCCGGATGGCAATTTTGCAGACAAGTATACCCCCAGTTTTCCGGCGCTGAACGACAACCAATCGTACGGGGTTCCCATGATGGAGGCCCCGACTGAAGTCATACCCGCACACTCAACTTTTAGTTACCTGGCACCAGCGAGCATCAACGCACAGGAAAAGTGGACTGAGACAAACTTCAAGTTAACAAGTAACTGGAGTAGTGGACGTTCTGGTTTTGGTTTTGAAAAATCCGGAATCGCTCTAACGAGCTTGATCAAGACCAAGATTAGCACCTCGAAGCGGGCCATTTGGCTTCGCAAGAAATTCTCAATAAAAAACCAAGACACACTGGATTACCTAATTCTCAGAATTCAATTTGATGACGGCTTTATTGCCTACCTAAACGGTGAAAAAGTCGCCACTTTTAATTCCATCGAGAAGCCGAAGTACAGCTCCTATGCGACCAACGATAATCGGGATCTTACCTTTTTTGATTTTGATTTGACGAACCATATTCGCCTCTTGAAACCCGGCGCGAACAATGTGCTGGCTGTGCACGCTTTAAACCATCGCACAGACCGCAATCAGTTCTTTGTCATGCCCACTCTACTCGCCGGACGAGTCACTGCGTTCGACTCGACCAAGCAGGTGTTTCTGTCCACTCCGACGCCGGGGAGTCCGAACACAAGCCAATCCCCGCCCCAACCGGGTGATCCGGTTTTTTCAAAGCAAAGCGGTAGTTTCCCCTCTTCCATTTCAATCACCCTCAAGCCTTCTGTAGAGGGCGAGATTGTCCGCTACACCACCGACGGATCAGTGCCCACGTCATCCTCAAAAAAATACACTAGCGCCATCAGGATTACAAACTCCACCCTCGTTTGCGCCCGGTGTTTCACCGAGGATGGCTACGGTGGAGCACCGGTTACTCGGGAGTATCTGCAACTCGCATCGAACGTGCGAAAGTTTTCGTCAAACTTGCCTGTCATCGTGATTGAAAATTTTAAGGGTGGAACCATCCCGTCCGACCCTTATAAGAATGCTCACATGTCCATTTACGAACCCGGCGCAGATGGTCGTACCAAATTGATGGACGGCCCGACCCTCGACACCCGCGTTGGAATCAGAATAAGGGGTTCCAGTTCGCTGAATCGCGCCAAGAAAGGGTTCGCCGTCGAGGCTCGTGACGACTTTGGGGATGACAGGGACATTTCCCCACTTGGTTTACCAGAGGAATCGGACTGGATTTTATATGCTGCCTACAATTTTGACCGTGCGCTTATTCGAAATGCTCTGGTTTATGAGCTTAGCAACCAGATTGGCAGGTACGCTGTGAGAACCCGGTTTTGCGAGGTATTCGTGAACACGAACGGCGGAGCGCTGAGCTATAACGATTACGTTGGTGTTTACTCGTTTATGGAAAAAATCAAGCGTGACAAAAATCGGGTCAATATCACCCGCATGGCACCGGGCGATAATTCCGATCCTGAAATCACCGGGGGCTACATCTTTAAAATCGACCGACCCGACCCGGGTGACTCCGGATTTAGCGCCGGCGGTGAGGGCATCAAGTGGCTGGAGCCCAAGGAGGATGACATCACCGCCAAGCAAAGCGGCTATGCACGCGCCTATATTAACGCGATGTACAAGACTTTAAGCCACACCACAAAGTACCGAGACTACATCGACCCACTGTCGTGGATCGACCACCACATGCTCAACGAGTTCACAAAAAACCCGGACGGTCTCCGGTTGAGCACTTATTTTTTCAAGGACCGCAACAAGCGCATCGAGTACGGCCCGGTGTGGGACTTTGACCGCACGATGGGTTGCGACGATGACGGGAGGGCTGCGGACCCCGTCGGCTGGTCTGGCTCTTATAGACACGGGTGGTGGTCACGTGTCATGAGCAATAAGTCATTCAAGGATGAGTACGCCCAGCGCTGGGGTGAGGTGCGAGGCAATGTAATGTCCCAGAAAAACATATTTAAAATTATAGACGAATGGGAGGAACTACTTGATGAGGCAGCTCAGCGCAACTTCACCAAGTGGCGCCTGGTAAACTCAAAGACCGGCTTCAAGACGGAAATTGGGCAGTTAAAGGCTTGGATTTCCCAACGGTTGAACTGGATGGACACCCAGTTTGATTCCATCCCATCTCCCCTCTTGAGCATGACTGAAGGGGCAGCTCTTCCCGGCTTCAAACTTGGCGTCAGCGCACAAAGTGATGAGGTGTACTACACGACGGATGGCACGGATCCGCGCATGTCAAACGGCGATATCAACCCAAAAGCCACCCGGCTTAGCCAAGCAGAAACTGAACCGATCATACCGATAAACTCCGAGTGGAAGTATCTCGACACGGGAACCAGGCTCGACAAGGTTGATTGGACCGCTATCGAGTACAACGACAGTGAATGGAAAAGCGGCAAGGCCGAGCTTGGCTATGGCGACGGCGACGAGCGCACCGCAGTTGATCGCGGTTCAGAGCCCAGCTCGAAATTCCACACAACAATCTATTTTCGGAAGGAGTTCCAGATGGGCGAATCAACCGACAAGTCACTGCTTATCAATTTGTTGCGAGATGATGGTGCCGCTGTTTACCTGAACGGACGGGAGTTGTTCCGAAGTAACATGAAACTGGGAACGATTCGTTATACCACTTACTCTATTACACGAAACTCCAGCAGAAACAGCCGCATCTTTTTCCCCTACTTCGTTGAAGTTCCCAAGTTCAAGACGGGCAAAAATGTCTTCGCCGTCGAGGTGCATCGCGGCTCCCGATCCGACAAGGATCTGAGCTTCAATTTTGCTGCTTCCGCCCTGGACTCATCCGGCATACCTGTCACCATCGACAAGACATCCACCATTACTGTCCGCGCAAAAAGCGGGGAAACCTGGAGTGCGCCAACCACTGCGTCGATTATTATTTCCCCCTCGGCAGCGCTCAAGGTCACAGAGTTAATGTATAATCCGGTGGACGGGAAAAATTTTGAGTTTATTGAACTCAAGAATACAACTGGCTTCTCTGTTAATTTAGAAGGAATCACGTTGTCTGGAGTTAACTTTGCATTCGAGGAGGGAACGCTAGCCCCCTGGGAATCTGGTCTTCTTATACCAAACGACGATCCAGCCGCATTTATCGCCAAACACCCAAATGCTCCAATCCTAGGCACCTACGGAGGGAGTCTTTCCAACTCCGGCGAGGAAATCCAACTGATTGATCCTGACGGTCAAGTTATTTACTCAGTAAACTATTCCGACGAACCGCCTTGGCCAAATGAAGCAAGTGGTAATGGCTCATCGCTCGAGCTCACCAAGAACCTAGGCAATGAACACGACCCAACCAACTGGCGAGCAAGCCTCGTACCCGGTGGCACCCCAGGTGACATTCTGTTTTTATCCAGCGAATTAAGTCTTACGGGTGGAAGAATGGCCATCCGGTTCCTGGGGCTTCCCGGAAACACGTATTCCCTTCATACCAGCGACGACCTCGCTTCAGGGAAGTGGAGGAAACTGGAGAAAAATGAATTCGTAACTAAAATGAAAGTCGTTGAGTTTGTCGTCTCGCCTGACGCTGGCGAAGGACAGAAATTTTACCGTGTTTCAACGCCATGACATCGCACCACAAAACCCACAAACTGCCGCCGCTTGCAGGTATCTGCACCTTTGATGAGGCGCAGCGCCCAGGTCTATCTGTGGAAGAATGTGTTTATCGGCTGAAGTGCTATCACTATTCACTCAAGAGGCTGCATCAGGTTTTCAATAACCGTATCTCCTCTGAGCCGATTTATGAGCTTAAAATGACTTACAGTCTGCACTCCTATTATTGCACTGAGCATGTCGCAGCCCTTCGACAGCGCGTTGGTGAAATGCGAGAGCCGCCGCTTGGACTCGAGTCAGTGCCAGACAAACACCTTGAGATTTTATTTGATGAGATTCTCGCCGCCCCAACAACTGTTGAATTTTTACTTGGAGTTTACGAGACGGCACTCCCTTCACTGCAGAGTGCCCTTCAACAGCACTTGGCCGACACCAACCCGCTGGCCGACCACCCGAGTGTGAGAATTATCCGTTTTGCCCTGCTTGAGATCGGCGAAATGCTTGCAATTGGTCAAGCCACCATTGACGAATTGGTTGCTAAAAAACAGCGTGCGGAATCTCAATCCTGGCTTGGCCTGTTAAGCCAATGCCTGTCCAACACCGAGGCTTCTAGTGAAGAAGCCCAGCAAATGGTCAAACGTCAACACTCAGCCACACCATACCAGTACGATGGTGCACCCAGGCGCGATGAGCGCTTTCCCGACCCATACAACATGGCTGTCAATGCGGAGTCGTTTCTTTATGACGAGCAATATCCACCGGAGCCCAAGACGCTAATAATGTTTTACAAACGGCTTCGGGAAATTGATGTGCCGGAGATGATGTCAAGTATCATCGCCGAAACAACAGGCAAGCCGTGGGGTTACTACCGCGATATGACTCGCCAACTTTGGGACGAAGCACGGCACGCCATGATGGGCGAAGTGGGCTTTGTAAACCTTGGCATCGACTGGCCCAAAACAGTCATGGTCAACTTTAACTGGTCGCACGCTCTCAACACCCAACTCACCCCGATGGAACGGCATGCCGTCCTCTACTTCATCGAACAGGGGTTGATGCCCCGGACGGGGAAACGCTTCGAGTGGGAAGTAGCGCTGGATTCCAGCAACCCGTTGTCCGCGCTCTTTCAGGATTATGACTGGGCTGACGAGGTGCTGCATGCCCGCATCGGCCGCAACTGGTACCTCCCGGAATTTGACAACACCAAAGCGGCAATCGACTACGGTGATGACTGCTGGTCACGAGTGTTGATGGACTGGAATCAATACCGCAAGGATAGCAAAACGGAGCATCGCAACTGGTGGCCCGACCTCTACAGCGCCGCCTGTAAGGCGCAGAATATCGAGCCCGACCCTAACGTAATGCGTTTCAGCACATCCTACGAGACGGTTCGAGCTGATTTGAGGGCTATTTCAGCTTCTGGGTGATTTTTGCATTTTCCTTAAAACCGTTTTCATCCATTATCCCGTCGATGCGATTTCGCCGTCTGGCCCGCGAACGGGCCATCCAGTTCCTGTTTCAACATGAGATGAACCCTCCCGAGGCAATCGAGGAGGATCTTGAGCGCTTTTGGGAATCCCAAACCAGCGCCGCAATCGCCGAGGATCACAAGGCATCCACCTGGGGTGAGGCATCCGAGCCGACGACGTCGACCTCTGAGGACGATGAAGTCCGGAAGTTTGGCGACCCCCTCATACGCGGCGTCTTGGAAAAACTCAGCGAGTTGGACGGCATCATTGAGGAACAGACACGCAACTGGGATATTGCCCGGATCGCCAAGGTAGATCGAAATATTCTGCGGCTGGCCATTTACGAGATGCTGCACAGGGAGGACATCCCCCCGGTCGTCAGCATCAACGAGGCGATCGACATCGCCAAAAAGTTTTCCACCGAGAACAGCGGACGATTCGTCAACGGCATTCTCGACAAGGTCAAGGGCAACCTCATGCGCCCGGCCCGAACTTCCGCCAACTGAGCAAACTCACCGGGAGAAACGCTTCATCAAGCCATTGATCGACCTGCACCTACACACCGTCTACTCGGACGGCGTCTCCACCCCCGAGCAAGTGGCCGAGGAGGCGCAGAAAATGAATCTTGCGGCCATTGCGCTGACCGACCACGACACCATCGAAGGTTGCCCCCGCTTGGCCAAGGCCTGTGCCGAGCGCGATATCGAGTTCATCCCCGGCACCGAGCTTTCAACCGATATCGATGGACACGAGATGCACCTACTCGGCTACTACCTCGACACGGACAACGAGGAACTAATCCGCGAAACTACCCGCTACCAACAAAACCGAACCGATCGCGTACACGGCCTAGTTCGCCAACTCAACTCGATCGGTGTGGCCCTGCACGCCGATCAGGTTTTCGACCTGGCGAAGTGCAAGGCCCCCGGCCGGCCTCATGTGGCTCGGGCACTGGTCAAGCACGGCTTTTGCAGCACAATGGACGAGGCATTCACCCGTTATCTGCGGAAGAGTGCGCCGGGCTGGGTTCCGAAGGTCAACGCCGGCGTCGATGAGGGCATCCGGCTGATCCACCAAGCTGGCGGTTTGGCTGTGATGGCTCATCCAGGCCTAAACAAGATCGACCACTTGATCCCCCGCCTAGTTGAGGCTGGTCTCGACGGTCTCGAGTGCTGGCACAGCAGTCATCCCAAGAGCACCGCCAAGCGTTACCGCGAAATGGCCACACGCCTTGGCCTTCTCATCACCGGCGGGTCGGATTGCCACGGCCCGTCCAGGGGCCGGCACCCCCTCATCGGGACTGTTCGTGTGCCGTACGAAATCCTCGATGAAATGAAACGCCGCCTCCCTCGCTCCACCGCGAGCAGTCAAATTTAACCAGATGGGTTTATTCACAAAACTCTTTTCCGGGCTCAAGAATACGCAGTCCAAGTTGTCGACCGAAATCCGCCGGATCATCTCCCGCTCACCCAAGCTCACCGAGGACGATATCGAGGAACTCGAAGCCGCCCTGGTCGCCTCCGACATGGGCCTCGCGGTCACTGGACGCGTCATCGATGCCGTCCGAGAAAAATACGAGTCGAGCGGCGGCAATTCGGGAAGCGTGCTCGAGGTCGCCCAGGCGGAAGTCATGTCGTGCCTCGGCGACAACACCACCGGCTTGGCCAAGCACGACGGGTTGACGGTCGTCTCGCTGGTCGGAGTGAATGGCGCCGGCAAAACCACCACCGCCGCCAAGCTCGCCCACCGCGTGAAGGCCGCCGGCGGCAAGCCGATGTTAGCCGCGTGCGACACCTTTCGCGCCGCCGCCATCGAGCAGTTGAACCTCTGGGGTACGCGGCTCGACATCCCGGTCGTCAGCAGCAACTACGGTGCAGACCCCGCCTCAATCGCCCACGACGCCGCCAAATCAGCGCTTGGCAAGGACAATGATTATCTATTCATCGACACCGCCGGCCGACTCCACACAAAGCACAACCTGATGCGCGAACTCGAGAAACTGCACCGCGTGATAGGCGACAAGGTCGAAGGCGCGCCGCACGAAACGCTGCTCGTGATCGATGCCTCGACCGGGATGAACGCGCTGACCCAAGCGCGGGAATTCAACAAGTCCGTCCCGCTGACGGGGCTGGTCATCACCAAGCTAGACGGCACCTCTAGGGGCGGAATGGTCGTGGCTATCCAGCACGAACTTGATTTGCCGGTCAAGTTCATCGGGCTGGGCGAGCAACCCGACGATCTCCGACCCTTCTCTGCGGCCGACTACGCGCGGGCGCTTTTCTTCGAAGAATAAGCGCTCAATTTTGATTCGCTTTGCCAGAATTGCTTGGTATCTCGAAGCAATACCGATGAAGAACCCCGTCTTTACCCTGGCTAAAGCCACCCCCGGCACCAACAGTCTACCGGGCATAACCGACAAAGCTGCAGAGGGTTCGTCTGCAATTGACGCTTTTCCCGATTACAGAGCGCTTAGCCTCCTGTTCGAGGGAAGGGTTTTCATTGGGCCCATTTATCTGATGGCCCTGATGGCTTGGAGGTCATCATCGAGCGTTGGCACAGAAAAGGTCACCCCGAACACGGCCCGCGCCATTGGCTACGAGTAACAGTCTAAAAAGGAAGACGTCAGCAAGTGCTATCAGTAGACGTGCAACCTCTAGCCCCGCACCCGCAACGTCAGCAAAGTTCAAACCATTTCAAAAAGAACACCATTGGCATCACCCTCGGTGCTCAAGGGGCAAAGGATTCCGCGCGTGGAGTCTTGACGTTCGAGGGTTTAATTGGCAACCCTCGCCGTGGCAGCAAACCAAGGCCGCCCCGGTAGCTCAACTGGATAGAGCGTCTGCCTTCTAAGCAGAATGTTATGGGTTCGAGTCCCGTCCGGGGTACCACTTGTTTTTCAAAGTTTTCCCACTTTCCACCCAATGATAGCTCGCTGGAATGTGTCTTGGTGTCTTGAGTGATGATAACTCATTGTGACTTATGATTACCCACGTAACCCGGTTTTGGGGTCATTTTGTGTAGCCACTTTCGCACAATACTAATTACTCCTCGCCTCTCAATTCCTTGATCGCCAGGCTAATCACGCAAGCCGTGGCTGTCTCCAACACGCCGATGATCTCGGTCGATGGTATGTCGCCGATGTAATCCTGCACCGCCTCACCTATGACATCGCTGAACGCACGCAAGTCATCGCCACCACGTCCGCAAGGGTCGTCGAACTCCATGATCATCTCGCTGACTTGGGTGGTTGCAAGGCTTCCTCGTAGTTGGCGCGTGGATAGCGTCGGATGTTATGAAGCCGCCCAGCTTCAGCGCCTGCATCTCCCGCGGCTGATAGGTTCGGGTGGCCTCCGGTATCAGGTCAAGCCGCAGGTTGCCGTGGCGGTCGCGGAACTCTCGCGCCTCTGGCTGGCCTTCAGCGATGATTTCCCCTCGCCTCCTTTCGCAGTGCCTTACGTTCCCTCTTATCGCCGCATACTGGCCTCTTGGCGACCTCGTCGCGACATCCAATCAGGCCGGCCATGGTCACTACCCAGATAACCGAACTGATTTACCTCGGCGTGCTGAAGAAGCACAAGGTAACCATTAATCTGCTCACAGGTTGATCTGCAACTGCCCGATAATTATAGCCCAGACAGCTTCGGTTGGCGGGGGTTTTTGACTATGTCACTAGTAATGCGATTTTCATTCGGTCAGCAAATCACTGGCTTTTTGCTAGGCATACCGTTGATTGCAGACAAATAAGCCCCGTCAGCTTCGGTTGTCGGGGGGTTTGTTTTCATCAAAGTAATTGCTACATTTAGATTGTGAAAATTTTCACAAACTATGAATAGCAAAAACAACAATACAGAACTAGGTTGGAATGGTAAATGGCTTGGTTAATCCAAGTGTCTAAACATCATCCCCAATGAAACTGAACCCCCGTCAACGTAGGTTGGCGGGGTTTTTTGTGTAGCCACTTGTGTAGCCACTCACTTTTGACGTGTTACACCTTGTTACATCACACCTGTTTCAGCCTTTTTTTACAGGCTTAAAATGCAGTGCTGTTTTGGGTTCGAGTCCCGTCCGGGCTACTACTTGTTTTCAACATTTTCCCAATTTTCACCTAATGATGGCTGGGCTAAATGCGTCTTGGTATCGAAAAGGCAGCTTCGATCTATGTCAACGTGTACCAGCGGATATAGACGTTTTGAGGTCATTTTGTGTGTCTACTCTCGTGCAACACAGCTTACTCCTCGCCTCTCAATTCCTTGATCGCCAGGCTAATCACGCAAGCCTTGGCTGTCTCAAGCACGCCGATGATCTCGGTCGATGGTATCTCGCCAATGTAATCCTGCACCGCCTCACCAATGACATCGCTGAACGCCCACAGATCATCGCCATCGCGTCCGCAAGGGTCATCGAACTCCATGATCATCTCGCTGACTTGGGTGTCTGCAATGCCTCCTCATAGTTGGCCCACGGATAACGCCGGATGTTGAAGCCGCCTAGCTTCAGCGCCTGCATCTCCCTCGGCTGATAGGTACGGGTGGCCTCCGGTATCAGGCCAATTCTCAGGTTGCCGTGGCGGTCGCGGAACTCTCGTGCCTCTGGCCGGCCTTCAGCGATGATTCCCCTCGCCTCCTGTCGCAGTGCCTTACGTTCCCTCTTATCGCCGCGTAATGGCCTCTTGGCGACCTCGTCGCGACATCCAATCAGGCCGGCCATGGCCACTACCCAGATAACCGAACTGGTTTGCCTCGACGTGCTGAAGAAGCACAAGGCAACCATCGATCTGCCCACAGGTTGATCTGCGACTGCCCGATAATTATAGCCCCGACAGCTTCGGCGAGCACACATTTGTGATATATCTATTTTAAAAGGAAGAGAGGCACCCTGAAAGGCTGCGCTCTCTTGTTAGCCGTGATACGAACCTCCCATGACGCGCACTGTTCTAACCCTGACAACCTCACCCCAGCGCATGCAGCATCTGCCCCTAGTGCTGGATGCACTGTTTAACCAGCTAATTTCGCCCGACGCTGTGTACCTAACCCTGCCGAAGCGCTATCGCAACCGTGATGCTTATATAATCCCCGGTTGGCTAAGAGATGAGTTACAGGTGACCCTCCTACACCGGGCAGATGACTTGGGACCGGTGATGAAAATTCTGCCGGTACTCGAAGTCGAAGCGGATCCGGATACCCTCTTGATCACTGTTGATGATGATGTTCGGTACCCTCCGGATACGGTTTCGGTATTGCAAACCGCAGCTCAGGCACATCCGGAGTCTGCTTTTGGCAGCAGGGGGTTTAACTTTACAAATATCGGCCAACATCTGGAACCGGTACGAGGCAACCATGCGTCCTGCCACGTTTTGCAAGGCTACGGGGCCTGCGCTTACCGGCGGCGGCATTTCGACATCGAACGCCTGCACCTTAACCTGGCCTCACAACCCGAAGCCTTTCGCTTCAGCGATGATGTCATTTTGTCGAACCACATTGCGTCAAGGGGCGTTGCCCGCTTCACCATTGAACTTGCTAGTCACTTGGAGCACATGCCCTGGGGGGACAAGGATCCACAGTCCTTGAAGTTTGTCGACGGCGGCACGCACCGGCGCTATGAAACAATGCGGCAATGGTTAATCAAAGAGGGTGAGTGGTTCGCGCAAGACCGGGCTGCACCACACGGGGCCAAAGACGAAAAATAATTAGGCAGGAACTTTGTGTGTCCACTTGTGTGCCCAACCCATTTGCCGCTGTTACAAGCTGACACACCGCCCCTGTTTCAGCCTTTGTTTAGAGATGTGAAATGCAGTGCGTTTTTTGGGCGGTTTTTGACTGTGAAACCCCTTCTAAGCAGAATGTTATGGGTTCGAGACCCATCCGGGGTAGCACTTGTTTTTCAACATTCCCCCTCTTTCAACCCACTGATCGCAAGGTGAAATGTGTCTTGGCGTCGAAAACGAGGTCCAGGGGCGGGAATAAATGTGACAAGAGATAACGGCGTTTTGAGGTCTTTTTGTATACCTATCCCTCGCCGCGCCATTCCTTGATTGCCTGGCTTATAACGCACGCCTTGGCTGTCTCCAATACGACTATGATTTCGGTCGATGGTATCTCGCCGATGTATTCTTGGACTACCTCGCCTACTACCTCGCCTACTACCTCGCTGAACTCTCGCAGGGCATCATCGATCGGCCCAAAGGCTGATCTTCGACTATCAGACACCGTATCCAAGGCAAAATCAACCTCCTCCCCGTAAAGGTCGTCCGATATACCATGATTCTTTCCAATTAATCTCGCCTCGCTTGGCCTGGGATGCATGTCCATCACCCCACATGATGTTCCCAATATCACCGTGACGGTAGTATTCGTCTACGCGTTCCTTAAAGGCAGCCCATTGGCCTAGAAAGATGGGGGTGTCGTCCACCCCATCCAGCATTGTTTCCCAAGCGTCCTGAATAATCAGGGTCTCGCTAGGCCGCGGATAGCTGCTGATTTTTCTGGCGCGAGTAGTAGAAGATCCGGCTCCACTTTGATTAACCTTGGCTTCCCAAATGGCAAGGTCCAAGCCTATTGCGCGTCGATTGGGTGTGGAATGAAATCCGTTAAAACCGTATGAAACATATTTAAAACCATCCTTGAATAACCCGTCCTGATTGGGCGGTCTTACATATTGATCGTCAACGAATTTGGTGGTAGGGCAAAAATAGATATTTGGGGACCCTCCCAAATAGGGGACATAGGCAACGCCCCAGTAAGCATGATCATGGGAGGGAGAAATCATTTGACTCCTGTTCGGAGTCGGATCCGTGAAATCGCCTCCGTCCCGAATCCAGCGCATCCAATTGCGCCGCGGGTGCCCTCTGCCATCATGGTCATCAGCATACTGGAACCAGGCCAGTTGAATTTGGCGCATATTACTTTTGCATACGATCTGTCTTCCCTTTTCCTTGGCCTTCCCAAGCGCCGGCAACAGCAGGGCGGCAAGGATAGCGATGATGGCAATGACTACCAGCAACTCGATCAGTGTGAAGGCGCGGCGATGTCTCATATGTTGGAGAGAAGCTAACTCCCGCAGCCGACACTGACGATCCTTTTGAAACCTTCCTTGTTCACCACCCAATCCTAGCTGAACTTAACACATATTATGAAAATGATTTTGTGGAGCTATGCACTTTCGGTGTGTTACCTCTTGTCACATTATACCTGTTTCAGCCTTTGTTTTGAGGCGTAAAATGCCGTGCTTTTTTTGGGCGGTTTTTGACTATGAAACCCTTCTAAGCAGAAGGTATAGGCTCGAGTCCCGTCCGAGGCACCATTTGTTTGTTTTTTTTAACATTCCCCCTATTTCCACTCACTGATTACAACCTATAAGTGTAGGTAGATATCAATAAGGACAGCTTAAACCTGTATCAGCTTATAATAGCGTATATAGACGTTTTGAGGTCGTTTTGTGTACAATGAAATTATTCCTAACCACGCAGTTTATTGATCGCCTGGCTGATCACGCACGCCTTGGCCATCTCCAGAACGCCGATGATCTCAGTCGATGTATTCTTATACGACTTCGCCGATGACGTCGCCGAACTCTTGCAGGTCAACACCGCGCCCACAGGCTGATCTGCGCCTGCCTAATAACCACTTCTCTGACAGCTTCAGTTGGCGAAGTTTTTTGACTATAAGCTGGAATCTGCGAATTTTATAAAGAGGATGGTTAAGGACGCCAACCTGC
>Ga0209091_10001524_pt1 | contig 20266 bp, 29 predicted proteins | sample ArcticOcean_MG_C_6_FD_187438 | JGI IMG/M metagenome (GOLD analysis project Ga0209091, IMG submission 187438) | Marine microbial communities from western Arctic Ocean - ArcticOcean_MG_CB8_128 (SPAdes) (version 2) | ecosystem: Environmental > Aquatic > Marine > Oceanic | place: Arctic Ocean...
TTATGTTATTGTTAAGATGTGATTCATTGAAATAGAAGTCAACATTTGTACTACTAGCAGTACACTTATATGTAATATCTCTCAATGTTCTTTTCCACATATGGTTACCAACCCATTCTGGTTTTCGTAGTACATGATTAAAGAGGAAATCTACCTGATCCTTAATGCTAAGGTTCGGCGGAATTTCAGTAGCGGATGGCAATACCTTTGGAGCAGAGAGCCATGTCTCATTATGATCTTTAACTGGTGTTTTATCAAAGTAATCAGCCCACTTCTTTGCGGTATCGTCCCAGTTATATCGAGAGAGAGTACTTTGCCTCATGTTGTATCCTATCTGTTTACGTTTCTCGTCACTAGTATTATATAGATCGGCAATATGCTGTAGTGCTACGCTATTGTCTGGAATAGCTCTGTTACACCCCGTCTCACACTCCATTTGAAGATAGCCTACTGGAACCTTGAGCGCTCCAATATTATCCGCAACAGATTGCATGGCAGAATAATCAACAGTAATGACAGGAACTCCTGATTGAGAAGCTTCTAGCTGAGGCATGCCGAACCCCTCGCTATTCGCATACTGTATATATATATCAAATAGGCTATATATTTGTGCAAGCTCGTCTCTTTCTATTTTGTTGTTTATACCAACGAGCTCTCTTGTAAAGTTTGCGCACTGGTAGCAATGATTAATAACATCATTAAAAAATGAAGCATTGATATGTCCGCACTTCTTACATTTATATGTAAATAAAACCCTATTAGTTAGTCCATACTCCTGAATTAGCTGAGGTATTTCCCACCCAATATCAGGATAAGATGTATGACAATAGAGGTATGCGTTGGGAGCATCGTTAGAGTCTAGGAACTCTCTAAATATTTTAAATAGATCTGGAAACAGTTTTCTTCTCTGGTTCCTCATTACCGTTCCGACGATAAACGAATCTTCAGATAGTCCAAAATTCAACTTGTGTGCAGTCTTATCGTGGATAATATTAAATTCTTGGCTAGCACAAGGCGACGCTATATCTACAAAGTTTAAGTCTTGACACTGTTCTAGTAATACATCCTTGCCAAATTCAGAATACGCAAAAACAGCGTCTGCGCTAGCGAAGGTATCCATCCACTGGTTGTTTTGGGGCGTAGCATCTACTGTTGGCATTATGCACCAATTGAAGAAATCTCGAAATGGAGTTCTCTGTTGAAACTCAAACATCCACCAGTCCCGTATGTCTACAACAAAGTCAGGCATAAAGTTTAGCAATACATGATTGAATGTATACTCACCAAATTCATATGATGGCTGTGACTTATACTCATCCCACTCTGGGCCATTTTTGACAGGCTGGTTTGGGAATATAGTCCAATTGCAGTTCTTAGCTTCTTTGTCTGCTCTCGCTTGGTCTACATAGCATGCAAGCTCAGCTACTTCAAATCTAGGATCTACGCTTAGGCGAGAAAGAACCTCCTTCGTGTATACAGAATATCCTGTAGGTAAGAAGTGTCCCTCTGAACAAAAAAGTATTTTCTTACGCTTCATGTTTTCTTATCTTTCCTATTCCCGAGTATAGCAAACTATAATATTCATTCTTTGAGAGGAAAAGTTCTCCACAAATATCTTTTCTGGTATACCCTTTCGATTTAAAATCCAGTATCTTTCTTTCCATCGGCAACAGTTTGTCTTTATATGCCGTTAATAAAATCTGGAACTCTAACATCTGATGATCCTCTGTGTACTCAGAAGGCGTGGCGATCTCTAGCTTTGATAGACCTTGCCAGTCACTCTCCTTCTTGAGGAATTTTATTAGGTGATTTCTGACAGAAGAAAATATATAATTCCTAAGTGGGCCAATTTCCTCGTCATAATTCTTGATAGCCTTTAGAGAGCCTAGAAAAGCAACCTGAAGCAAGTCCTCAAACTCGTAAGATTCGGACTGATCATTAAGCTTTGTAACAAGATACATGATTATATCTAAGTTGTCGTCGATATCTGCTTTGGTTTTAATCATTGGTTTTTTCTTTTTCATTAAAGATCTTAAAGCTCTGTACTCTGAAGTTTGTTTTTTGTTTGCTCTCACCCTGCGGGTTAGTCCATTTTTGCTGCCTAGCGGAGGCGTGAATGGCAATGATCTGACCCTTTTTACAGATCTTATGTATGGTTGTTCCACCGCTATCCCAAGCTTCGAACTCAAAGAAATCAACACGCTTCTTCTTGTTTCCTTCTTTGTCTCTACGGTACTCTTCAATGGCAAGAGAAAAGGTTACAAGTTGAGTATTCCCAACATCTCTTATTTCAGGGTCAGTAGTAAACCTTCCCACAAAGTTACAGTTATTCATGTACTATCTCCGATAATGTATGTATATAGAAGATTATAGCCTATTACTACACTTGGGACACTTTGTTAATGATTAAACTTGTATCTTTTTTAGTAGATACTTGACAAAAAGCAACAACGGTATTGCCTTCATATAGAACTTCCTTGAATTTACCATATGTTTCAGGAAATATGACAGCACAGTCAAGAGTTGCTGTGGAATCTTCTACAGACAAGAAAGCCATGATCTGACCCGGATTTTTACCGTTCTTTGTAGCGTATTCTCGCAAAGAGTTTATATGGATTGCTAGGTTTACATTTCCCGTTCTCCCATTGGCTATCTCTCTACATGTGCAGTTAACTGCTGCGCTCTGTATAGCATCAGTTTTTGAGAAGGTCAGTGCTACTCCCATATATTTATTTTCTACATCTGCAATCCAATTCGGATGGTCAGTAAGATCAAACGGCGGAGACTCGATAATGTTTCGAACATCAAACACTTTAATTAACCTATTAGAGTTTATCTTTAGATTATTTATCATATTATCTATAGCAGCAATAATAGAATCCTTCGAGTTATAATTATCAGATAGCCATTCTCTTTCTCTGATAGACAAGTCTCTATAGCTCTTGTATTCATAGAGAAGGGCATTTCTATGTTTGGTATTATTCTTACCATTAAAGGCACCAACAGTTATAAGTGCCTCCATACATGTTTTGTTTACCTTCATACCCAAGTTAAATAGGGTGTCTAGCCAAGTAAACTCTGCAAAAGTTTTGCCTAATTTCTTCTCTAGCTCTGGAACTAAATCTAACATCTTTTCAGTCTCGGCTGTACCGACACCTTTAATGTTTGTAATGCCAAAGTATATATTGTCCCCTGCCGCAGTAAAAGAAGGATAGAAGTGCCCTAGTCTAGGAGGCAACGTTTCTATGTCATACAGCTTTGCGTCAGACACAAGTTCTTTGATTTCAACTTGTTGGTCTGGCTTTCTTTCTGAGTGATTGAGATAAGACTCAAAGAATCTCATCTTCCTGTGAACCTTACAGTACGCGCTTCTGTAGGCGTTAACAGCATAAGAAACAGCATGAGACTTATTAAACGCATAACGATTAGATTTCTCAATCCAGCCAAAGATTTCTTCTGCCGTCTCTTTATCAAGACCCTCAGTATCTGTCGCTCCAGACAGGAAGGATGTCTTAACTTCTGCCATGAGACCGGCTTTCTTCTTTCCAATAGCTTTACGGAGGTTGTCTGCCTCCTTGAGGTCAAATCCAGCGAGCTGCTGAGCGATCTTCATAGACTGTTCTTGGTACACAAGAACTCCATAGGTCTCACTGAGAATTGGCTCAAGACTAGAGTGAAGATATTTAGCCTCGTCGATACCTGCTTTTCTATCTACGTAGTGCTGAGTCATAGACTTACCCTCAGTAAACGCCTTTAAACATCCGGGTCTAATGATTGAAATTAGAGCCGCAAGTTCTTCTATATTGCGAGGCTTAACTCGCTTTGACCAAGATCTACCAAGCTGAGACTCTAGCTGGAATACCCCTTTGGTTCTTCCGTCGCAAATCAAGTCCCACACTTTGTCATCTTGGAAATCGTCAATATCAAACGTAGAATTCGCCATTTGCAAATGCCTTCTCAAACTTAGTTTTTTGTGAAATGTTTCTCTGAAACTTAAGGAACTTAATAAGGATATTTGCTGTATCCTTTACGTCCTGAAGCGCATCGTGAGCGTTCTCTTTGCTCTCTTCTGGAAATCCCATATACTCTCGCAAAAAGTCCATGCTGATACTCTTAAAGTCTCGATTGTTTTCTGTCCAAGAAAATACCATATCCATCAAGTCTAGCTTAAAGATTGGATTAAAGATGGCCTGTCTACCCTTCACGTCGGTTGTGCCGTGCATTTCGCACATTCTCTGAGCGATAGGCATGTCAAAACCAATGATATTATATCCAGCAGCAATAGGAGCAGTATAAGACGAACCTCTAAAGTTAAACTTGTTACAGAAGTCCTCAAACTTTTTCCATACTGTTTTTGGCAACGGCGCTTTAGCAAGATCTTTTCTGTTCTTGCCTGTGATATCTAGAGCTTCCTGTTCTAGCGGATCAACACCAGCTTCAATAGCTTTCTTGTCGTCAATAATAGGTCTAATCTCACTATTAAAAATACCGCCCGGCTGAATTGTTAGCTTACGCCCATGTAGGGCAATAGCCGCAATCTGCGTTGGCTGTGTCGTGAGAGGGTTTCTAGAACCTGTCTCAAAGTCAAATACAATTATATCTCTAAAATTCATTTAAGTAATCCTTTTAATTCAACAAACTTATTAACAGCTTCATCTATGTCTTTAAAAATTTCGCTATACTTATGGCGAGGGTTATCTGAATGGACTTGATAAGAACCAGTAGTATACCCTTTATATTGTGGTAGAAAATGTCTTAAATCACACAGACTTACGCTTTTAGATTCAATAGAACAGCCAGAAAAAATGACTGACTTATAGTCGCTCTTATTACTCATTCTTGCTCCTTAATTTCCATGATTTTACTAAGTAAGTCAATACCCAGTATATCAAATTTAACATGTCCTTGATCTTCTAAATCGCCCATTTCAAAACCGGCGATGAGATTTTTACTTTTATCTTTAACCATAGGACAAACTTGGTTTAGTTTATTTGCTGATATAATAACTCCGGCAGCATGTTTACCTTGAGACTTTATAGTACCCTCAATGTCAATTGCTTGTTGAAAAATTGCTGCGAACGGCCCAACCAAATCATTATCACTATTTAGTTTACACCATCTATCTAGAACTTCTGGTTGATAAGCGAGTGTCCACCTGATTAGCGAACCCTCACCGCTCTCCTCTAAGAGATCTGAAACGTCAGCTTCGTTAGGTATGTTTTTAGTTACATCATTCATTTCTCCAAAAGAAACAGCACTATTGATACGCATTATTTCCTTAAGTGCCGCTCGACCTTGTAGTTTGTTAAATGTCAGCATCTGCGCGACATTATCTTCCCCGTATTTAGATTTAATATATCCAATAACCTCGTCTCGCTTTTCGGCAGGAACATCTAAGTCAATATCTGGAAGAGACACATGTCCCTCAGTATTACGTCCAGCATTGTAAAATCGCTCAAAGATTAAGTCATACTTGATAGGATCAATCTCTGTGATACCAATAAGGTATGAAATCAAACATCCAGCAGCCGACCCTCTTCCCGGGCCCGGAAGCCACCCTTCAGACCTGACGTAGTTAACAATATCCTGAACAATCAGAAAGTAACCAGAAAGATTAGCGTTAAAAATTACACTCATCTCGTTCTTAATTCTTTTCAGATATTCGTCCTTCTTGTCTTCATCTTTGATGATACCAGTATCCTCTAAGAACTTCTTCCAGCCCTCTCTACAGAGCTGCTTTAAGTATTCATCTTCTGTATATCCTTCCGGACAGTCAAACGCAGGAAGCATTGGACTACCAAGAATATCATACTCTTCACACTGATCAGCAATTTCTAGACTGAGCTTTATCTGCTCTTCGCTATAAGTCTTTTCGACATCACTCGGGCTAGGCAGGTAATGGCCGTCGCTCTTAAAGAAGGGCTTCAGGTGCTTAAACGAATCAGAAACGATCTTGTCTTTAGCTTTCTTCATGCTGGTTTTCATACCTGAGCATAAAAGTATCCTGTGTAGCTCTGCGTCTTTAGGAGTGACATAATATGCTGGCTTTTGCTTTAGGTCATCAATACATATAAGGTTCTCATTCAGAGAGACCTTGAGAAGTTTCTTGATTACGTCATCGGAATATGTATTCCTTTTAGAAACAATATCAATGAGCGCATACCAACCCTCTTTGTTCTTAGCTATATAGGTCTTGCTTTTATGGTTTTCAAACTCAACAGTACAACCCATGATAGGTTTAATATCATTCTTCTTGCACTCTTTGTAAAAATTAACAGCACCAGATATAGTATTAATATCTGTGATAGCACAGGCTGGATAGCCGTACTCTTTACACTTAGCTGCTAGCTCATCAGGTTTCGAGAAACCTCTCTGTAGGCTAAAGTGCGTCTTATTATTTAGTGGAACCCAAGTCATAATTTGTAAATTCTTTCAATTCTGATATAGCAACGTTATGGCAATCTGCTCGAACAACAAACTTATTAGATGGATCAATCTGACCCTTAGTTAGCTTCCGAGCTTTTTTGAAATACTCATCATGCTCAAGCCAACCAAGAACCCATGCGTTGCCCCATTTCTTATTTTTGTTTTCTATCCTAACAAATACATACCTATCACACTTTTGCTCAGTGTTAAAGTTTGCAACAGAGCAATCATAATATGGTTTTGGCGGAGATGTACATCTTTTAGTTTTAACATCATATTTAATTCCGCTTTTTGAAACCACATCGTAGTCGTATGTATTATTTATTGTACCATCAATAACTATGTTTGCAACCTCTTCTCCTAAAAAACCTGCAATATTTCCGTCACCCTTCATAATAGAGTTACGTATTACACCCATTTCACGAGATTTAGCCCATGCTCTCTTTTTCATTTCTTCTGTGATTTTTATCTCTATCATCCCGGAGCCTCATAGTGTCCAATGCTGAAGCCTTCTTTAGTACAATTTTGAACAGTGTCCAGCATACCAAACTGTTCTAAGTTGTTGCTTACATGCCTACATATATTATCCTTGGTTCCGGGCCAATCATTCTTACAGAAGTCACAGAGCTTCGTACACTTCCAGTGTGCCTGTCTTCTAGATAGCATTTTTGGGTTAACAGTTTTCTTGATTTCTTCAAACCTGTCTTTCAGCATACCCAAGAACTTCTCTTTATCTGAGTCTTCAAAACAAATACTAAATGGCCCACCGTCACGTATATAAAATATCGACATGATAGCATCCTTGTATTCAGGAAACTTTTTAGAAATAGCATAATAGTAAAGCATTAACTGCGGATCTTCACACAACTTCTCATATGTCTTCTTCTCTCCTGTAGCCCAGTTTAATCTTTTCCCTGTCTTCCAGTCAATAACTTCGATGACACCGCCGTCAATCTCTGTCACTAGATCAATAGTGCCCTTAATGGCTAACTGCCCCTGTAGAGTTTCTCCATCTTCTGTTTCGTATGAGAATTTTGCCCAGTCTTCTTCAATAGCAATATCAAAGTGAGGCTCTGATGCGATAATATTTCTCTTTCGAGGATCGAAATTCCCATCATCGTACAGTAGGCCTTCCCAAGTTGTCTCTTCACAGAACTTATAGTCGGCATTTGTATAGTGATGAGTACAGTTCTCAGTGTAGTATTCATAACTTCTCTTGACGATCTCGTTTACAAACTTCTTTGTATTGAGCTTTCTTTTGGTAAACTCTATCTCTCCTAGACCGTCATCATTTAATACCATCTCGCCCTTGTCCTGTAAAATCTTTTTACATCCACCTAGTACCTCCATGACCTTATGGACGATTGTTCCCAGCTGGGCTTTTTTACCAGAGACACTCTGATGACCTAAAACATAGGTTATAAAGTATTGCATCTGACAGTATTCAAAATTATTATAACTAGAGCTACGTATATACGTTACTAACATATTATTCCTTAATCTTTTGGATGCCACCTAGAAGATTTGGGTCTTCTACAGGAAGCGTAGGACTGGGTGTCTCGATAACGCTACCGAGCCATCCCCATTCTTTTAGTAAAGATATTACCTCTACATTTGTTTCCATTAAAGATAATTTCCTATTATCAATAACGGCATCGTGTTCAATATCGTCAATAGAAGACTCGCTAGAATGGCTATCACCATCTATGCCACGGGTTAGTTTAATAACCTTGCCTCCTGCTTTTTGTACTGCTTTTGATTCATTTGGAAATCTACAGTCAGAGATTACAGCCATTAAAGAATCCTCTTCTCTAATGTTTTTCATGGTTCTGTCTGTCCAGATATCTGTGTGGATAGCGCGACAAATATCCGTACCAAAGACCTGTAAAAATTCTCTGGCGCTCATTCTACCCGTCTTACTTCCGGTGTAGCTCGGCATGTCTTCCCACTTAATCCATGTAGGACTATTTTTATCCTCATCTGTTCCATAGCACTGCTTCTTCGTTAGTCCGAATAACCCACACGAGATCTCCTTAAGAGAAGAAGCAAATGAATAATGTTTTATAAATGGCCACATATTGTGTGAGGCCCAAGGTGCAAACTCTAAATCAGATCTGGTTATATCTAAAACACCTCTACCTGTCTCTTCTACTCCGGATTCGTTACTAGAAACGGTATCTACAATAAGTCCACCAGTGTTGGAATCTATATCAAAACCCTTAATGATATTATAAGACCTCATTTGATACCCATGCAGAAAAGTACAGCACGAATTTTTACCTGATTGTTTTTTTCCAGCAAAGGCTAGGATTCTTGTCATTATAAAACTCCTTGTAATTCTTCTAGTATTTCAGTTTTGATTTTGTCTAAAGACATATCGCCTACGTCTTTCTCTGATATGTTGGGTCTATAATAATTGAATCGCCTTCCGCACTTTTTCATAATTTGCTCTGAAGCCCTATGTCCAGCATCGTCATAATCTGTAAGTATAACTAAATTGAGTGCGCCGCTCTGTTCTAATAAAACTAATTGGTCATCACTAAGGTTGGCTCCAAAAATACCAACTGTATTCTCTACACCCGCTTCGTGCATGCGCCAAACATCTCCTTGACCCTCAACTAAAACCGCCGTAGCTGTTTCAAGTATTTTATCTTTTGCCATATTTAATCCATACAGATATGAGCTTTTTCTAAAGCCCTTACTGTGTAACCATTTAGGTTGCATGTTCTCGTAACAAGACCTACCTATGCATCCAATGTAATTATAGCCTTCATCGTAGATTGGGACAACAACTCTTCCTGACATTGGCTTATTTTTTTTATCACAAAGACCAATATCAAATTTAGTTAATATATCAGTAGTATAACCTCTATTGATATAATACTTAGCAGGTATTTGTATTGTCTCTAAAATAACTTCTCTATCTACCTTTGGGGGCTCTCTCTCTGGTTCCCTGTTAAAAATATCCAAAAGCTTAATTGTGTTATTACTCTCTATGTCTTGCAGTAGGTCAAGTTCAGAGATATCAAGATTTAAAAACTCCAAGCAGAAAGTAATTGTATCGATAATATTAACCGTTGAGGCTCGCTTATTAGATAGCACGCCTCTAATAAATCCAAATAGATTTCTAGAAAAGTCTTCCTCACAGTGGTTAGTCCAGCAGTTCCAGTTTCCTTTAGCTGTATTTCCATCGGTAAAAATAGTACAACCTTCTGCATTGTCTCCTCCATGAATAGGGCATGCAAAAGCAAACCTGTTGGGGTATTCTATGTGATCTATATTGAAATATTTTAGAAGCTGTGGAAGCTTAGTAAATAACTGATTAGACAGTTTCAATATCTGCTGGCTGTTGATCTCCTGATTCAAAACCTGTATCCTTAATATTTGATTTAGTTCTCAATTCATTGCGAGTTTGACCCTCTACTATCTTGCCAAACTTCCCAAACATGTTCATATTTACATAGTCGCCATCATCTAGTCCCGCTCCATGACGAGCGACAATAGGCACCAGCTTTCTGTTTCCGTTCTCCTCTGTATCATCCGCTATCTCTTCGGCAGACTTTAGTTTAAAAATACTAAAGCTCGTACAGAGCCAAATTAACCTATCAGAACCTGAAACAACATCTGTTGATTCTTTTGTTATTCCGTCTCTGTTTAATTGTACAAAACTAAGGCATGGTACGTCGTACTTAACACAGAAGTTATGCAGCTGTGTAATCTGAAAACCAAGAACCTGATACTCTTGCATTGATGAGCTAATACTTTCTGACCCCATTAGCTTAAGGTAGTCATACACTATCAGGCAGTCCTTAGTTCTTCCGTTTGAGTCAAAGCCAACCTCCTGATAAACCCACTTACGCATAATGCTGAGGATATTCTCAAACGGCTGACCTGCAATACTCACATAGTGAAACGGTATTTCTCCTAGCTCATTTGCTGCGTTTTCTACTTTTTCTGTATTTAGCTGGTTATTATCAAACTTTCCGCTAGCAACAGTGTTGATTTCAACACCGCTTAAGTTTGCCAGTATCCGATTAAGGTGGTCTTCTTTAGACATCTCGGTATCTAGAACAAGTACTGGAATTCCTAAATTTTTAGAAACGTGCATAGCTACAGCGTCGCCAAACATGGACTTACCGACTTTAGGTCTGGCGGCAATTAGATCCACACACTTTCTTCTTAATCCTCCACCGATAGCTTCGTCATAAGCGGGGAATCCCGTGCTTATGCCAATCATCTCGTTTTTGTTTTCTTTTAGAAACTCTATATAGTCTGTTATTTCGTCGCCAATTACTTCAGGTTTATTGTCAGAACCTTGATATATTTTAGACGTAGCGTCAAGAACAGGAGTTTCTATAAGGGAGATGATATCATTTATATCTTCATCTCCTGTGACCTCATCAATCTTACTAGAGCAAATAGCTAATGTCTTCTTGACTTCTCTTGCTATCCCTAGCTTCGCCAGTTTTCCAGCATGTATTGAAACATTTTCTTCGTGTATTGGAAAGTTAAACAGAGAACGTAAAAAACCAATCTCTTCTTGGTTGTTTATATTTTCATAACATCCAAGCTGATTAGCAGCAGAAAGCAAGGAAGATAATTCTACCTTGTTGGCTTTCTCTAAAACCTTCTTGATACAACCAAAGATAATTTGGTTAGTAGGGTCTGTAAAATGTTCGGACTCTAGATAGTCTGAATCGAGTGAGACACTTAATCCATACTGGCATAATCCAGACAGAACAGCTCTCTCCGCCGCCAAGTCTTCTAGCTTACGTTTGTTTTTTTGGTTATTTGCCATCGAACTTAACTCTACACACTGTGATAAATATAGATAACTAGACAGGAACTAACACCTAACAGTAATCCTAACGAAAAATCCTTAAACTCAATATTTAACTTTTTCATTCCTCAGTTTCCTTTTTATGTTTCTGGTACAAAAAATTATCACTAAAATACTCATCGGCCAAAAGCTCAATAAGTTTATCCCTTAGATCTTTATCCTCTACAAAAGATAGAACATTAGATGCTGTGTCAAAAGCTCCCTGTCGAAATACAAGAATTTTGTGTGGCAGTTCAGGTTTGCGCCTAGTGTAGTCCCTGTGATAAAAAGTTTCGGGCGGAACAACTCGGCCATTTGTATCGGACGTTTTGGGCTTTGGTTTTGACAATATATATATACCTCTAAAAGAATCCCTTGATCATTTCTAGAACTCCGCCTCCACCACCAATTGCGCCTTTTGAAATTACAACATAAGCCAAGAGACCCAAGCCGATCATGAACACCAACCACTTACGCTTTTTTGCAACGGCAGTAGCTTTCGCTGTGAGGGCTTTGATTTTATCTAGCTTATAATCTCTCTTGGATTCTGTTTTCTCTTCACGGGCATCTTTTTTATCTTCACGAGTATCGCTAGTATCCTCGCCTCGATTTCTACCAATTGGCATAGTACTGTCTCCTATTAAAGTTATCTTCTTTTGTTTGATAAGCAATCATCACACACAAAGAACTCTCTCCTGTGGACATCTGCTACTTCTACAATTTTGTTACAATCAACGCATTTCTGTTTAGTTTTTGGGGGTGTCTCTCTCCTTGGAGAAGGAGTGAAAGAAGGGGTCTCAATATCCATATGTTCTAACTTGTCGTCAGTGAAAAGATTTTCTCCACGACTAATAATATTGACTGGTTCTGTGGAGCCCTTTGTTTCTTTTCTACCTGTCATTGAAAAGTCATCAACAGCAACCCTCTCAGGCGGGGCAGGTTGCTCAACAACCTGTGTGACGTTAGATTGAACAGCTGTTTCAGCCGCTGCGCCCGCCTCTATGAGAGAGTTAGCCATTTCTATTAGTTCGGAATCATTAAGAGATATACCTTTTCTAAGTAGCTCTTTTGCTGTATCGAGAATAGACATTAATAATTTCTCCTTTTTCCTAAATCTTGCAGGACTGTAGCCATCTTTTTGACTATATCAATCTTTCCTGAAATCCTTGTTACTCTAGATTCTGCTGATGTTTTTAACTTATTCAACTCTGAGGCTAGAGGGTTTTCTTTTATTGCGGAAAAATACCGGACTTCCCACTTTGAATACTGTCCGCCATAGTTCTCCATTTTGTCTGCAACGATATACCAAATGCTATTGTTACAAAAGTCTAACACTGACTTCTCTTTATTATATATAGACTGAAGGTATTCTGCATGCGCAAAAAGTATAAAACTGTTAGATAAAGCCAAAGTAGTATCCATATTATTGATATCATCGGAACTTAGGTTTAATATACCTTCTACATCCTTGTTCTTCTTAACAAGATCTGCATTTCTATCCTCTACCCAGTCATCTAACTTCTGTAGAAACTCAACTGCTTTTTGTTCGTTAGTCAAACTTCACTCTCCACTCAGGCTCTTTTTCGTTATAGTTTAGTTCAATCAAGTTCATACTGTTTAACTCACACCAAGATGCTTTGTCGGTATCTCTAGCTTTTGCTTTAAAAAACGCCATTTTGTCTTTATAAAAAAAAGAGTTAAACTTAAAGTGCTGTTCTCCATGAACCTCAATAATTAAACTTCTGTTTGGTATATAAAAATCAGCATGTAATAATGTCCTTCTGGAGCTTGTCTTAGTTCCGGGAAGTGTTAACTCTTCTAGAACCCTATCAAACGGAAACAAATCTTTTAGGATTGCTCTCGCTTTAATGTGTAACTTTGATCTATTCTCATCTCCGACAGAGGATTGCTTCCTAGATGGGTTCCATTTATGCTCTTTCCCATCTAAACCTATAATAATCATAGCATTGCCTTGATCTCTTCTTCCAGTATACCAAACACTTTCTCATTTGCAAGTAGAAAATTGTATAATCTTTCCTGCCCCTGAAACTTAACAGCCTTTAGAACTTCTTCAATATTTTCGGTGTCTATTTCGGGTTTTATTTCTTTAACTATGTCTGCGTGTTCTGCCATAAACTCACACGTTAACCAAGCTCCAGCTTTGCCAATGAGTCCAATATCTAAACCAAGCATAACAAGCTCTTGAACTTTATCTATTCCGTGACCATATTTAATCCAGCTTTGGCACTCAGTTCCCGGAGATCCTATAGATGAACAGATAACCTTCCAGTTGACCGCTTGACCAATCTGCTTATCACTTTGAATCCACGGAGTCATTGACTTCACTTCCATTCTAGTGTCTGCTTGGTATTGGATTTTTTTACCACAGTCAGGCATACGAGACGCGCCGTACCCAGATGTATTTGCAATGAAGTGAGTTATGATAATCATGGTCGCTCGTTGGTTCGGGACAATCTGTCCCATCTTTTTGCAGAATATAGATAGTATTCTAGGTAGTCCTGCTCTTCCGGGAGACATATCTCCATCTAGTTCTTTTTCCGGTATCAGAGCAGATGTCGAATCTATAATACAGACACAGCCCTCGTTCTCTTTTGCGCTTACTAGCTTAACGGCAATGTCTAAAAAGGCCTCTGCGCTTAATGGCTCATCTTCCGAGTGGATGATTTTCATCTTATCTCTATTAAGACCATCGACACCAAGAAGGTTCATTTCTTTTAATCGCCCCTCTGCATCTAGATATATAATTGGGCGACCTTCCTTTTGGCAGTTTGCCGCTATCTGTAATGCTGTGGTTGTCTTTCCACATTTAGGATCTCCCGTAAGGATAACCCAAGAGCCCTCTTTAATTCCTCCACCTAGAGAAAGATCGACAGATGGACTAACTGTAATTATCTTATAGTCTTTTCTTCTTTCAAGAACTTGTGCTCCAGTAGAGATAACATTCCCGTACTTCTTGACTATCTCTTTAATAAAGGCTGGATCGTTATTTTTGGCTCTTGCCATCAGTGCTCCTCAATTTTGAAAAAAGTGTTTTCTTGCCAAATGTTTTTCTTGGCTGAGACTCTATATTGTCTCTAGATACTTCTGTTACTTTGTTTTCTTGTTTGGGTCGTCGGTCTAGAACTAACCTATGCTGCTCTACAGCTTCTTTTACCCACTTAGGAGATGCTGAGTACACCCTCCTGTTTGTATTGATTATATAATCAAACACTGCTGGCTCTCCAAACTTTCCTATCAAGGTGCTTACAGCCTGTACTTGCCTAGTGTAGTTCTTTCTTTGAGTTTTATTCCAGAACTTATAAGTCAAAGAGCCTTTATTATCAGCCTCTGCTTTTCTCTGGATAAGTATCTCTGCTATATATTGAGCGACAGTACAATACTCACCTGTCGAGGGTGACTTGAATCTGCTCACTTCGCTTCTTTGTCTCGCCATCTCGCCATATCATAAAAGAAAGGTTTTCTTCGGTAGCTCTTCTTTGTTGTGAAAAGTCTTCAAATTCACATTCAGGCCAGCTATATTTCTTAATGTTAACTTGTTTTAGGTCATCTGCTAATAGCCCGAATGTCATATGTTGGTATGATGGGCCATCTCCAGTAACCATATCTATGTCCTTAGAAAATCCTCTAGCAATAAAGAATCCATCTAAGCCATTCTCATTTTCAAATACGATCTCTTCAGGAGCACCCATAACAATCACCTGAGCTTTGGCTATACATCGCCCGCTCTCTTTACAGAACTCTTGAAGTCTAACCCACGGGCTTTTAGGAACTCCGGGACGCTCGTAGTCACCCCATACAATAGTTCCATCGTCTAATGTACACTTCCAAGTCATGGAAATGTCTTCCATTATAAGTTTACGTATATGTTCATCTCTAACAGTGCAAATCATATTATTTATCCTTAATTCTATGGATCGCCCCTCTGTGTCGTCGGGAAACGTTTACCTCTTTTGGTTTATCCTCTTCGAGCTGCGCGTCTTTAGACTCATCTCCAAGCATAGAAGCCTGCTCTGTCATGGTGACAGATCCGTACTTCTCATTTCTAGCCATTAGGTCGCCTGCTTTTGGCAGTTCGGGAGCCTCTTCCTGTTTAGATAGCTCTTTGCTAACAACACCTTCGGATCTATCTAGAACCTCTGCGATATCTGCAACGCCATCATCACTATGTTCAGCAATATAAGCCTGTTCTTTTTTCGAAAGTCTGCCTTTTTTAGTCATTTAATTAATCTCCATTAATGCTCTTCTTGCTCTTGTCAAAAAGATTCTTTCAGAATTTGTAATGTACTGCATATAATAGTTATATACATCTTTAGTTACTTTTTTAAAGTCAAAGTATGGCCTGCTGTGCTTACCTCTATCTGTACCAAGTGGATCTAAAAGGTCTCCTCGACCATACTTAATATAGTAAGTCATGAAGCCTCCATTATCGACAGTCTTCATAAAGGCATCGCCTTCTTTTGATTCTTCTCCACCAGCACCAAAGAACATGTAAACTTTCTTCTCTGGGTCTGGTAAGTTTAGACCTTCTAGGTTCTCATTTTCCCATCTAGCCATTGAATTTCTCCAGTTTCTTTTTAATGTTATCTATACATGAAGCTCTATCAATCCCGTCAACTTTAATAGAGGCGTTAGGCGCGATTCCATATTTATTTAGTTCATCTATAGAGACGGGAATAGGGTCTAGGCTACCGTCTTTTAGTACTTTATGAACAGCAATAGTAAAATTAATAACTGCCGTATGCGGAATATCTGCTCGGTTAGTTTCACTCATTAGTCACCATTCTCTATATAGTTACGCTTTTGTTTGGCTGTCATTTTATGTATTTTGTTTCTAGATGCGTTAGCTTCTTTGTTCTTTCTGTGCGTCTCCATGTTATCAGCCTTACGGCGATCTTCGAGCTCATAGTGTCCCATTTTTTTGGTATTTCTGTCAGCAAGCTGCCGAACAGTTATGGCCTCACCCTTAACAAAACCAAGAGGAGGTTGCAAAGTGACCCTACCATATGTTTTGGCGGAACACTCTGGACATGTATTGATCTCTTCTTCAGAGAATTTCTGATACATTTCTTCTAGATGTCCACATTCGGAACATTCATAGTCATAAGTCGGCATGTTTATCTCGCAACAAAAGGTATGTCTATGATATTATAGACATAGCTCTCTGTTTCGGCAAGATCATTCTTCTAATTCCTTATACTTTTCCTTAGTTTTCTGAATCCACGCCTGTTCTTCTTCCCTGCTTTCTCTAAGTCTAATATTCAGAAGTATGTCTATCTGACCTGCTTGGTGGATATGAAGAGTATATATCTCGCGTATTTCTTTTTTTAGCTCATTTACACTATAGGTTAGAGCGTACATCCCAACAGAGACAGTAACCAAGAAGGCTACGTATACGTAGGGAGCTATTGACTTTAGTAACTTCATCTGTCAACTCCTATATTAAAAATATTTAACTGGGTCGCCGCCGTTCTTTTCCTCTGCTTCATCTTCCTTTTTATTTAACTGTCTCAGTATTTTGGAGATGATATCACTCCGAACGATATCTTCATAGTCTAGCTTACAGACGCCAACCTTTGGGATTTCCGCAAGCTTTCTCATACATGTATATAATCCCCCTTGTTGAGCACCTAAGTCTGATTGTCTTAGGTCTCCATTAATAACAGCCTTTGAATCCTGCCCGATTCTTGTGATAAACATCTTAATCTGTTCGAAAGTAGCGTTTTGTGCTTCGTCTAAAATCATAAAGCAACCATGAAAGTTTCTACCTCTCATATATTCTAAAGGACAGAGCTCAATGATATTCTTCTTCCTGTACATTTCTACTGTTGCCTTGGTCAGGTATTTATTCATCTCTTCAAGTATAGGTATTAAGTAAGGGTTTATCTTCTCTACTAATGTTCCCGGAAGATGGCCCAGACCTCTACCACTTTCTACTACAGGTCGAGTAATGATGATTCTGTCTATCTTCTTCTCTATAAGGTACTCGCAAGCCATACCAACAGAGACACTAGTTTTACCTGAGCCAGCAGGGCCAGAACAGAAAGTCACGTCGGACTTGTTAATGAAGTCCATATAGTTCTCTTGGTTTCGAGTCTTAGGTTTTAATATGGTTCGTCGCTGTCTTGATATCTGTGGCTTCTTTTGTTGATTTCGTTTTGCCATTGATTATTCTCTGATGGTAAAGGTTTATAGTTCAGTAATTTTTAGTTCTTCTTTTTTAGAGGAGTCTGGACACATGGGACATAAGTCTATAATTACGCCCTCATGAAGGCCGCTCTTATGCTGTCCTAGTAGGATAACCTGCATAATCATACTCTCTCTCGACTTGGAGTCTTCAATGAGTTTATCAAGGGCTGGAACACTAATTGTTGGGATAGGCTTTTCTTTAGATATTTCTTTATGGAGAAGTACTAAAAGTACCACGTTAATCATACATAGAACCATAATGAAGTGGCCTATTGGTTTGATATCGCTCATGTTATTTGCTCCCTATTGCTTGATATTTGCCAGTGGAAAAGTTAAATATATATACTGCCCCGATGCTCATATTTGAGTAAGAAATACCCACTCTGACATATCTTCGATCTGGAGAAACTATAACAGGCCCTGCCGTCATCATGTTTCCTTGTGGGAGTATTGATATAATAGGATGATACCCAACAGCTCTATTCTTTTGAGGTAAAAACACGCCTCCTATAGCAGCCCTTCTTCTATCTCTTGCTAATTCTTTCACCGCAGGAGTATAAGTAAGACTGTTTAGCTTTTCTCTGAGGGATAATTCTCTTTCTTGTGCAATCATAAGGGTTGGCAATACAACCATAACCACAGCGAGTAAAGATTTATTAAATATATTCATTATACAAATAGATCCTTGATTATTTTCCCAGAGTTAGCGATCTTCATAGGGCGACCGCTATTGCTGGTAAAAGTTGTGCTTAAAGAAATACCCAGAGCCTTACAGACAGAAGCCATAACATCCTGAGACGAGTAAGGGTCTGTTATGACCTTAGTTCCATCAGCACTTGTTGCTCCTACTGCAATTCCACCATTCATACCTGCCCCACCAACCACGACGCTCCAACTACGAGCCCAGTGATCGCGCCCAGCGTTTCCGTTGATGCGAGGGGTACGGCTGAATTCACCCATCCAAATAATGGCGGTATCCTTGAGAAGCTCTCTCTGCTCTAAATCTTCTACTAAAGCACTCATCCCTTGGTCAAGTACTGGTAGTCTTGTATCCTTTAAGATAGTGTGGATGTTCTGATGGTTATCCCATCCTCCTAAGTTTACTTCAATAAAAGGAACTCCTACCTCAACAAGTCTTCTTGCCATTAGGCAGCCTTTGCCAAATCCGCTATCTCCATATCTTTCTTTAACGGCTTCGGGCTCACTTGCAACTTTAAAAGCTTCCATCTGTTCGCTTGTAAGAAGATTGAACGCCTGCTTTAATACCGACTGGTGATCCTTAGCAAGAGAGCCTCTTTTCTGATTGATAAAATTAGTCTCTAAGAAATCAAGAGCATAAGCTCTTTGAATGAGTCTTTCATCTACCTTCATGTCTAGATTTCTTATTCTACCATCGCTGTTGACGGAGAAGGGATTGTATTGAGCCCCAAGGAAACCCGCACCCATACTGCCACCTCCAATAGTGACAAATTGAGGTATCTCAATATCGTCTCGTTTTAGTTGGTGGGATAGGACAGACCCGTAGCTTGGGTGTTCCATAGACGGGTTGGGAACATAGCCAGTGTGCATATAGTAACGTCCACGCATATGGTCAGCTTCACGAGTGCTCATCGACCGAATAATTGCCATGTTGTGCATCTGTTTGGCCATCAACGGCATGTGCTCGCAAATCTCAACATCTCCAGAGGTGCTTATCGGCATAAACGGGCCTCCTGTTGTGGCTTTGGGCTTTAGATCCCAGATGTCCATAGTAGATGGGCCACCTCCCATCCATAATAGAATAGCAGATTTACCATTTTTCTTTATCTCTTCCTGATTAGCTTTTAGTGTTTGAAGTAACCCAAGGACACCGGCAGTACTCGTTAAAAATTCTCTTCTTTTCATTATGATAGCTCCTCGATAGATTTTCTATGGTCTAATAAATACTGAGGTCTTCCTGTATTATCTAACAGAGTAGTGCTCATAGTATCAATACCTAAAGCCTTATACATTGTAGCACAAACCTCCTGAATATGCACAGGTCTAGAGTCAGGAACTTCTCCAAGCCTATTTGTTTCCCCAATTGTTTGCCCATGTTTAAAACCTCCTCCAGCAAGAAGAGCACATGAGACTTGAGGCCAATGATCACGACCACCGTTATCGTTAATTTTGGGTGTTCTTCCGAACTCTCCCCACACGACGACTAGAACGTCATCCAGCATACCTCTTTGATCAAGATCTCGAACAAGAGCAGAAACACACTGGTCAAGTTTAGAGCCATGATCTCTAACCAAATCGAAGTTAGAGCCGTGTGCATCCCAACGACCATAAGAGAGGCTAACAGAACGAGCTCCAGCTTCAACAAGCCTTCTCGCCATGAGAACATGTTCATTTACAGTGGGTGCTCCATCAAATTGAAATTTAAAAGGTTTACCGTCTCCATACATCTCTTTAATCTTTGGGTCTTCTTTAGATAGGTCTAAAGCATTGACTAAAGCGCTAGACGTTAATACTCCAAAGGCTTCTTCTGTAAAAGTGTCAACGTTTACTGCTCTATCTATATTCGCATTAAGACCATCAAATCCTGCTAATAATTCTTTACGATTTCTAAATCTTTCTATCTCCAGATTGAGTTTCAGATCCTTCATCATCTTACCGTCAGGCTTAAAGGGTTTGTGAGAATCTCCTAGATACCCAGCCCCTCCATACTCCGACCAAGGAATATGCCCAGTAGTCTCGGCTAGCCCTATGGTTACAGGAACAGAGACATCTACGGGGCCAAGGATTTTGGAAGCACAAGAACCTATAGAGGGGTAGCTGACCCCTCCAACCATA
>Ga0209091_10001529_pt1 | contig 20231 bp, 18 predicted proteins | sample ArcticOcean_MG_C_6_FD_187438 | JGI IMG/M metagenome (GOLD analysis project Ga0209091, IMG submission 187438) | Marine microbial communities from western Arctic Ocean - ArcticOcean_MG_CB8_128 (SPAdes) (version 2) | ecosystem: Environmental > Aquatic > Marine > Oceanic | place: Arctic Ocean...
TTAATTAATTTTGAGCTAAACTTTTTTTTATATGCATAATTTTGCTGACAGACACATTGGAGTAAATAATCAAGATAAAATTTCTATGCTTGAGTATATTAATTCCAAAAGTATAGAACAATTAATTTCAGAAACAATTCCTGAAAATATTAGATTAAAAAAAGAGATGAATCTTAAACCAGCTCTTTCAGAAAACGATTACTTATCACATATTGAAAAATTAGGTAAGAAGAATAAAATTTTTAAATCTTACATAGGTTTAGGTTATAATCAAGCTATAGTACCATCAGTAATTAAAAGGAATATTTTAGAAAATCCAAGTTGGTATACAGCTTACACTCCTTATCAAGCAGAAATTGCTCAAGGAAGAATGGAAGCGCTTCTAAATTATCAGACTATAATATGTGATTTGACAGGAATGCAATTAGCAAATGCTTCTTTATTGGATGAAAGTACAGCTGCTGCAGAAGCTATGACTATGTTGTTTAGTTTGAGAAATAGAGAACAAAAAAAGAATAATATTTCAAGATTTTTTGTTTCAAAAAATACACTTCCACAAACAATTAGTTTATTAGAAACCAGGGCAGAACCTTTGGGTATTCAAGTCATAATTGGCGACTTTGAAAACTTTAATTATGATTCTAGTTTTTATGGATGTTTAATGCAATATCCTGGTGTTTATGGAGATATTGAAGACATAGAAGGGTATTGTTCTAAAGCGAAAAACAATAATCTTAAAATAGTTGTTGCTGCAGACTTATTTTCACTTTGTTTATTAAAAAAACCTTCTTTGTTTGGAGCTGATGTAGTCGTTGGAACATCTCAGAGGTTTGGAATCCCACTTGGCTATGGAGGACCCCATGCTGCATATTTTGCAACTAAAGAAGAATACAAAAGATCTGTTCCAGGCAGAATTATTGGTTTAACTAAAGATACAGATGATGACTCAGCATTAAGAATGGCTCTTCAAACTAGAGAGCAACATATTAAAAGAGATAGAGCTACTTCAAACATATGTACTTCTCAGGTACTGCTTGCAGTTATGGCTGGAATGTACGGCGTTTTTCATGGACCAAAAGGCCTAAAAGAAATAGCAAATAGTATTCATGAAAAAACAGTAATTCTTGAAAATAATTTAATTAAACTAGGCCTGAAACAACATAATAAATTCTTTTTTGATACTTTATTTTTAGAAGGACCTAGTGATAAAATCAAGAAAATTGCTGAACTAAATAAAATCAATTTTAATTATATAGACGAAAAATATTTCTCTATTTCTTTAAATGAAACAACCTCCTTAAAAGACATTCAGAAAATTATTGACACAATAGCTAAAGCAATAAATATTGATCTTTTTGAAATTAATTTAAACATTAAGCAAAATAGATATCCAGATAAATTGAAAAGAGAATCTACGTTTATGGATTCCGAAGTTTTTAATAAATATCATTCAGAAACCGCTTTGATGAGATATATTAAAAATCTTGAAAGAAAAGACTTGTCATTAACTCATTCAATGATCTCACTTGGCTCATGTACTATGAAATTAAATGCAGCTTCTGAAATGCTTCCAATTAGCTGGGCGAAATGGAATAACATCCACCCTTTTGTTCCTTTAAATCAAGCAAGAGGATATCAAAAGCTTATAAAAAAACTAGAAAAACAATTAAATGAAATAACGGGTTTTAGCGGAACTTCATTGCAACCTAATTCAGGTGCACAGGGAGAGTATGCTGGTTTAATGGTTATTAGAGCCTACTTAAAAAGTATTTCACAAGACCATAGAAATATTTGTTTAATCCCATCTTCCGCTCATGGAACTAATCCTGCTTCTGCTGTGATGGCAGGAATGAAAGTTGTAGTTGTTGGAACAGATAAACATGGAAATATAAATGTAGAAGAATTGAAAGAAAAAGCTGACAAATACAAGGATAATTTAGCAGCTTTAATGATTACATATCCCTCAACGCATGGAGTTTTCGAATCATCAATTCAGGAAATTACCAAAACCATTCACTTAAATGGAGGTCAGGTATACATGGATGGTGCAAATATGAATGCTCAGGTTGGATTAACAAATCCATACATAATTGGAGCAGATGTTTGTCATTTAAACCTGCATAAAACATTTGCTATACCACATGGTGGTGGTGGACCAGGAGTTGGACCTATTTGTGTAGCAAAACACCTTGTCCCATTTTTACCAAATAATGCTATAATTAATATAAGTTCTAAAGAAAGTGTTAAATCAATTTCTGGAGCGCCTTGGGGATCTGCATTGGCATGCGTTATTTCATATGGGTACATTTGTATGCTAGGTGCAAAAGGGTTAAAATCATCTACTGAATTTGCTATTTTAAATGCCAATTATATTAAAAATAGAATTGAAAATCATTTTGACATTCTTTACACTGGAGAAAAAGGCAGAGCTGCCCACGAACTAATTATAGATTGTAGACCTTTTAAATCTAATGGAATTGAGGTAATGGACATAGCTAAAAGATTAATAGATTATGGATTTCATGCTCCAACAGTTTCGTTTCCAGTACCAGGTACTATGATGATTGAACCAACGGAAAGTGAAAATATTGAAGAAATTAACAGGTTTTGCGATGCTATGATTTTAATTCGAAAAGAAATAGATGAATGTGTAGAAAACAACGATAATAATTTATTGAAAAATGCACCTCATACTATGAAAATGATAATAAGAGAAAACTGGGATTATCCATATACTAGACAAAAAGCCGCGTTTCCAACATCATATGTTTTAGAAAATAAATTTTGGCCCTCTGTCAGAAGAGTTGATGATGCATATGGAGACAGAAACTTGATTTGTACATGTGAACCAATTGAATCTTATCAATGACTTTATTAACTTAGTTATAAATAAATATTAAACATGTCTATTAAAATTACTGGAACTGGTTCTTACATTCCGTTATTAACTAAAAAAAATGATGATTTTTTAAATGCTAAGTTTTTAAATTTAGACGGTTCTGATTTTAAGGTAAGTAATGATGTAATAATAAAAAAATTTAAATCAATTACAGGTATTGAAGAAAGGAGATATGCCAAAGATCATCACAATACTTCAGATTTAGCATTTTTTGCTGCTGAAAAAGCTATTAAAGATGCAGCATTAGATCAAGAAACAATAGATTATATAATAGTAGCACATAATTTTGGAGATATTAAATCTGGTACAAAACAATCGGATAGTCTTCCAAGCCTAGCGAGTAGAGTTAAATTTAATTTAGGAATTAAAAATCCCAATTGCGTTTGTTATGATATTATTTTTGGATGTCCTGGATGGATTGAAGGTGTTATTCAAGCTTATGCCTTCATTAAAGCTGGAATGGCAAAAAAATGTTTAGTAATTGGAGCAGAAACTCTTTCAAGAACATATGATGTTAATGACAGAGATTCAATGATTTATGCTGATGGAGCTGGCGCTTCAATAGTTGAATTAAAAAGTCAAATTAAAAATAGTGGAATCTTATCTCATAAATCATGTACATTCACTGACAAAGAAGCTTTTTATTTGTTTTTTGGAGAATCCTATGATTTAGAATCGAAATCAAAAACTAAGTACATCAAAATGTATGGAAGAAAAGTTTATGAATTTGCAATAGTTCAAGTTCCTCAAGCAATGAAAGAATGTCTAGAGTTAACTAACTATTCTATTAAAGATATTAAAAAAGTTTTTCTACATCAAGCAAATGAAAAAATGGATGAAGCTATCGTTGATAGGTTCTATAAACTATATGGTTTAGAAACACCTAAAGGTGTATTACCAATGTCAATAAACAAACTAGGTAACAGCTCAGTAGCCACAATACCAACTTTATTTGACCTTGTAAACAAACTTGAACTAAAGGACCATTCATTAAAGAAGGGTGATGTTATAATGTTTGGGAGCGTTGGTGCTGGCATGAACATTAACGCAATAACATATAAAATCTAATAAATTAATACTCATTTTGATTTTTATATTTTTTAACTTTAGATAGATAATTTAACTATGCTATATATAGATGATATTGGAAGATATTTTTTAATGATAAAAATGTCGTTTTTCAAACCAAGCAAATGGAAAGTCCAAAGAAAGTTAATTTTTAAAGAAATTAATGATCTTATAATTGAATCCATTCCTATTGTTACAATTTTATCTTTTTTTATTGGAGGAGTTGTAGCAATACAAACTGCTCTTAACTTAAGTAGTCCGTTTTTATCAAAATCATTAATAGGATTTGCAACAAGACAGTCCGTTATTCTTGAATTTGCTCCAACTTTCATGTCTATAATTATGGCTGGAAAAGTTGGATCATATATTACTTCTAGTATTGGTACAATGAGAGTAACCGAACAAATAGATGCATTAGAGGTTATGGGAATTAATCCATTAAACTATCTAGTATTTCCGAAAATTATTGCGTTATTATTTTACCCTTTTGTAATTACAGTGGCAATGTTTGTTGCAATTTTTGGCGGATTTGTTGCAATGACTTTTGCAGGAGTTCCAAGCGAAGCATTTATCTCAGGAATTCAAATGGATTTTGATCCATCTCACGTAAGTTATGCCTATTTAAAAACAATTTTATTTGCATTTATATTAGCTACAGTACCATCATATCATGGGTTTTATATGAAAGGTGGAGCTCTTGAGGTTGGAAAAGCCAGTACATTATCATTTGTCTGGACCTCCATAATAATTATCATAGTAAATTTCATTATTACACAATTATTATTAAGCTAATGATCGAAATTAAAAACATAAAAAAATCTTTTGATGGAAGTACAATTATCCATAGTATTTCTACAACTTTTGAAAAAGGTAAAACGAACTTAATAATTGGACAAAGTGGATCAGGAAAAACAGTACTATTAAAATGTTTGTTAGGATTACATGAACCTGATAGTGGAGAAATAATATACGATGGTGTCTCTAACTTAAACATGAATGAAAGTGATAAAACTTTCTTAAGAAGAGAAATGGGGATGGTTTTTCAAGGAAGTGCTTTGTTTGATTCCATGTCTGTTATTGAAAATGTAATGTTTCCATTAAATATGCTAACAAACAAAAACGAAGAAGAAATAAGAGAAAAAGCAAAAATAGCTATTGAAAGAGTTGAACTTTCAACAGCTGTTGACAAACTTCCTTCAGAAATTTCTGGTGGAATGCAAAAAAGAGTTGCTATTGCAAGAGCAATTGTAATGAATCCTAAATATTTATTTTGTGACGAACCGAATTCAGGTTTAGATCCTAAAACAGCAATTGTAATTGATAAACTTATTCATGAAATTACCAAAGAATATAATATAACTACAATTATAAACTCTCACGACATGAATTCAGTTATTGAAATAGGAGAAAAAATTATATTTATGGTTTCAGGGGGAAAAAATTGGGAAGGCACAAACAAAGAAATTTTAAAAACAAAAAATAAATCAGTTACAAACTTTGTGTATTCTTCAGAGCTTCTAAAAAAAGTGAAAAAATATTTATAGTTATCTGGACCTTACTAATTCAAAGGATTCCTCCTTTAATTTTAATGTTAACCAAGTTTTTATTTTTTGTTCTTGTTTGAAAATTTCATTTTCAGAAATTGATTCATTCCATTTAATATAAAAAATCAATTCTAAATCTTGATCTTTTTGATCTATATCTAATAAATTTTGAAGATTAAAGTCTATAATTTGATCGTAATTTAATTTTACATCTTCAATAATTGTTTTATATAAAATATTTTTTGATTCAATTTTTTCTAAATTATTTAGTCTTTGAGTTAACTCCTCAATTTGTTTATTTTTGTTTGAAAGATCTAAAGAATCTCTACGTCTAAGTTCTACTAAAAAACGTTTTTGTTCTTTAAAATCATTTTCAATTTTTTGTTGATTGAAATTAATAGAAGTCAAAGATAAATGTGGATATTTTTTAATTTTAGCCTTTAATAAAATCATTATATCATCAGAAATAGGATCCAATCCAAAACTATTGAGTGTTAAACTGGAAGTCTTATCACGCCAAGGTAAGACATAATTAACTTCATCTATATTATATTCTATTTTAGAGTTTATTATTAAATAATCTTTATTAGCAATTCCATCCAATTCAAAATCTAAGAAATCACTAATTGAATTATCAAATTTATTTTCATACAAAACTCCAACAAAAGTATAAAATGCGGGAATTAACATTAAAATCGAAAAGAAAGTAACTAATCTTGAAATAAGTCTTCTTCTTTTAGAATTTGCATAATCTATTAATGGAAATCTGAGTAATTTAATTATTAAATAAGTGGCTAAAACTATATACAATGTATTAATCATAAATAAATACATTGCACCAACAGCAAAAGAAGCTTTTCCAGTTGCTAATCCATATCCGACAGTACAAAGAGGTGGCATTAAAGCAGTGGCAATTGCAACACCATAAATAACAGTAGAAATAGTTCCCTTTTTTGTTTTAGCAATTATTAGAGCCAGTCCCCCAAAAAAAGCAATTAACACATCTCTAATATCAGGTTTAGTTCTGGATAGTAATTCAGAAGATTCCTCTCTTAAAGGGAAAAATGAAAAAAATAAGTAAGCAGTAAAAACACTTAAAATAACCATTACAGAGAAATTCAAAATGGATTTTTTTAAGGTTTCTAAATCATTAATAGCAATTGATAATCCAAATCCTAAAATAGGCCCCATTAATGGAGAAATAAGCATTGCTCCAATAACAACAGGGATCGAATTCGCATTTAAGCCAACTGATGCAACAAAAATTGAACAAATTAAGATCCAGGCTGTAGGACCTTTAATTGATATATCATTTTTTATGGAATGTAAAGTAGCAGCTTTATCTGTCTCATTTCTAAAATCTAAAATTTCTTTTAAAAAAAATAAAGTCGACGATAACAAACCTTTTGCATTACCGGATATTGACTTATCAGAATTTTTTATCGATGAATTTTCATCAGAAAAATTAAATTTATTTTCCATAAACTATATTTGTTTCAAACCTGTCAAATCAGAAGAGCTTCGTATTTTATCTCCAAGTCCGTCTGTCATAACTATATTGTGTTTTTGACAAATCTTAGATTCAGGAACTTCACCAACAGATCTATCACCACCATTTGCAAATATATGAGGTTTAATAGCCTCCAAAGAAGCACAAACAGTTTTATCCTTATCTATAGACAAGAATACTTCATCAACCATTTCTAAAGATTTAACAATCTCTAATCTATCATTTTCATCCATGAAAGGTTTACCTTTTTTTAAAATACATTGATAATTATTGTTTACAATTACAACTAATTTATCACCAAGTTTTTTTGACATTTTTAAATATTCTAAATGACCTACATGAATTGGGTCAAAATATCCACTAACTGCTACTATTTTCATTTATTTTTATTTTAACTCTAGCTACTGGTGAAAACAAAAACTTCTGACCATTAGATAGATTTTTACAAATATATCGTTTTCTTCTTTTATGTAATTTGATAAATACTTTATTTTCCTGATAAATAAATGAATCTTTCAATGCAACTTCAAAAAGAAAAGATTTATTATCATCATTTAGTTCATAATTCTGTAAAGCAACAACTAGGTTGATGTCAGAGTCTGTAGTTGCTGGAGGGTTAATCATATGAAAAGCTAAATGCCTTAAAACATCATCTGGAAAAATTTTATTATTTAAAAATGGCAACATTAAATTTTTATAGATTTTTTTCCACTCAAAGCCATGAGGGTTAACTCGATATTTAAAAGATTGACTAACCTTAAAATGAGCTAATTCATGAACAAGAGTTATTAGAAATCTGAACTTGTTGTCAATATGATTTAAGGTAATTTGAAATTTACCATCTTTTAAATATCTAAAATCTCCGTGTTTAGTTTTTCGAGTTTTAACAATTTTAATAGATAAATTTTCACTATTAATTAAATCAGTTATTAACTCTATGGAATTAGCAGGAATTAAATCAAATAAGCTATGCACCTTATGGATTTGAAATTGAAACAGGTAAAATTTTACCGTTAAAATACTTATGACCATTAATTGAGAAGTCATAAATATAATGTGCCATTTCAGTTGACGATAATGGAGCCTGATATCCCGGAAAAGCTTCCTCTAGCATTTCAGTTTGTACAGCGCCCAATGCAAGAGTATTTACAATAGGACCAGATAATTTAAATTCTTCATACAACATTTCTGTTAGTACATTTAAAGCTGCTTTACTACTTGAGTATGCAGATAAGCCAGAGAATTTGCTAGAACCTCCTATTCCTCCAATACTGCTAATATTAATTATATGTGATGTATTACAAAAAGAAGGTATTAATAATCTAATTAACTCTGCAAGCCCAAAAACATTTACACTATAAACTGATTTAAAATCTTGTATAGTTGTCTCAATAAATGGTTTGTTAATTAATTTACCTGCATTATTAATTAGAACATCAACAGTACTGAAGTTGTTTTTTATAAATTCTACAGCATTGTTAATTGAGTCAGCATCGGAAAGATCTGTACTAAATGTAGAAACGTTGTTCAAGTTTAATTTTGTGATTGAAGAAACATTTCTGGAAAGGGCGATAACATTATAATTATTTTGACTAAACAGATTAACTAATTCAAATCCTATCCCTCTACTTGATCCTGTGATAACAACATTTTTCATAAAATAATTTCTATACTAACATGGTAACTGGATTTTCTACAAACCCTTTTAACGTTTGTAAAAATAAAGAACCTGTTACACCGTCAACAGTTCTATGATCACATGCTAAAGTGATTTTCATAGTATGTCCAATTGTGATCTTATCATCTCTAACTACAGGTTTTTTAACAATAGTTCCAACAGATAAAATAGCAGAATTCGGTTGATTAATAATTGATGTAAATTCTTCAATTCCAAACATACCTAAATTTGAAACAGTAAATGTACTTCCCTGCATTTCATCAGGGGAAAGTTTTTTATCTCTAGCTTTTGAAGCATAACTTTTAACTAAGCTTCCAATTTCTGGGATTGATTTTTCATTTGCAAAACGTATAACTGGGACAACTAGTCCGTCTGGAACACCAACAGCTACGCCAACATGAACATGATGGTTGAGTCTCATTTTATCGTCAAACCATTGAGAATTCACTCTCGGATGTTGTTTTAAAGCTATTGCACAAGCTTTTACAACTATATCATTAAATGATATTTTAGTTTCTGGAAGGGAATTATATTGATTTCTAAAAGCAATCGCATTATCCATTTCAAATTCTACACTCAAATAGTAATGAGGAGCAGAGAACTTAGATTCTTTAAGTCTTCTTGCGATAGTTTTTCTCATTTGAGAATTTTCTATGTCTTCAAAACTTTCAATTCCTGACACAACAATTTTAGAAGTTGAATTATCTTTAAAATCACTAACAACACTAGGTTTAAAGTTTTCAACATCCTCTTTTATGATTCTTCCATTATCTCCAGATCCATTTATCAAATTCAAATCTATACTCTTTTCTTTTGCAATCTTTTTAGCTAATGGCGAAGCCAAAACTCTTGGATTTTCATTATTTGATATTGGCTCTTTAATTGATTCAGTGATTGTTTCTGAAGTTTCAGTAATTATTTCTGTTGGGACATCTTCTATTTCAACTTTGTCATTTGCTATTGGATTAATTCCAAAATTATCTATTGCAGTTTTATAATCTGAATTTGGATCTCCAATTACAGCTAATAAACTATCTACTTTTGCAGTCTCTCCAACATTAATTCCAATAAATAATAAAGTTCCTTCGTGAAATGATTCAAATTCCATAGTTGCTTTATCAGTTTCAATTTCAGCAAGTATATCACCTTCTTTAACAACATCACCAACATTCACAAGCCATGAAGATACAGTACCTTCTTCCATAGTATCACTAAGCCTAGGCATCGTAACAATCTGAAAAGAATCATTTAAAACAGGAGCAATAACTTTTAAAGTTATCTGATCTTCAGTGTTTTGAATTAAATTTTCTGATTCATTTATTTGATCAACTAAATCTAATTGTCCTGAGTTTGAGGATGTGCTTAACAAGCCTGAAATATCTTCATCCTTTTCCCCAACAATTGCTAAAAGAGTATCAACAGCTGCAGTTTCACCTTCTTTAATTCCAATATGAAGTAAAACTCCATCATGAAAAGATTCAAATTCCATAGTAGCCTTATCAGTTTCAATTTCAGCTAGAATATCTCCTTCTTTTATAGTATCCCCTTCATTTACCAACCACTTAGCTACTACACCTTCCTCCATAGTATCACTTAAGCGCGGCATGTTTATTATTTCAGCCATTTATTTTAATTTATGAGAAATGAAATTATAGTCCTCTTGTTCGTAAACTGCATCATACATAACTGATTTTTCAGGATATGGAGATTCTTCTGCAAATTTTTGACAATCAAGAACTCTACTTTTTATACTAGCATCAATTGATAAAATTTCTTCTTCTGATGCAAAATCATTTTCTAAAATCACTTTCTTAACCTGAGAAATTGGATCAATTTTCCTGTACTCGTTAACTTCTTCTTTTGTTCTGTATTTTTGAGCATCTGACATAGAATGTCCTCTGTATCTATATGTTTTCATTTCTAAAAAACTAGGACCATCTCCGTTTCTAGCTCTTGAAATGGCTTCATGAAGTGCTTCAGCTACTTTCACTGGGTTCATTCCATCAACCGGGCCGCAAGGCATTTCATAACCTAAACCTAATTTCCAAATATCAGAATGATTTGCTGTTCTTTCAACAGATGTACCCATTGCATATCCGTTATTTTCTACAATAAAAACTACTGGAAGTTTCCACAGCATGGCTAAATTTAATGTTTCATGTAAAGATCCTTGTCTAACCGCACCATCCCCCATATAACACAAAGTTACAGCTCCTCTATTGAAATATTTGTCTCCAAAAGCCATACCAGCTCCAAGGGGAATTTGACCACCTACAATTCCATGACCTCCATGAAATCTATGTTCTTTAGAGAAAATGTGCATAGAACCACCTAAACCCATAGAAGTTCCAGTTGATTTTCCAAATAACTCTGCCATAATTCGTCTTGGGTCAACACCCATACCAATTGGCATTACATGGTTCCTGTATGCAGTAATCATTCTATCTTTTTCAGGATCAATAACATGTAAAGCTCCAGCCAGCACTGCTTCTTGACCATTATATAAATGTAAAAATCCTCTAACTTTTTGCTGAATATAAACAGCAGCTAATTTATCTTCAAACTTTCTCCAAAACAGCATATCTTCATACCATTTCAAATAAGTTTCTTTTGTAATTTCTTTCATTTAATGAATTATAATTTATAATTCTTTTTTTTACAAGAATTATTTAATTTTTGCAAAGTTAATGTATCTAATTAATACATTAAAAATAAAAATTGAAAATATTAATTTATTTAAAATTATAAGTAAAAGAGAATCTTAAAGTATTTTCTAATGGACTTATAACACTAGATGTTGATAATAGATATGATAAATCTAAATTGATGTCTTCTAGTTTAAATCCTGTTCCAAATGTTATGTACTTTCTTGCTCCTTTATTTTCATTTTCACCAAAATATCCTAACCTAAGTGCAAACGAATCGTCGTATGTATATTCAATACCTAAGGCAAGAGTTATTTCTTTTAACTCTTCACTAAATCCATCAGGTGCATCTCCAAAAGATTTAAATAATCCAGATAAAAAGTTCACATCTTCCTGATTATATCCAATAATCTGATCATTTGAATTTAATATTGGAATACTAGGAGAAGGAACTAAAAGTTTATTAAGCTCTAAGTTAATAGACAATTTGTTTGAGGAATCAAAAATAAAATCAAACGCTGAACCTAATTTTAAATTTGTTGGAATAAAGTTTTTCTTACCAAGCTCTTCATATTTCATTCTTGGTCCTAAATTGGATATATTAAATCCAAATCGCCATAAACCATTAAAATTCTGATAAGCTTTAACGTCAGATTGATAAAACCCGGAAATATCAACTGCAAATGAACTAGCTGAACTTGAATCTGAATCAACACTTTGCAATTTTACATCTGACATTAAAAATCTTCCTGTAACACCCATTGAAAAATAATCGTTTAATTTTAATATGTATGAAGCATCAAGGGTGAATTCATTTGGGTTTTCTAAATATGGAATATCCTGAGGGTTTTGAAGAATATCAATATCTCCAAGACTAAAATATTTAAAACTAGTTGACCACGAACTTCTTTCATCAATAATATTGTAATAATTAATATTTGCTAAAAAAACATCACTAACTAATTTACTCAAATAAGGTGTGTAACTCACTCCCACACCTGATGCATTATCTAAAAAAACATATTTAGCAGGGTTCCAGTGTTGAGAAAAAGCATCTGGAGAAGTTGCAACACCCTGTTCACCAAGACCAGAAGCTCTTGCATCTGCAGAAATCATTAAAAAAGGAACAGCAGTTGTAATAACCCTTCTTTCCTGAGAAAAAACAAAAACAACATTGAATATTAAAATTAAACGAACAATAATATTTCTCATATAATATAAATTTTAAGTTTTAAATACTTTCATCAAAAGTAAAATAATTTTTTTTTAAACAATTTACTATCTTGCAACTTTAAGATAAGAAAATAAATCAATGAAAATCAATAACATATACACTCCACTAGTTTTATTATTATCTGTACTTGTAATAGGATGTAATAGTAATAATCCCTTTAAAAATAATAAAAATATATCACAAGCTACTGGATGGAAAATAAGTACAAAAGATGGTGGATTTAAAAATAAAAAATCATATAAAGGACAAAATACAGGTCCTGGACTTATTTTTATTGAAGGCGGAACTTATACAAAAGGAAACGTTCAAGACAATATAATGCATGATTGGAACAATACTCCAACTCAACAATATGTTAGATCTTTTTTTATTGATGAAACTGAAGTAACTAACCTTATGTATGTCGAATATTTACATTGGATGAATAAAGTTTTTGCTAAAGACTTTCCTGATATATATAAAGCATCTCTTCCTGATACACTTGTATGGAGAAATCCACTAGGATTTAATGAGGATATGGTTAATAATTACCTAAGGCACCCTGCGTTTGAAAATCATCCTGTTGTTGGTGTTAATTGGAAACAAGCTGTTAACTATGCTAAATGGAGAACTGATCGAGTTAACGAACAAATTTTAGTTTCGAATGGTTACATACGACCAGGTGCAATTAGTCCAGACAGTCTTTCAAATGGTTATTCATTTAATACAAAAGCATATTTTCTAGACCCATCAAATGCATACGATGGGAAAATGAATGAAATGACAGGCAGTAAACAAATCAATACTGATGAAAATGGACAAACAACCATTAATTATGCATCAAGAGAAAGCGGAATTCTTTTGCCTGAATATAGACTTCCAACTGAAACTGAATGGGAATATGCTGCATTAGCACTAAGTGAAATTTCTGAGGAAAATTTATACAGAGGAAAAAAGAAGTTTCCTTGGGATGGAGAATATACAAGATCTGGTAAAAGAAAAAATCAAGGTGATCAATTGGCTAATTTCAAACTCGGAAAAGGTGATTATGGTGGAATTGCCGGATGGTCTGAAACTGGATCTGGGATTACTTCTGCAGTAAGATCATATCCTCCTAATGATTTTGGATTATATGGAATGGCTGGAAATGTTGCTGAATGGGTAGCAGATGTTTATAGGCCTATAATCGATGAAGAAATGAATGATTTTAATTATTATAGAGGAAATTTATACTTCAAACCATCTATTGACGAAAACGGAAAAGTACTTACAGTAAGTTCAGAAAATGCAAATTATGATAATTTACCAGGATCGTTAAAAAATGAAATTGAAGACGAAAACTCTATAGATAGAACAAATTATAGTAAAGGAGATAATAGAGACTTTAACGACGGTGACAGAAATTCAGTAAGAGATTTCAAACTTGACGGAGAATATTCAAAAATGTATAATTCTCCCGATCAAAATAATCAATTTGAGGAATCCACAACTCTTATAAACAACGAAGCTAGAGTATACAAAGGTGGCTCATGGCTTGATAGAGCATATTATCTTGACCCTGCTCAAAGAAGGTATTATCCAGAATCTATGACATCTAATTTTATAGGTTTTAGATGTGCAATGTCATATTTAGGGGAATCAAGAAATAGTAAAAAATCTAGAAAGAGATAAAATAAATTTTTATCTGTTCTATTGTATTACATTATATTTAACTGATGCTTACTTCAGAACTTTACAATTATTTCAAGGAATCAAACTCAGTATCAACTGACACTAGATCGATTAAAAAAGGATCAATCTTTTTTGCTTTAAAAGGAGATAATTTTGACGGAAATAAATTTGCTGAACAAGCAATTAAAGACGGAGCAATTTATGCAGTTATTGACGACAATTCACTAAGTCATCCTAAATTTTTAAAGGTTAAAGACTCATTAGAATCTTTACAAGAATTAGCAAAACTATACAGATCTAAACTATTAAAAACTAAAATCATTGCACTTACCGGAAGTAATGGTAAAACAACAACTAAGGAACTTATTACTGAAGTTTTAAAAACTAAGTTTAAAATATCCTCTACTCTTGGAAATTTAAATAATCATATTGGAGTCCCGTTAACTCTTCTAAAAATAGATCCATTAGCAGATTTTGCTGTTATAGAAATGGGAGCGAATCATATCAATGAGATTAAGTTTTTAACAGAATTAGTAAATCCAGATTTTGGATTAATTACAAATTTTGGAAAAGCTCACTTAGAAGGATTTGGTAATTTACAAGGTGTAATTAAAGGGAAAAGTGAATTATACGATTTTCTAATTTCTAATAATAAAACGGCATTTATAAATAATGATGATGAAATACAAAAAAAATATATAGGAAAAAAAATAAGTTTCGGAAAATCTGACCAAAACAACTATAAATTCGAGGAGGTCTTAAATGGGATGTACAGTGGAATTAAATTTAAAGATCAGCTTTTAAATTCTAAATTAACAGGAAATTATAATTTTAATAATATTGCATTTGCTACTTTAATTGGATTGCATTTCAATATACCTATTTCTGAAATAAAAAAATCAATATCAGAGTATAATCCAATAAATAATAGATCACAAATTATTGAGATAAACAATAAATCTATTGTTCTAGATGCTTATAACGCAAATCCAAGTAGTATGAGTTCTTCAGTTCAATCTTTTAATAAATTAAATGGTTCAAAAACAATTCTTTTGGGAGATATGTTTGAATTAGGGAAGGAATCTGAAAAAGAACACTTTGATCTAATCAGTCTTTGTATTAGAAATAAATATGAAAATATTTTTCTAATAGGATTAGAATTTTTTAAACATAAAAACAATTTTGATATTCCTTTTTTTTATAAAACTAAAAAAGAGTTGATTAATCATTTCAAAAAGACTCCAATAACTTCAAAGCATATATTGATTAAAGGTTCTAGAGGAATGAAAATGGAAGATTTAATAAATTACATTTAAAAATTAATGAAAAAAATAATTTTATTTTTATTTATTGTACTGATTGCAGGCTGTAATAACAGTTTTTCCTGGAAAAACTATGATGAATCGATTGAGATTAAAGAAAGCAAAGATCACTCTAATACAAGGATGCAATTCAAATTAATTCAATCAAAAATTGAAATTAAAAATGAATGGTTTAAAAATATATCTACAGAACTAAATCAATTTAGCCAAAAGAAATACAACACACTTAAACCATTAATAATTGAAAAAAGTATTCCTGAAATCCAAACTAATATTTTAAATAGCAGTCTTACTTATGAAGATTTAGTATTGTTTTATTTGTACAGAATTCAATCTATTGAATTCAATAAAAATCAGTATTTAAATTCAATTATAAGTATCAATCAAAATATAATTGAAGAAGCTAGAGAAAAAGACAAAACAAAACCACAATCAATATTTTCTTTACATGGTATTCCTGTTCTTCTAAAAGATAATATTAATTATGATGGCCTAGCAACTACTGCAGGCTCAATTGCATTAAATGATAATATCTCTAATAATGCTTTTGTTGTGGGTAAATTAAAAAGTGAGGGAGCTTTAATATTAGGAAAAACTAATCTTAGTGAATGGGCATATTATTTTTGTAATAATTGTCCGTCAGGATATAGTGCTCAAGGAGGACAAACTTTAAATCCATATGGAAGAAAAAAGTTTGATTCTGGCGGCTCTAGTTCGGGAAGTGGAGTAGCTATTTCTGCAAATTTTTCTAGCGTTTCTTTAGGTTCAGAAACCTCAGGGTCTATTTTATCACCCTCTTCAGCAAACTCTATAGTTGGTTTAAAACCAACTATAGGTTTAGTTAGTAGATCAGGTATAGTACCTATTTCAAGTACGCTAGACACTTCTGGGCCTATGACTAAAAATGTAATTGACAATGCTATAGTTTTAAAAGCAATTTTAGGTTACGATCCAGATGATAATATGTCTGTTAGTGTTGATGATATTGATTTGGAATCCATTATAAATTCTTCTTTAAAAGGTAAAAGGTTTGGAGTGTTTAAGGACTATTTAAATGACTCGCTTTATTTAAATGCAATAAATAAAATTGTAAAGTTAGGTGGAATAGTAGTTGAATTTAGCCCTCCTAAAGTTGATTTTAGTGGATTTAGAAAAATATTAGATTATGACATGAAGTTTGACCTTCCTAAATATTTTAAAAAAAACAAAATCTTATTTACTGGCATTAATGATATTATTAAGTTCAACAATAAAGACTCACTGATGAGATCTCCTTATGGACAAGGTATTTTTAAATCTATTATTAGTGACTCAACTAAATTAGATGAAATAAATTCAATTAAAACTAGAATTAAAACTGAGGGAAAAAAATATTTTGACATAGCTATTAAGAAACATAAGCTAGATGCAATTATATCAATAAATAATTATCACGCCGGCTATGCAGCTGGAGCTTATTACCCATGCTTAACTGTTCCAATGGGTTATGATAAAAATGGTAAACCATTTAACTTGACTTTTATATCTCCATCGTTTACTGAGAATAAACTTTTACAAATTGGATATGCTTTTGAAAAAGAAACAAATTTCAGAGTTAAGCCTTTTAATTAAATCGCTCATAATAAGTGGAGTAACTTGTTCGTAACGGTGATGTTATTTTAAAAATCTCTAAACCATTTTTAGATTCAAAATTCAGTTTAGATTCTTTATCTATTTTTAAAAAAGCTCCTTGAGCTAGGTTTTGATTTTCATGTATTAAAGTTCCTTTTTTAATAAAAAAAGAATAAACCAATTCAGAATTTAAATTAATTTCATGAAATCCATCATCATAATTGATTTCATAAATTTCAATTCCTTCTGAATCCATTTTAAAAGGAGAACCTTTACCTTTTATTGTTAAAACAGAACTTTTTTCTTTTTTAGACAATGGAAAAGATTCGAGTTTATAATCACTATAAGAAGCAGGTTTGGAAATTGTTTTTGAAATATCAGGATCAAACCAAATTTGAAACATTCGAGAATTATCTAAAATTTCTTCTGCATGAGATATTCCATTACCAGATCTAATTATCTGAGCGTCACCTTTTAATAATTCAATCCATTTATTTTGTTGAGAATCAAAATGTTTTATACTTCCCTCAATAACAAAACTACAAATCTCAAATCCTTGATGTGGATGTAAACCAATAGTACTTCTAGAAGATGGTGTCCAAGCATCTGCCCAATAAAACAAATTTGAATAAGGGTTTAATTCACCTCCGTCTTGAAGAAATCCAATAGGTTTTTTTTCTAAGATCTCGCCACTATTAAAATTCCCTGAAGCTTGATCTTCTTTATTATATATTAAAATCGACATCCCTTATTTATTATTTTTCAAGTAGTCTAAGGCTAATGTAGTCATTGATCTTAATCCTGTTATCATTGCTGAATCATCAACATAAAAATCTGGAGTATGGTGAGGAGCCGCTTTTAATGGATCTGTACCTTTTTTAGCACCTCCAATAAAAAAATAAATTCCTGGAATTTTTTCTTGAAAAAAAGAAAAATCTTCCGCCCCAGTAATCGCATTCATTGAATTAACATTTTCAACACCATTTATTCTTTGTAAAGATGGTAGCATTTGAGTATATAAATCTGGATCATTATAAGTTATTGGATAGGTAACTTGATAAGTAATTTTTGCTTTTGCATTATTCGCTTCAGCTATGTTTTTAACAATTTTTTCTAGTCTTTGAATTAAAACATCCTTCATGTTATTGTCAAGTGTTCTAATAGTACCTAACATATACAAACTTTCAGGGATTATATTACTTCTAACACCTCCATGAATACTTCCAATAGTTACAACAGCAGCAGCTTCAGTTAATGGCATATTTCTGCTAACAATGGTTTGAATTGAATTGATCATTTGAGATGCAGTAACTATTGGATCTACTCCTGTCCATGGTGTTGATCCATGTGTTTGAACTCCTTCAATGTCAATTCTAAACTCATTAACAGCAGCCATAATACCCTTAGGTCTAACATAAACTTGTCCAGCACTAATTTGGGACCAAATATGTAAACCAAATATTGCATCAACATCAGGGTTTTTTAAAACACCTTCTTTAACCATTAATTCGGCTCCACCATCCTCTCCTGCAGGCGCTCCTTCTTCAGCAGGTTGAAAAATAAACTTTACAGATCCTGGAATTTGATCTTTAATATCATATAAAACTTTAGCTACGCCCAACAATATTGCAGTGTGAGTATCATGTCCGCAAGCATGCATTACAGGAACTACATCCCCATTATATTCACCTGTCATTTTTGATGCCCAAGTTATGTCAGCTCTTTCTTTTACAGGCAATCCATCAATATCAGCTCTTAATGCTACCACTGGACCTGGTCTACCACCCTCTAACAAAGCAACAACTCCAGTTTTTGCAACACCTGTCTGAGGATTAAGACCAATTTTTCTTAATTCTTCTGCAATCCTTTCAGAAGTTTTAAATTCTCTATTACTAAGTTCTGCGTTTTCATGAAACCAATGTCTTAAATCAATAACCTGACTTTCATAATTAGAGATTAAGTCAGTAATTTTTTTGTCAAATTTTTGAGAAAAAGAAAAAAAAGAACAAAATAGTAATACAAGTGCTAGATGTTTTTTCATAATAAGATTATTCTGGGTTTGATTAACTGTTTAGAGTTTAATCCAAATACAACAAATATATTCATAATAGTGGGTCATACTGAATGAATACCAGTGATAAATATTTTGTTAGTCATTTGATTTTCAATGTTTTATAATATTCCTTATTTTGTATTGTCCCTATTGTAGGGATAAAACTTATCCCCTTTGTAGGTATAATCACTCATACAATACCACCTAATAAATTTACCATATTTTTCTATCAAAAAAAAGAGGGAAAAAACTTAATTCTTCCCTCTCCAATCATTATGAGTGATTATAGTTGTTGATATGTTGGTTCTGTCCCTGTGAGTAGGATACTATCTATATATATGTAAATAATTATATTTTGATATATGTGTATTGTTTAACCTCTACCAGAATAAATCCCATTCATTTCCTTTTGATATATTGAAATGTTTTGATAAACAATCCATTATACTCTCTGTTGTGTAGTATTTTTTTCTTCTAAACTTTGATGATTTTAATAATTCCTTTTCCTCATATCTTTTTAAGGTGGAATGTGATACACCAAGTATCTCCATACAATCTTGTCTTGTGTGTATTTTCTTTTCTTTAAGTGATTTTACATCTACTCCTAATGTGTTTAATAAATCGTTTTCCATTTGTTTTCCTGTGTTTAATAAATTATTGTTTCGTTATTCTTTGTATCATACTCGTAGGAGGTTATATCATCTTTATCCATAATTGATTTAATGTGTAATTCAATCTCTCCAATACAATCTCTCCAATCTTCAATCTCAACTAATAAATTATTCAACTCATAACTTTCAACCTTTACTAATTCTTGATCTAATTTGTGTATCATATCAAGGTATTTTCCAATTTGGTTTCCATACTTGATAATCTTTGTGGTAGAGGTCTTAATCATCACCCTTGTATCCCATTTCCTTTAAGATTTCGTCCATTTCGTTCTCCCATTCCAATTCATCAAGTATCTCTTGTAAATCCAATTCATCATCATCATCATCATCTAAATCATCAAATGAG
>Ga0209091_10001531_pt1 | contig 20222 bp, 18 predicted proteins | sample ArcticOcean_MG_C_6_FD_187438 | JGI IMG/M metagenome (GOLD analysis project Ga0209091, IMG submission 187438) | Marine microbial communities from western Arctic Ocean - ArcticOcean_MG_CB8_128 (SPAdes) (version 2) | ecosystem: Environmental > Aquatic > Marine > Oceanic | place: Arctic Ocean...
TAGAAAAATTTACAAGGATCATTGATCTCTATGGCTGCGAGTCTGCACGCTGGCCGCAAAGCTTGCTCGCCGAATGCGAGTCCTTCGTTACCAATAATATTAAGGCGAGGACGCTGCTCAATCAGCAATATCAAGTTGATGGGTCAATGGAAAAGCTAGAAGTGCCGGATTTTCCTGGCCTAGAAACTCGCGTACTAAATCAATCACTACCGAAACACAATCGGAGCTTCTTTGAAGAAGCGATGAGCTGGCTGATACCGGATGAATATTTTGGCAAGCAAGTTTGGCGCCCAGCCATAGCCGCGTGCATCCCTTTGGTATTCGGAATAGTGCTGGGCAATTACTTTAGTTTTGGAATTGACATCGAAGACGATGGCTTTCAATACTGGGACGACGAGCTTGTGATGTTATCTTTAACTGACTACACAGAGGCCAATTTCTAGTCATGACTAAAAATAAATTCTTGCTGCTCGGCTTGTTGCTTTCGATATCGATAAATTTATTTTTCGTGGGCGGCATTGCCTACCGCATCGCGGACTTTCAAGGTGAGCGACCTGGCAGGCCACTCCCCCCCAATGTGGGTTGGATCGTCCGCGATCTGGAAGAGTCACGCCGAAGCGAGTTAGAACCGCAGCTGCGACAGAGCGTCGAGGCGACATTTCCGATACGACGCGAGATGATGAACGCTCAGCGGCAAGTTAATGAACTTATGTCGGCACAGCCATTTGATGGCGATGCCCTAAACGCCGCATTCGCCGACCTACGCGATGCCAGTATTCGCTATCAGGCGCTGTCTCATGATCAGACTAGCGATATCCTGGCGCTGCTTTCTGAAGAAGAAAGACAAGCGGCTATGGAATTCGTTCAGCGCCGCGGGCCACGAGATGGCCGCGATGGTTTTAGAGGTAGAGACGGCGGACCCGGATTCAGAGGGCCCGGCAGACCAGTTGGGCAACGACCCCCTCCTTCACCAAAACCTACAGATGCAAATCAATGAATGAGACTGTGTTCAAGAAAGGAAAGTACCGCCACTTCAAGGGCAACGAATATGAGGTGGTTGAACTCGCCCATCATAGTGAAACTCAGGAGCCGGTGGTGGTCTACCGCGCCCTATACGGCGAATACGGTCTCTGGGTTAGACCCTTCGACATGTTCTTCGAAACTATAGAGCGTGACGGTAAGACCTTCAAACGCTTCGAATACATTGGTGACGCCATCTAAGCTCTTAACGTCTACTTCGCGTTTGAGGAGAAGATCATTATTGTCAACTCTTTTTTAGGGGCTTCTTAGAATAGGGCTCTACGTTGAATGCCCCAGATTGTTTAAGCCATGGGATAGCAAACAGGAGAGCTATAGACTGAGCAGTGACAATGCCGTTATTCTGCGCTGCTATGTTCTGCCAATCTAGTCGAGAAAATGATGAAGCTACTACAACTACTTAGCCTATCCCTATTCAGCAGTGCAGTACTCATTGGCTGCAGTCCCCAGTCGAATGAAGTCGCCGAGGCAGTATCCGAGACAGCAGAAATCGAAGCGATACTACACGAGCACATCGCGGTGCTAGCCTCAGATGAGTTCGAGGGACGCGCGCCTGCCACGCCAGGCGAAGAGAAGACGATCAACTACCTAAAGTCTGAGTTCGAGGCGCTTGGTATCGGCCCAGGCAATGGCGATTCCTATTTTCAGAGCGTTTCTGTTACCGAGATCACTACGGCCAGCGACGCGGTGCTCACATTCAGCGGCAGCAGCTATGATGCCGAGCTGGAATACGCTACCGAAATGATGGTCGGTAGCCAACAGCAAATCCCAACTACTTCCATTGTCGATAGCGAACTCGTTTTCGTCGGCTATGGCGTGGTAGCACCGGAAAGGAATTGGAATGACTATGCGGGTATCGATGTGGCAGGCAAGACGGTAGTCATTCTCGTAAACGATCCAGGCTACGCCACACAAGACCCAGATGTGTTCAATGGCAATACCATGACCTACTACGGCCGCTGGACCTACAAATACGAAGAGGCGGCGAGACAAGGTGCTACCGGCGCGTTGATCGTGCACGAGACCGGGCCGGCGGGCTACGGCTGGGAAGTTGTAAGCGGCAGCTGGTCTGGCCCGCAGATTGGGTTGCAGGCTGACAACCTCAATAGCGACAAGAATGATATCGAAGGCTGGCTAACTTTGGACTCCGCCGAAGCACTATTCGCAGGTGCCGGTTTAGACTATCAAGAGCTTAAGGCCGCGGCAGCACAGCCAGGCTTCAACGCTGTTCCCTTGGGAGACGTTACTGCATCGGTAGCGATTCAGAATTCGGTGCGCACATCGTTATCGCAGAATGTGATCGCGATGATTCCCGGCACGCAAAGTCCCCGAGAAACTATTATCTACACCGCACACTGGGATCACCTTGGTGTTAACGCGGAGCTGCCGGGCGACAATATCTACAACGGCGCTGCGGACAACGCCACAGGCACAGCGGCGCTTCTAGCAATGGCAAAGATGCACGCCGATGCGGGTCCTGCGCCACGCAGCGTTGTCTTCCTCGCAGTTACTGCCGAAGAATCGGGTCTGCTAGGCTCACGCTGGTATGCCGAGCATCCAGTATTTCCACTGGCGACCACCGTCGCGAATATCAACATAGACGTGCTCAATACCTACGGCCCGATGCATGACATCGTCGTGGTGGGAAATGGTAGCAGCGAGCTGGAAGCCTATTTAGAAGAGGCCGCTACTGCTCAGGGTCGTCATCTCGTTGAAGAACCTAATCCCGAGCGCGGTTACTACTACCGCTCCGACCATTTCAATTTTGCTAAGGCCGGTGTGCCTGCCCTCTACGCCGAGTCCGGTAAAGACAGCGTAGAGTTTGGTAAAGAATGGGGAGCAGAGCAGGCACAGGACTACAATGAAAATCGCTATCACGCCCCTTCGGACGAATATGATCCGAACTGGAACTTAGAAGGCGCAGCACAGGACATACTCTTGTACTTCGATGTAGCCAGTAAGCTTAGTCGTGAGTCTAGCTTTCCTAATTGGCTTGAAGGAAATGAATTTAAAGGCATACGTGACGCTACAAGTTCGTCACGCCCCTAAGCTAATTTCTCTATTGGAGCACTTCATCCGCTGACAATGCTGCACTTTTCACCGAACGGCGAGCGCGGCATCTTGGGGTGAATCCTCTTCGCTTACAGAGAAGGACTAGCAGCTCATTCAGAGCAGCCTTCGTCCCCATAAGAGAACCTGAAATCTGCGCCTCGGACCAAGGTATGCTCATCAGCCAGGTAAGCGGCGCGAACACATAACCAAACAATCGTTGCAGCGTAAGTGGGTCGTCACCAGGAAACGTAATTAGCGAGAACAGACTATTTAATAGGGCGACCAGAGCAGCTAGCTCCAATAACATTGCACCCACACTCACCATTAGGCACACGCCATTGTAGGAGGGAGCCCTTGGTTATCGCATCCATTAGGCTCTTATACTCGACGCTCAGTTCTATTTCCTCGCTGGTCGCAGCTGTCTTTTGCGACACCATGATCAGCGCGATCATAGTTGCAGCAGGCGCACTGATAACCGACGCTGTGATGATATGACCCAGCGGATAATCCAATCAATAAGAATTCGCCAAATTACTAAGTAATCAGTGCTGCTCTTCTTGCTATATACTCATCCAAATACTCATGAAAAAAAACTTAGATGATTAAATGCATCGCAATTCTACTTGGTTTAATTAGTACACTTTCGGCATGCTCTGAAGGTGAGAATCCACTCAACGCCCCTGCTGACTACGCGGACTATGTAACCATTGGAAAATCCGTAAACACGAGACAAGAACAGTCAGGTGAACTGAAACTTCTCAATACGGTATTTTTTGCCGAAGTTTTCCAAACGAAAGAAGCGGTAGATGCAGGCGGCATGATTACCAACACCACTCTTACTGGCGCTGGTAATGCTCAAGGCGGCCTTGCTCTTTCTGATGAAATGACTCCGTATTTGACAGGTGCCCGAACTTCAACCATTCAAGAATTGGATCGAATTTTCCCAGATAGCACTTACTATTTTAATTTTGATACACCAGATGGAAATATCCGACAGCTTCCAGCACGATTTACTCGCGGCACAGGTGAGAGCCTAAACCCTGGCCCTATTACATTGTCATTAATTCAAGGCGGAATAATCGTTAATCCGAATGCAGTAGATTCGAATCAGGATCTCATCGTTTCATGGAGCCCATTTGAAAAGGGCGCGGCCGATCCTGATAATATTATTGATGACATGATATATGCCATGTTTGGAAATTGTATGGGAATGGAAACCGTCCATAGCGGCCATGCGTTCGAAGAAGGCGCGCTTACCTATGCTGAAAGTAGTTTTACCATCCCAGCAAGCGCGCTACACGCTGGACAATCTTCTATGCTTGAAGTGGAGCATTCTAATATGGAAACAGATGTCGTTAAGGATATCGAAATAATTGTAACCTACGCCGCATCTACCTTCCTTGATATTCAAATCACTGGTGAAAACACGCAAAACCTCACCTGTCCTTCTGTACCCTACGCTTTTGATGGCGGCGCCAGTGATCGCGAACAAGCGCCAGAGTAGCTTTACTATTTTAAAAGAAGAGCCCCATCCTCATATCAGTCTGCTGAAAAAAAAGAATGCTCCAGCGACTAACTTAATAGGCCAGCAATTGCTCCTGTCATACAGGTGGCGAGTGTACCCGAGATCAGCGATTTAGGTGCGAGCTCTACTATTTCTGTTGCCCGCTCAGGACACATCCCACTCAGCCCAGCAATCATGATGCCCAAACTGCCGAAGTTGGCAAATCCACAAAGCGCATAAGTCATAATTATTGTCGACTTTTCGGAGAGACTGCCAGCTGGTAGTTCCGCCAGCGCCAAAAATGCTAGCAGCTCATTCAGGGCAGTCTTCGTGCCCATAAGAGAACCTGAAATCTGCGCCTCGGACCAGGGTATGCCCATCAACCAGGTAAGCGGCGCGAACACATAACCAAACAATCGTTGCAGAGTAAGCGGATCATCACCAGGAAACGGAATTAGCGAAAACAGACTATTTAATAGAGCGACCAGCGCAACCAGCACCAATAACATTGCACCCACACTCACCATTAGGCGCACGCCATCGTAGGCGCCCTTGGTTATCGCATCCATCAGGCTCTTATACTCGACACTCAGCTGTATTTCCTCGCTGGTCGCCGCTGTCTTTTGCGGCACCATGATCAGCGCGATCATAATTGCAGCAGGTGCACTGATAACCGACGCTGTGATGATATGACCCAGCGGATCATCCAATGTTCCCTGTAGGATTATCGAGTAGAACACCATGACCGAACCCGCGATGGTAGCCATGCCGCAAGACATCACAACGAAGAGTTCGCTACGCGTTAGCACTGCAATATAGGGGCGAATCAGCGCGGGAGACTCAACCATACCAATGAAGATGTTGGCGGCACTACTAAATCCAACCGCGCCACTCACATTCAAACTCTTACGCAGAACAAGGGAGAAGCCCTTGATGATGACCGGCAAGACGCGATAGTGCCAGAGGATTGCCGACAGGACGGTGAACATTAGCACCAGCGGCAGAATTCGGAAGGCCAATATCATCGTGGCGCCAGGCTCACTGATCGAAAACGGATAGTCTACATTCAGCGGGTCGCCACCAAGATAGCCAAAGATAAACAGCGTGCCGCTCTCGGTTGCATTAACTACAGCATTTACACCTCTATTTATTAGACTCAGCATTTGCTGCAGAAAATTGAGATTAAATACCGCGAAGGCAAAGAGGAATTGCAGACCCAGGCCCGCTACCAGAAGACGCCAACCCGGAAGTGTGCGCTGCTCACTAAAAACAACAGCAATCGCAACGAAGACGACGATGCCGAACAAGGCTTGTACGACTAACAGTAGATCCATGGGCAGCTAGACTCTTTGGTTCTCCGCCCTAAGGCAGTGTAAGGGGCTTGTTTGTAGAACTCTCTTGTTTAAGCAGCCAATCAACCAAAGGCTGTCGATAGTGTATCTCGGTATCGAAGCCGCCCGAATCAAATTTTGCAATGGCATCATATCCCGCACCTCCCTCATACATGAAACTGTTTATCAACACGCGGTACGTCTCATCTGTATCAATTAGCCTTCCCGTCTTAGCGAGCAGCCAATCATTCTCGGTGCGGATGAGGCCACTAACAAATGGCCTCTGTCCTGCCGCAAGCACCTGTAAGACTTCGGCACCACCTAACTCCACGGCGTAGATTGTATTTTCGAAGGGCAGCAATCCAACTACGTCGGCAAGGGTCACCTCTCCTTGCGGGAACGGCGCACGTAAAGCGAGTCGGTTATTTATAGCTATATCAGCTGCGCTATCGATCTTTAACCAACTCTCAACCACAGCTCGTTGCAATCGGTCATCGTTTGCCAGGTACTCTCGCGAGCTGAAACCCAACAGCACACTCAACTCCACCTCGGTGGCTGCGCGCCATTTCGCAACAAGTTGCGCTACAGTATCATCACTGCTGCCGCCCTCATTTTGTTCGGTTGAGAAGGTGGAATTGATCAAACTATCGCGACCAAGATCGTACTCGAAATGCGCTCGCGCATAACTGCGAAAGTGGCCATCACTTTCAAGAAGAATGGTTTTTCCCACTTTTTCTGCGACAAGCTCATTGCAATGCCCGCCTCCCATGAGGCTGATATTCAGATCGGCTACAGCGGCAGCTAAAGGGCGCAGCGCTGCCATACAGACATGTGCCACGACGAAGATCAGGTCCAGGCCCTCCTCCTCTAGTTGTTCCACGGCATCTCGCAGTACGGGCTCATACTCCAGAAAAGAGAGATCGACAATATTGACCGGGTTTGTAGTACTTGGCGTGTTAGTTGTAGACAGCCCAATAATTCCGACGGTCAGATCATTCACCACGGTTGTAGTAAAAGCCAGAATGCCTAATTCAGATGGCAGAGTCTCGCTCGCCTTCCATTGAATATTAGCCGCCAGATAAGGAAAGTTAGCCTGACGAACTCGCCGTTCCAAGTTATCCAGACCGAAATCGAATTCATGATTGCCAATTGCAGTGGCGTCATAGCCCATGGTGTTCATCACTTCCACCATGCCCTCGCCTTCAAACCAGGTTGAGATGGCCGGCCCCGTCCAATGATCGCCTCCGCTCAGCAAGAGAAAGGGCCCGTCTTCGCTATAGCCCTCCTTCTCACGCCATAGGCCTAGCAGGTCTGCCGCTCCTAGCCCGGGCTCACGCCCTTCCATCCAGCCATGCTCGTCGTTGCTATACAGCACGGTCAACTCGCGGACATTCGCACTTTTGTTCAACTCTAAAGTGGAGGAACGAGGAGATGAACTACAAACCAGCAGTAGTGGGACGGAGAGTATTAGCAGGAGGAATAGGCGCATTGAGCCGAGTCTATCACAGCAATTTCGATGATTACCTCTCGAAATGCGTAGGGTTATTTATTGCGAGGAGCAGTTAATTCGCTTAACGTATTTGAAACCAACGGCGGCAGCGATGAAACTCGACAGTTCTAACTTTCCAATCTACTTACCAGAAAAAGAACAGACGTCTGTCTTGCGCCTAGGGCTCCAGAACTGTCGGCCAGATGACTGGATATTTCCCGCCAAGGATCTAAACGTTTTTCAAAGGCACAAGACCGAACTGGGCGTTTCGCGAAGCGAGGAATGTTTTGCTCAAACTCAGAAATCAGTAGCCGCACAGTGCGAATTTTATGATTACCTCTTGCAACATTTATTAGCAAATCCTAAGTTAAATTATTCCCGATTAGGCAATCAACTCATTCATGAACAGGAGAAGCTCACATGGGAAATAGGAGATAAGAATCTTTGGGAGGCTTCGCTATGGGTGCCAGAAGATTTTTGCCTGCTAGAAAAAGAAAAAAATGGCTACGTGGTGACGGCCGCCAGCGTCTGCTCGCCCAGTAACTGGGTTCTGCAGGAGAAGATTGCCCAGACTGTGGACTTCATTCATGACCCTGTGCCTGATTACGATAGCTTGCTTAGCGAGAAGGTAAATCGTTTCCTAGGGGGATTAAACAGCGGACGGGTCTTGCTGCGTTATAATTGGTCCATTCAATCGGGCAACGAACTCTTCTGGCGCGACGACCTCAATCCCAATTTCGCTGTTGTGGATAGCAGCAGCCCAAACCTGTACTGGCGAATTGAGCGGCAGACATTCGTTCGGCTTCCTGCAAGCAAGGCAATCGTCTTTGGAATTAGAGTTTTCCTGCATAGCTTCGACAAGCTTCGGAATATTGAAGGCTTTGATCAGGCAATCGAACAGCTGCTCGCCCAGCTGCCTGCTACCCAGAAGTGTTACAAGGGGCTAGCAACTTAAACGCTTAGAAAAAATGCACTACTGCAAGATCGTTTAGACTATAATTCTCCCCTTTGAAGCCACACCCTATTTGAAAAATATTTGAACGAAGCGACAGCTTTTTGTCGAAATCTCGTACTACTTTAGTGAACCCACTACATTCGATTGTCAGCGAAAGGTCTCTTAATGAATAACTGCAGCCTTGCCAGCATGGCTCCCGTCAAATTGTGCCTAGTACTGGCAGCAAGCTTTTTACTTTCCATGCAATCGGCCTCTGCAACCACGGTCCGCGTAATTACTTCCTTAGGAAACTTCTCAATAGAACTGTTTGACGATGTCACGCCAGTCACCGTTGCCAACTTTTTAAACTATGTAAACTCCGGACGCTTCAATGGCACGTTAATACATCGCTCTGTGTCGAATTTTATTATTCAGGGAGGCTCATTCAGCTTCGACGCAAGCAGTCGCAAAATAGTATCCGTTGCCACGGATGCAGCAATACAGAACGAATTCAATGTCCCCAATACGCGAGGAACGGTGGCCATGGCGAAGCTGGGCGGTGATCCGAATAGTGCAACCAGCGGCTGGTTTGTGAATCTTGCGGACAATCGCGAAAATCTCGACTCACAGAATGGTGGTTTCACAGTGTTCGGTCGCGTCATCGGTGACGGCATGACGGTGGTGGACAGTATCGCAGCGCAACCGACATTCACACTCGCTGGCCTTACTGATTTTCCTCTAATCAACTATGTCAGTGGCGCCATCGTGACCAGCAACTTCGTAAACATCGCAATTGCAGTTGAAGAGGAGCCAGCACCTGCTCCTAACTATTTCGACGAAGTCACCGGCCTGCTGCGTGTTACCGTAGATGCTGGAACATTAGGCTTGGCTTCAATGGCATTCTCAATTACGGCAACAGAACCCAACGTCGTCGTGCAACTCGACCTTAGCAGCGTTGAAGTTCTAACCGAGACCGTAGCTAAAATAGCAACCTTCGATGCCAAAACTGGCAGGCTGGTCTTGCCAGAGCTTGTCGTGTCTGGAGGGGTTGCGTTTCGTAACCTAAGCTTTATTTTAAGTGACACTGAGCAGCTCTCATTTACGCTGGAGTCATTCGAACAAATTTAAGCAGCACTGACTGTCAGCTGCCTAGAATACTGGTGCCAGCGCGCCGTTGACTACTGCTGTCATAGTCATTATTCTCCCTGTAAATTATAAGATCCCGGCGATTCCGGACCACAGGAGAGAGTCATGAGCATTAAACGATGGATAACAGCAGCCGTCTCAGCCGCAACATTGGGGGCTGCATTCGTAGTTATACCCGTTCTAGCTCACCATTCGAGCACACCTTTCTACGACCCTGACCAGCGTGTCGAAATCGAAGGCCCCGTTACACGCTTCGTGTTTAGAAACCCACACGCCTTTCTTTACGTAGATGTGGCCGACGAAAACGGCGCAACCGTCGAATGGCAGATCGAGCTAGGCGCCCCCGTAAGCATACGCCGTGCTGGCTGGACTCCAGATTCACTCCCAGTAGGCATGATCGTAAAAGCCTCCGGCAGACCTTCGCGCGCTGAAGGCACTACCGGCCTGTGTTGTGTGCGCATGACTCGCGCCGATGGCACCCCAGTTTTAGAAGGTGGTCGCGTTCAGGAACGAACTCAACCGCCAGAATAAATCGCCAAGGTATTACCCTTACAAATCTGGACGAGGCCGCAGATCAATTTTCCTAGGTGGCTTCACAAAATAACAAACTAGAACATAACCAGCATTCAAGGCGGGAATTTTTATGAGAGCAACTACATTTATGAGAGAGAAGTCTGTTTTTGCAGCTTTGCTTTCTCTAGCGATTGGCGCTACCGCAGGTCAAGTAAACGCGCAAGCAGATAACCAGATACCTGATATTGCGGGAACCTGGAACGGAGGCTTTAGCGCAAGACCGGTGAATGGCGAAGGTGTTCCCTGGGGCGAAGAGAATTTCCCCAAGCTGAATGCGCGCGCCCTAGCCTATCAAGAAGTCTGGGAAGAGATCATGGCGCCAAAGTACGACTGCCAGCCCGCCTCTTCGCCTGCAATTCAATACGACCCTTACCACATGGAGGTCGTGCAATGGCCCGACCGTGTCCTTTTTCGTTACGAGAAAGATGATCAGCTACGCACCATATGGCTAGACGGCCGCGAACCCAAGTCAACGGACTTCGGCGTTCAAGGCTTCTCTGTAGGTCACTATGAAGATGACTCTTTGATTATTACCACTACTCACTTCGTGTTCGATGTTGCCGGCTTCGATGATTACAACGGCATCCCCTCTTCCTCACAGAAGATTGTTCGCGAACGCTACTGGATGGATGGAGAAGATCTGAAGGTAACATTAGAAGTCGAAGACGCGATGTTCTTACTCGAGCCTACTTCTTACACCACTAGATGGCTTCCGGCATCCGAGGGCTACAGGCTTCAAGCATACAACTGCGACGCTGAATCGTCACGTGCATCTGTACGCTTCTTTCCATCGAAGTACTAACGCGAAAACGAAACGAAGCTGTGTCATCGATCGATGACCACAATTTCGTTTCGTAGTCAGCCAACCTCTCGTCATGAGAAACTCCCGCTCCCTTCTAGATACTCAGAACTCCTTTGGTTGGTTTTCGATAGGCATGCATTGGTTTGCAGCACTGGCAATTATTCTGCTTTGGTTTGTCGGTCAAAGCATTTCCTTGCAGTCTGTCGAGCAGATCGATGATCGTAGGTCACTGCACATCACTCTCGGCTTAATCGCCTGGTTACCACTTGTCATGCGAATGGTATGGCGCTATAAATCGGGCCATCCCCACGTCAACGGGCAAACCCTGCTGACGCATCGACTCGCCAAGGCAGTACACCATCTCATGCTACTGGTACTGGTAGTAATGTTGATATCGGGACCGCTCATGGCCTGGGCAATGCCAGATAGAAGCAGCTTGTCGGAGTTCGCTTTCATCTTTCATTCCAATGCAGCCAAGGCACTTGCCCTGTTGGTAGTACTGCATGTATTGGCGGCGCTAAAACATCTGATGTTTCACGAGGATGAGACTGTAGCTAGGATTTTTGTTCCACGTAAAGATGATGCGAAGGATGAAGGATAGGAACGCTCTAACCGGTTCCCACGTAGGGAATGAGGCGCCCACAAAGCAGAACACCCGTCCAGAGGAAAAGCGAAGTATAGGCTACAAATTTAGCTATTGGAGGTGAAGGAGTCGACGAATTCCAGCCATGCATAATCGGGCTTACTTTCCAGTAGTACAGAGCAGCATTCAGCCCAGCCAGTAACACCAAGCCCATCTTGATCTGAAAACCTATGTTTATCGAATAGCGCATAGGGTCACCATAGAAAAACAGTATGCCGGTTAGCAGGTTGATGCCGAACCCGATTAGGACGAAAGGTAACAAGCGATGAGTAGCCGCCGGATCGAAGCTGCGGAAATGTCCTGCCATGCGCAGATCGATAACGAGTAAGCCACCCAATAGAAGCGATAAGCCGATGAAATGGCTAATCTCCATGACTGGCCACAGCCAGTAAGTATCCTGAATCAACAAGTTGAGCGAACCACCGACAATTGACTCTGCAAATGCTTCCACGGTTGGGCCCCTAAAAAATATACGCGATCAGGCGACCGGCAATGATAGCCGCTAGCCAGAGCATGAGTGAAATTGAGGCGATTATTTTTGTCGGCTTGCTGATCACCGGCGGCGAATCGCTTAGACCTATCTCAGCACGCAGGCGTGACTGTATGACACCAGCCAATATCATGCCTGCTACGATACAAGCTATCTTCACTAGAAAAGGCACGCTCGTTATAAATACCGTCGCCTGAGAAGCAAACAGGGCGAAGCCTGACACGGCATTTACGATGAAACCCACCCAACCCAACTTGCCCAAGCCTAGAAACGCAGATGGCTGAATACCGGGAAATAGCCCCAATAGGGATAGGTCGCGCATTGAGAAGATGCCAACAACAACCGCAAGCCCCATCACGTGCAGGCTCAGCATAATGGGATACCCCCATAGTGAGACCGCAACCCATGTCGCTAATTCAGTTGTTTCTAGCGTGGCGAACATTTTTGTTTATGAACCTATTGCTGATGTTATGAAATGGCATTGAATTTATGCTTTAGCAGCAACAATTCTCTTTCAGGCGATACTATCAAAATTGCCAGTCTTATTCATTCCACCAATGTTCTATGAAATTCGCGAAGTAGCGAATAAAGAGCTTGTATTCAGAATTAGTCTGATAGTAATCATCCGTCTCGATGAGGAAGTTTCTAGATATGAACATATCTAGACTTCTAGAGATCGTTCGCTGCCTCCACTTCTCCTCAGTCTTCATTGCCGCGCCTTTCTCTATCATCTCGTGAATCAAAGTATCGCAATCGCTAATGAGGTCTTGGGCTTCTCATATGCTCGCAGTAGTACTGCGCAGATAATAGGTACAGGGATTATCGGCACCACATAACGCAGCGATTGCATTAAGGATTCCGTCAATTCTATTACCTTCGGAATACGCTGTTCCTTTTCGAGGTGGTTAAAATCAATACTCCACTCTTCGCTGTAACGGACGAATCTTGATCTGCAGGCTGCTCTGTTTAGCTTGTCGACGGCCCTGTTTAGGCGGCGGCGTAGGCACCAGCGAACACTGGGGAAAACACACTCATGATTAATGCGTAGCTGGCGACCAGTAGTAGTAGGAAGAATATCCAACCAGATAGGGTGACAGTTGAGGTCAAGGCGGCCGTCCACAGCTCTTATTATTTTCTCGATTGTAGAGGAATACACGCTGTAATTGTCAGAAATAGCGGGTTTAATGGCCTATTCCTCTATTTCTGAGATGGACTTAACAAGTGATAGTCTCTATCCTACGCACCCTCGTAACTTCCCGTATAGTTATCGGTTTAGATATCGGTTTAATTATGCGTCTAAATATCCCCAGATTACCGGCCCAAGGGCAAAGCAAGGCAATACTATGAGTAGCGAAGAAATCACCTCATTCGAGCAAATGGCGCTGTCTAAGTCTCTATTAAAGGCTCTCGTTGATGTGGGCTACGAAACGCCTTCCCCTATTCAAGCACAAACCATCCCCTTGCTGCTCGAGGGTAGAGATGTGCTAGGCCAGGCACAGACTGGAACGGGCAAGACCGCCGCTTTCGCCCTACCTATCCTTTCGAAATTGGATCTGAAGCAGAAAGACCCTCAGGTTATGGTTCTAGCACCTACGCGCGAACTCGCCATACAGGTCGCCGAAGCCTTTCAGAAGTACGCTACTCATATAAAAGATTTTCACGTTCTTCCCGTTTATGGCGGCCAGGACTACAGCGGCCAAATACGCGCCTTGAAACGTGGTGTACATGTAGTGGTCGGAACACCAGGCCGAGTCATGGACCATATGCGTCGCGGCACATTGAAACTCAATCAACTAACCACCCTCGTCCTGGACGAAGCCGATGAGATGTTGCGCATGGGTTTCATCGACGATGTCGAATGGATTCTCGAGCAAATACCCAAGCAGAGACAGATCGCCCTATTCTCTGCAACGATGCCTGCGCAGATACGACGCATTGCCAGTAAGTACCTGACCGACCCCGTTCAAGTTACGGTCAAGATGAAGACCGCCACTGCCGAGTCGATCCGCCAGCGTTTTTGGCCGGTTAGCGGCATGCATAAGCTTGACGCGCTCACTCGAATCTTAGAAGCCGAAACGTTCGATGCCATGCTGATCTTCGTGCGCACACGTATCCTTACCGTCGACTTAGCAGAAAAATTGTCGGCTAGAGGATTCTCAGCCACAGCACTCAACGGTGATATAGCGCAGAAAACACGCGAGCGAACTATTGAGAGACTTAAGAAAGGACAGCTAGATATTTTGGTCGCAACCGATGTCGCTGCCCGAGGCTTAGACGTAGATCGAATCAGTCACGTAGTGAACTACGACATACCACATGATACTGAATCCTATATACACCGTATCGGCCGCACCGGTAGAGCCGGTCGTGAAGGAGATGCGATCCTATTTGTTGCTCCACGCGAGAAACGCATGTTGGCCTCCATCGAGAGGGCGACAAACAAGAAGATCGAGATGATGGAACTGCCTTCCACGCAACTGATCAACGATAAGCGCGTAGAGCAATTTAAACAGTCGATATCAGAGACCATCGCTAACGAGGACCTTTCTCAATACACCAAATTGCTAGAGAAGTTTGAGGCAGAGAACGAATTTCCAATGCTAGGCATCGCAGCGGCACTCGCCAAGCTTTCTCAGGGCGACACGCCTCTTTTGTTACAAAACAAGCCTATGCGAAAAACAGAAAAATTCACACGTGTAGATGAAGGTGAATCGCGAGGCCGATCACGCTCAAAGCCTCCCATTGGGGATAGAAGTTCCAGAGGTGAGTCGCGCTCACGACCTCCAAGAGCCGACAGCCCTCCAGAAAAAGGCATGGAACGATTTCGCTTAGAAGTTGGCCACAACCATGACGTTATGCCCGGCAACATCGTAGGCGCTATCGCCAACGAAGCAGGCTTAGATGCTCAACATATCGGCCGCATCAACATTCACGATGATCACAGCACGATAGATCTACCCGACGACATGCCGGATGAGATTTTCAAAGAACTCAAGAATGTGTGGGTCTCTGGACAGACACTAAAAATTTCCCGCTTAACAATGGATGGGAAATCATCTCGATCCGCACGCCCGGCATTCGAAAAGCCGAGCAAGGCGCCAGACAAAGGGCATAAAAAAGACAAGAAGCCAAAGCGTAAACCCTTAGCAAAGGGCAAGTCTAACGCGAAGGCTAAAGACGATCCGAAGAAGAAGGCTGCTGCAAAGAAGAAGTCTCGTCACAGGAATCGTGTGGGCACTGGGAAGTAAAACAGCGGAGCTATTGCTTAGAAGTTTTGCATCACTTTGTTGAGCAATAAAAAAACGGGTGCAAATTTCCATTTGCACCCGTTTTTGCATAAAGCCATTATAGCCCTATCGATTCAACTCACGGAATCAATCGTGGAATGAACTTAGTCATACCTTTGATTGGTCCAACCTCGCCAGCGTAGACAACGCCATTGCGGTCAACCGTAACACCTTCTCCCATAGAACCTAGGCCACCCATGCCGGAGCCACGCTCAGAGTCGTGTGCCTTGATGTAATACAGTACTTCACCCGTGCGCGCACTACCTACACGCAGACCCTTCTGCCAACCTGGGTTGTAGTTTTCATCAGACTCGGAGTCAATGGCATACAACATGTCTGTATTAGGATCGATGAACAGACCGCTGATGCGACTGAACTGGTACCAAGTATCTAGATGATCACCATCTTGCGTGAATATCTGGATGCGGCTGTTTCCACGGTCAGCTACAAACAATCTGCCCTGCGAATCCATACCTAGAGAGTGAGGTGAACGGAACTGCCCATCCTCAAAGCCGAATTCACCAAAGCTCTTTATAAAAGAACCGTCTGGCGCAAAGATCGACATACGACTCTTCGCGGTTGGGCCAGCTTCATTCTGAAACTGAGCACCGTGAGTATCGCCCACATAGATGTTGCCGTTAGGAGCAACTAGAACGTCGTTCGGCGCATCGAAATGAGTCGGCGGATCACCAACTTCACCTGGCGTACCCAGTGTCATCAGCAATTCACCCTGCGGGCTAAACTTCAAGACCGTATGGCCTTTGCCTGCAGCAGATGGATTTTCTTCTAACTCAGCAGCGTTTGCAGCGCGCGCATCGACGACCCAGACATTGCCTTCGCTATCGACGTCCATGCCGTGTGGCCAGATTATCTGACCGGCACCAAAGCTCTGAACTACATTGCCATCTGGATCCAACTTAACTATCGGATCAACATCAGATGTGGCACAGGAGTTTGTACCACAGCGATCACCAGCCCAAACGTGGATGCCGTCGATATCAATATTGACCGCACTCACTGAACCCCAGCTACGACCATCGGGCAGAGTGCCGAAGTTGCGCTGTGTCTCATAAGGATTCGGCAGGTGGTTGATTGGCTCCTGATCTGCATGGGCGGCGGGCTGAATAGCACCTGGCCGCGCTGGTTGTGCTAGAGCGGCGGTCGAAAGCAACGACAGCGCGATACTGGTAACCCCGGCGGTAAGGAGCAATCGAGCTCCTCTTCCATGTGTAGTTTTATTAGTCTTATTCATTATTCACCTCTTAGGAACTGCTTGATTAACTCTCTTGAGTTGACTCTTACTTAGTTCTCGAATTCATTTTTTCACGAACTACTTAGTCTATCTCGCCTACAGGTATACTCTGATTTTCTTGAGGATGAACTCAATCCCGGACTCAGAGCAACGACCTCAGTTTTATAATAATTATAAATTCGGCTAACCTGAGAACATGGACTCTCGAGCGGTCGTTGTCAAGACGGCTTAACCTAGGAAAGGCCCCGCGTCTGCAATACAGGTAGGAATCTCTAGACTCACGTCTATTCGCTGTTTATGCTCTGGCTCACAACGAAAAGAGAGGCTCTCATGCGCAGTAATTTAATATACGTGATTTTCGCTATCGTACTATTGATGACAGGCATTCTAGTGGCAATCAGCCTTGCTGACTCGGTGCCGAATGCGGCTGGTTTAGCCCATGCACAGTTCAACGGCATGCAGGCCGGCGGCGACGGTGCTGCGCGCCTAGAGCACATTGGTGGCCTGGCCTTCGCCTTTCAGGCATTACTGCTACTACTAATCGTATGCCTCGCAGCGCTAGGCGTTGCCGAAGAGCGGCGCAGCACAGAATTCTGGGCATACATGAGTGGCACTCTGTTATTCAGCCTCTTCGTCTGGTGGCAGATGTACTCTGGCCATCAAGCCTTCCTAGAAACTGGGGTTACCAGCTATTTCATGGGTTTTCCTGTGGCTACCGCCTGGCAGGTATATGGCACCTGGCTGGGGGCGATTCCGCTGATAATCTTGTACACCGTAGGCTTTCGGAAATTCATCTTCACCATCGAGGATGAGCAGAAGTATGAGAAATTGCTAGAAAATATCGCAACAAAGTCGGAGCAGTAATTCCATGGAAGCCTATAGACAGGAAATTATCATTGGCGCCGTTATCATCTATATGGTTTTTTGTGTCATCACTGGCCTCTGGGCCATGCGGCGCACGAAGAATTCCAGCGACTTCTTTATAGCAGGCAGAGGCCTAGGACCAGTTGTCGTTTCTCTAGCCCTGTTCTCTTCCACTCTAAGCGGTTTCGGATTTGTAGGCGGGCCGGGGTTGGTCTATTCGATTGGCGTGAGTTCGTTCTGGATGATCGTCATCTCATCCACCGGCTATGCACTAGGATTTTTCCTCGTAGCAAAACGAATCCGCATGATTGCAGATGTCCGCAATTGCATATCCCTTCCCGATGTTCTTGCAGCAAGATACAGCAGTGAAGCGGTTCGATTTCTTATTGCCGTTACAATCGTTCTTGGGGTAATGGGCTATCTAGCAACACAGATTTTAGCCATGGCTGTAGTGATGCAGGCGATTCTCTCTGGCACTGCCATGTTTGCGGACATAGGGCTCGTTACCTGTGTCGTTATTTCTTCTACCGTTTTGATTTTCTACTGCGTCACAGGAGGAATAATTGCCTCTGTCTATACCGATGTAGTGCAAGGCGCAATCATGATGATCGCTGGAGTTCTGATTCTATTGACTGCGATGTCTGTCTTCGATGGTGGGATGCAGGAAGCGACCTCCATAATTCTTGCAGACGACGGCGAAGCGATGATGCCCTTCGGTGCTGCTGGGATCATGGCTTCACTCGGCTGGTTCTTCGTCTTCGGTTTAGGACTTGCAGGCCAACCCCATCTTGTAACGAAGATGATGATGAACAGAAGCATATCCGACAACAGAATCATCCTCCCGATGTCCCTGTTCGGTTACGTCATGGCCGCCCTACTATGGGTCTCCATAGGGATGATCATGCGCGCCGCTGTTATCGATGGCGTTATAGAGCCGCTAGCTCTTCCCGACGATGCCGCCTCTCTCTTCCTTTCAATATTTACCAATCCGCTTTTGGCTGGTATTGTTTTTGCGGGCCTGTTTGCTGCAATCATGTCGACGTCTGATGCTTTCCTCAACATAGGTACAGCTGCAATAATTCATGACATACCTAAAGCTATTCAAGGACACGCAATTCAGAACGAGCTGTTCTGGGCTCGCATAGTTACCGTGATTTTGGCGGTCGTTGCAGCTAGCTTCGCGCTCTACTCCCACTTTCAGGATGCCACACTAGTCGCCATACTCGGCGCCTTCGGCTGGGCGACCTTCGCCGCATCGATATTCCCTGTACTAGCTATCGGATTAAACTGGAAGGGAGCTACTGCGATGGGAGCCATTGCCGCGATCGTTTCAGCCTTGCTGATAAACTTTATCGTACAGCTCTCAGGTATAGTGCTGCCCTACGGCATACTCGGCGGACTGGTCGCGTTCATAGTCTCGCTCGTGTTGTTTATTGGCGTGTCTCTAGTGACGAAGAGGCCGGAACTGGATGCAGATATGGAAGCAGTTTTAAATATTTAGAACACCGCTATTCCCATTCCTAGACAGACTCATCCGACTTTACTAGGCCATTGTATTCAGGCTAACCTTATCCAATCGCTGCCTACTAGTTGGGATCCGATTCGACATGAATAGCTTGCTGGAGAATCTGAGTAACGACTACTCGGTGATGAACGACTTCACAGGCGCACCTCAATCATTTGATCGAAGTGAAATCGATTTAGTTAGACAGTGCTGAGGACTTAAAATCCGTAGTGAAGCCCCGTTTTTAGTGGGTTACACGGCTAGTAAGGGGATTAGTAGGGGCGTAGACTCCTCGAAACCGCCGCAAACGTATCCGATATCGTTTAGGTGTGAATATGAAATAGGTATTTTAAGAAGGCCGAAAATAGATTAAATTAAATTTATATGATTAATTCTCTAGTATTTAGATATTCTTGCGCTTAGTTTTTATTCATTACTCCTATTTGTGCCTGGGGCCTAACCCCTGAGTCCTCGCTCCATCTTTAAGACCGTAATTTCCCCTTGAAAAATTACCACAACCGCGTAGTTTAACTAACAGCTCACAATTCACTATCGATAAGAGAATAGGAAGGAGGTTCGAATGAACCATCGAGTTGTAACCGCATTGAATCTAGCCATAGTCAGCCTATTAATTGCTCCAGCACTTATTGCGCAGTCATCCGACATTCCCCGTACGGAGTTTGGAACGCCTGATTTTCAGGGCACTTACACATACAGAACCCTCACCCCACTGAACCGGCCTCCAGAGCTGGCAGACAAAGAGGTCTTGACGGTAGCCGAAGCCATAGAGTGGCAGCAATTCGAGAATCGTCGCCAGGACCGGGATCTCATTATCGATTCTGTGGGGGGTGCCGGCTATCCACCGGGCGTGATTTCCTACAACAATTTCTGGTATGAGCGTGGCGTCGAGACCATCGCAGACCGCAGAACTTCCCTTGTTTACGACCCGCCTAATGGCAGAATGCCTGCTATTAATGCAGCCGGCCAGAAACGCCGCGCCGAAATAGCAGAGAATAGGAGGTTGAGTCTTGGGCCTGAAGCCCGAACCTTGGCCGATCGCTGCTTACAGATGGGAGGGCTGCCCATGACATCGGGTGCTTACAACAACAATATGCAACTCATACAGACTAAAGATCATATTGTCATCGTCAACGAAATGATTCACCGTGCGCGAATCATCAGGCTCGATAGTGAGCATCATACGCGCCAGCTCAAATGGAGCGGCGACTCTATCGCCCATTGGGAAGGCGACACGCTAGTGATTCATACTCAGCATTTTTACCAGAACCAGAACGGCAGAGGATCCTCCGCCA
>Ga0209091_10001544_pt1 | contig 20159 bp, 15 predicted proteins | sample ArcticOcean_MG_C_6_FD_187438 | JGI IMG/M metagenome (GOLD analysis project Ga0209091, IMG submission 187438) | Marine microbial communities from western Arctic Ocean - ArcticOcean_MG_CB8_128 (SPAdes) (version 2) | ecosystem: Environmental > Aquatic > Marine > Oceanic | place: Arctic Ocean...
AAATATTTCTGGCCAATCAGCACCACTCGCAAAATTAATGTTAATTCCAGATGCCTGGTCTAAAAAAAGTCAAACATTATCAAAAGATCATCAACAATTATTTAATTTTTTAAATAGTACAATGGAGCCATGGGATGGACCAGCTGCTATTGCAGCTACAGATAATGAATGGGCTATAGTAGCTACTGATAGAAATGGGTTACGCCCAATGAGATATACTATTTCAAAAGATAAAATATTGTGTGCAGGATCAGAAACAGGAATGGTTGAAATTGATGAAAAACAAATTCTTAAAAAAGGAAGATTAGGGCCTGGAGAAATTCTTGGAGTTAGAATAGCAAAAGGTAAAGTATTTTCTAATATTGAAATAAAAGACTATTTAGCAAAAGAATTTAAACATTTTAACAATCAAATAATTGACTTAGAAAAGAAATTCCCAATAAAAAATGAAAAATTTACTTTTTCAGGTCATGAGCTTAAAAAAAGACAACATGCTTTTGGTTATAGTTTAGAAGATTTAGAGCTCATTTTACATCCGATGGCAGAGGACGCAAAAGAAGCTATTGGTTCAATGGGTGATGATACTCCACTAGCAGTATTATCTGACCGTTATAGACCACTTTATCATTTTTTTAGACAAAACTTTAGTCAAGTTACAAATCCACCAATTGATTCTTTAAGAGAAAATAAGGTTATGAGTTTAAAAACTCGTTTTGGTAATCTTGGAAATATTTTAGATTTTACTAATTTAACAGAAGAAAACATATACGTTTTAGACAGTCCTATATTATCAAATTCTCAATTAGAAAAATTTATTAATTTTTTTAGTCAAAAATCAATAACCATTGATTGTACTTTTGATAAAAGTGAAAATCTTGAAGCCTCTATTGAGAGAATTAAAAAAGAGTCTGAAATTGCAGTCAGACAGGGTCTCACTCAATTAGTCTTAAGTGATAAAAATATTTCTGAAGAAAGATTGCCCATTCCAATGCTATTAGGTGTGGGTGCAATAAATACACATCTCATTAAAAAAAAACTAAGAGGCTATGCTTCAATCAATGCTCAAACTGGAGAAGCATTAGATACACATTCATTTGCAACTCTTATAGGCGTTGGGGCTACAATAGTTAATCCTTATTTAGCATTGGATAGTTTATATCAGAGATATGAAAAAAAATTATTTGGAAAATTTGGGTACGATGAGTGCATAGAGAGATATGTGCAGTCAGTAAATTATGGTCTTTTAAAAATAATGTCAAAAATGGGAATTTCAGTCATAAGTTCTTATAGAGGTGGATGTAATTTTGAAACAGTTGGTTTGAGCAGGACGGTAGCATCAGAGTATTTTCCTGGAATTTTATCAAAAATTTCAGGTATAGGCTTAAATGGAATAGAGAAAAAATTAAGAACCATACACAAAGAAGCATTTGAGGGTACTGATACAGTTTTACCAATTGGAGGAATTTATAGGTATAGAAAGAATGGTGAAGTTCATCAATATCAAGGTAAGCTTATTCATCTTTTACAGAGTGCAGTTTCATCAAATTCTTTTGAAGCTTATAAAAAATATGCAGAAGGTATTTACAACCTTCCACCCATACATCTCAGAGATCTGATTGGATTTAGAGATAGAAACTTAAACCCATCTATAGATATTTCAGAAGTAGAACCAATTGAAAATATTTTAACAAGATTTGGAAGTGGAAGCATGTCTCACGGTGCATTATCGAAAGAAGCACACGAAACTTTAGCCATAGGAATGAACAGAATTAAAGGAGCCTCTTGTAGTGGCGAAGGAGGCGAAGATGAAAAAAGATTTACTAAGATGGAAAATGGTGACAGTGCTAACTCTAGAGTTAAACAAATAGCTTCAGCAAGATTTGGAGTAACACTTAAATATTTAAATAACTGTAACGAAATAGAAATTAAAATTGCACAAGGGGCAAAACCAGGAGAAGGTGGACAGTTACCAGGGTTTAAAGTTACAGATGAAATTGCTAAGCTAAGATATTCAACGCCAGGTGTAACTCTAATATCACCTCCACCTCATCATGATATTTATTCTATCGAGGATTTGGCACAATTAATTTATGATCTTAAGCAAGCAAATCCGAAAGCAAGAGTTGGGGTAAAATTAGTAGCATCATCTGGTATAGGAACAATTGCAGCTGGTGTAGCTAAAGCTAAAGCTGATATAATTTTAATTTCAGGACACAACGGAGGAACAGGGGCTACACCACAAACAAGTGTAAAATATGTTGGGATTCCTTGGGAGATGGGACTAACAGAGGCCAATCAAGTTTTAACTTTAAATAATTTAAGACATAAAGTTACATTAAGAACTGACGGAGGAATTAAAACAGGAAGAGATATTGTTATTGCAGCCATGATGGGTGCAGAAGAGTATGGAGTAGCAACTACTGCACTAGTAGCTATGGGATGTATAATGGTTAGACAGTGCCATTCAAACACATGTCCAGTTGGAGTTTGTACTCAAGATGAAAAATTAAGAGAAAAATTTTCTGGCACTCCAGAAAAAGTAGTTAACTTATTTAAATTTATTGCTGAGGAAGTCAGAGAAATTTTAGCACAAATAGGTTTTAAATCACTGAATGAGATAATTGGTAGAACTGATTTATTAAGACAGGTAAGTAAAGCATCATCAAACTTAGATGATTTAGATCTAAACCCCTTATTCGTTCAAACAGATGCTGGAGAAAACACAAGATACTGCAAAGTACCAGGAATAAAATCTGTTCCAGATACTTTAGATCAAGAAATTTTATCTGGGATAAAAAATCAAATTGGAAAAGTAAAAACTATTGAGAAAGAGTATATAATTAAAAATACCCACAGAACTGTTGGTACAAGAATTTCTAATTATCTTTATGAGAAATATGGATCTGAACAATTAGAAGATGATTTTTTATCTTTAAGATTTAAAGGGTCAGCAGGACAGTCTTTTGGAGCATTTGGAATAAAAGGATTAAAACTTATCTTAAAAGGCGACGCCAACGACTATGTTGGTAAAGGTTTGTCAGGCGCAACATTAGTAGTTAAACTTTCAGACGAAAGTAATTTGATCTCACATGAAAATACAATTATTGGAAATACAGTTTTGTATGGAGCAACATCTGGAAAACTTTTTGCGGCGGGTCAAGCTGGAGAGAGATATGCAGTAAGAAACTCAGGATCGATTTCAGTTATTGAAGGTTGTGATTCAAATGCTTGTGAATACATGACTGGTGGAACAGTTGTAGTTCTTGGTGATGTAGGAGATAATTTTGGAGCTGGCATGACTGGTGGTATGGCATTTATTTATGACATAAATAATAAATTTGAAAAAAAAGTTAACCCCGAAACTGTAATATGGCAAATACCCGAAACAGATTATTGGATAGATTATTTAAAAGGTCTGGTTCAGGAGCATTACATAGAAACAAATTCTAATTTTTCTAAAAAGATAATAGAAAATTTTGAACAAGAGGTTTCTAATTTTATTCAAGTTTGTCCAAAAGAAATGATTGATAAGTTAAAAAATCCTATAAGTTTAAAAACTATTATAAAAGAAGTCAGCTAAAGTGAATAATATAAATATTTTTTGTTTTGGTTTTGGACAAGTTGCAAAAAATTTTATAAAAAAACTTAGTATTGAAAAATATAATATTAACCTATCTACAACATCTAGAGGTAAATCTTCAAAAAAAATTTTTAATAACATAAATTATAATAGTTATTTATTTAGTAGTAAAAAATTTGACAAAAACCTAATAATCAAATTAAAAGAAGCAGATCATATTTTAGTTTCAATACCACCAGAAAATCAGCAGGACTTGGTTGTAAAAAATTTTTCTAAATTTATAGAAAATTCTAAAGTAAAGTGGATAAACTATTTATCTGCCACCAGTGTCTATGGTGATCATAAGGGTAAATGGGTAAATGAAAATAGTGAAACAAGACCAACATCATCAAGTGGTATTGCAAGAATAAAAGCAGAAAATTCATGGCTTTCACTTCAAATGAGTAAAAATTTATCTGTTCAGATATTTAGATTATCAGGAATTTATTCTAATGAAAAAAATATATTAGTCCGTCTAAAATTAGGAACTGCCAAATTAATTAGTAAAAACGATCATTATTTTTCAAGAATTCATGTTGAGGATATCGCAAACATATTATTTAAATCACTTTCTAAATTTCAATCAGGTGAAATATATAATTTAGCTGATGATAAACCATCATCATCAGAAGAGATAACATTACATGGTGCTAAATTGTTAAATATTACAAATCTTGAAAAAGTTAATGTTAATGAACTAGAAAGTGAAATGTTAAAAAATTTTTATAAAGATTCAAAAAAAGTGAGTAATAAAAAGTTAAAAAAATATTTTAATTATAATTTTAAATTTCCTACTTATGTAGAGGGATTAAGTTATATTAGAGACAATTTTATCTAATTCCAAATTAATTTTTTTTAGACCATGTTTATTTGATAGACTATGATCTCCATTTTTAATAATTACTAATTTCTTTTTTGCTTTATTAAACATTTTTAATATTTTTTTTGAATAACTTTTTGGTACCACCTCATCTTTATTACCATGAATCATTGTCACATTGATTTTTAAATTAATTTTTTTATGCAAAATTTTATTTTTTCTACCATCTTTTATTAATTGGTATGATATTGGATACTCATAATTTCCATGTTTTAAGAGACAAATTCCATCTCTAATAATTTCATTTTTCATCTTTTTAGTAAATTTTTTCCACATTAGATTTTCTAAGAATTCTGGTGCAGAACCTATGCCTAGAAATCCTTTAATTTGCTTTTTAAAATCTTTAAACTGATTAAGTGATAGCCAAGCCCCCATACTTGAACCTACTAAAATAAAATTATTTTTTTTAATTATTTTTTTAATTACAATATTTATGTCTTTTGACCACTTACTAATATTTCCATTTATAAATTTTCCTGATGATTTCCCGTGACCAGAATATTCAAGAGCAAGGAAACCTAGCTTATTTTTTTTTGAATACTTTAAGATACTCTTGGGTTTTTCACCCTCAATATCAGACATAAAACCGTGGAGAAAAACTATATAAAGTCTGTTTTGGAAATTATTACTTAAATATCTTATTTTCTTATTATTTGAGATTTTAAGGTATTTAAATTTACTCATAAAAGTTTATTAGAATTAATTCTTAATATATAGTTCTATCAAATGTCTTCAAAATTAAAAGTTTTACAAGTAATTCCTAGGATGGGATATGGTGGAGCAGAAACAGGTTGTTATGATCTTGCTCACTACTTGCCAGAAAATAATTGTTCTTCGTATATTGTTACTAGTGGAGGGAAATTATTAAAGTTTATTGATAAAAAAAAAGTAACATTAATTAAACTTCCAGTTCATAGCAAAAATCCAATTTTGATATTTTTTAATTCAATAGCAATAATTTTTATTATTTTATTTCACAATATTTCTATTGTTCATGTAAGAAGTCGTGCACCAGCATGGTCTTGTATATTAGCAACAAAAATTACAAGAAGAAAATTAGTTACAACATTTCATGGAACTTATAATTTTAAAAATTCATTTAAAAAATTTTACAATTCAGCAATGGTGAGGTCTAATTTGATAATTGCTGGATCAAATTTTATTTTTTCACATATTAATGATAATTATTCTAAATACTTAAATATTAAAAAAAAATTTTTAGTAGTCTTTAGAGGTATTAATGTTGATTATTTTGATCCTTCAACAACATTACAGGTTGATGAAAATCAACTACTTGTAGACTGGGGAGTGCCAAGAGAAAAAAAATTAATTTTGATGCCAGGAAGACTAACTGAATGGAAAGGTCAGAAAGTATTTATTGAAGCTTTAAATCTTGTTAATAAAAAATTAGGTTATGACTCTTTTTATGCAGTAATTTTGGGCGCTGATCAAGGTAGAGACATTTATACTAAAAAAATAAAAAGATTAGCTGAGCAGTATAGATTAACAGGGCAAATAAAGTTTGTAGAGCATTGTAAAGACATGTCTTTAGCTTATAAAATTTCTGATTTGGTTGTTTCAGCCTCAGTAGAACCAGAAGCCTTTGGTAGAGTTGCAGTTGAAGCTCAATCAATGGAAAAACCGATAATAGCAAGTAATATTGGAGGATCTAAGGAAACTATTATAGATAATAAAACAGGATTTCTATTTGAATCTGGAAACCCAGAGTCCTTAAGCAAAAAGATAGTAGAAGTTTTAAATTTAGATGAATCTACGTTGAAATCTATGGGCATTGAAGGTAGAAAAAATGTAATTAAGAAATTTAATGTTGAAAAAATGTGTTTTTCTACATATTCAGAATATAAAAAATTATTAAATTAAATGCCATTAATTACATTACCAGATGGAAACAGTATTGAATTTCCAAATAAAATAACAGGGTTAGAGGTTGCGGAAAAGATTAGTAAGTCCTTGTCAAAACAAGCAACAGTTATCAGTGTCGATGATGAACTCAAAGATTTAAATTATATCATAGACATGGATTGTTCTATTAAAATTTTTACTTCTAAAGATAAAGAAGGTTTGGAAACTATTCGTCATGATACTGCGCATATAACTGCAATGGCCGTTCAGGAGCTTTTTCCAGGAACTCAAGTCACTATTGGTCCAATTATAGAAGATGGATTTTATTATGATTTTTCAAGAAAGGAACCTTTTACTGAAGAAGATCTTCATAAAATTGAGAATAAAATGAAAGAAATTGTTGATAGAGATGTTCCGACTACAAGAGAGGTTTGGAGTAGAGATAAAGCAATATCTCATTTTAAGAATAAGGGAGAGACTTATAAAGCTGAAATTATTGAGAGCATTCCTGGTGGAGAAGACGTTTCCATATACTTTCATGGTGATTGGCATGATTTATGTAGGGGGCCACACTTATCTTCAACTGGAAAAATTGGAAAATATTTTAAATTAACAAAGGTATCAGGTGCTTATTGGAGGGGTGACTCAAATAATGAAATGTTGCAAAGAATTTATGGAACAAGTTGGGCTTCACAAAAAGATTTAGATGCATATTTAAAAAGAATAGAGGAGGCTGAAAAAAGAGATCATAGAAAACTTGGAAAAGAAATGGATCTATTTCATTTTAGAGAAGAAAGTCCAGGTTCAGTTTTTTGGCATGAAAAAGGTTGGAAATTATTCTTAAAATTAGTTGCTTATATGAGAAGTAAACAAGTATTGGCTGGATACAAAGAAGTAAATACACCTGAAGTTTTAGATAGGGCTCTTTGGGAAAAATCAGGACACTGGGAAAAATATGGAGAGCACATGTATACCTCTCAAACTCCTGATGAAAAAATATTTGCAATCAAGCCAATGAATTGCCCAGGTCATGTTCAGGTATTTAATCAAGGATTAAAAAGTTATAGAGATCTTCCATTAAGGATTGCAGAATTTGGAAAAGTACACAGATACGAACCCTCGGGAGCTTTACATGGACTGTTGAGAGTGAGAGCATTTACTCAAGATGATGCACATATTTTTTGTACCGAAGATCAAATCACAGAAGAATGTTTAATTGTTACTCATTTAATTTTAGATATTTATAAAGATCTAGGATTTGAAAATGTAATATTAAAATATTCAGATAGACCAGATCTAAGAGTTGGTGATAATAGTGTTTGGGATAAAGCAGAAAAAGCTTTATTAGATGCTGTTAAAGCCTCTAAACTTGAATATACAATTAATAAAGGTGAAGGAGCATTCTATGGTCCAAAAATTGAATTTGTTTTAAGAGATGCTATAGGAAGAGATTGGCAATGTGGAACTTTACAGGTAGATCTTAATTTGCCAGGTAGGTTGGAGGCATCTTTTATTGATAAGGGTGGAACCAAGAAAGTTCCAGTAATGCTTCATAGAGCATTGTTTGGTTCTTTGGAGAGATTTATAGGAATACTTATAGAAAACTATGCTGGAAAATTTCCATTTTGGATGACTCCTTTACAGGTAGTTGTGATTCCGATTTCAGAAGAGTTTGATGCATATGCAAAAAAAGTTAATGAAAAAATTAATAATGAAGGAATTAGCTCTCAGGTAGATTTAAAAAATCATAATTTGAATTATAAAATTAGAGAACATTCTTTATCAAAAATACCACTTTTATTGATTTGTGGTAAAAAAGAAGTTGACAGTAACTCTGTAACGATTAGAAGATTAGATAGTAACAAACAAGAAAATATGGAATTAAATTTATTTTTAAAAACTTTCTCAGCTTTAAACAAAGCACCCTCAAACTAAGTGGCAGATTTTAAACAAAATTATTTTCAAAGAAGAACCAAAGATAGAGGTCCAAAATCTAATAATAGAATTACATCACCAGAAGTTCAAGTGATTGGAAGTGAGGGAGAAAATTTAGGAATACTAAATACAAATGAGGCTATATCTATAGCTAAAGATCGAGGTTTAGATCTAATTGAAATATCCCCAAATGCCAACCCCCCCGTATGCAAGATTATTGACATGGGTAAATTTAAATATGATGCCCAAAAAAAAGCAAATGTTGCAAAGAAGAAACAAAAAATAGTCGCACTAAAAGAAATTAAAATGAGGCCAGTTACTGAGACTCATGATTATGATTTTAAAGTTAAAAATGCTAAAAAATTCATTGGAAAGGGAGATAAAGTAAAATTTACAATAAGATTTAAAGGAAGAGAATTGCAACACTCTCATTTAGGTAGAGAATTGATGGACAAAATAAAAGTCGATATGCAAGATATCGGTAAAGTAGAATTACACCCAAAATTTGATGGCAAACAAATGATTATGGTTATTCAGCCTTTATAGGCCTTAATAGAGGTTGTAAATCTATTCCAATATTTGTATAAGTCCGCAGAATTATGCCAAAATTAAAAACAAAAAGTTCAGCAAAAAAAAGATTTAAAATTTCAGCTACAGGCAAAGTTATGATGGCTCAAGCTGGAAAAAGACATGGTATGATTAAAAGAACAAATTCACAAATTAGAAAATTAAGAGGCACAACAACTATGTCAAAACAAGATAGCAAAATAGTTAAATCATACATGCCTTACAGTTTAAGAGGATAAAATGGCAAGAGTAAAAAGAGGCGTAACAAGTCACGCCAAACATAAAAAAGTTTTAAAAGCTGTCAAAGGTCAATGGGGCAGAAGAAAAAATACAATAAGAGTTGCAAAACAAGCCATGGAAAAGGCTATGCAATATGCTTACAGAGATCGTAGAACTAAAAAAAGAGAATTTAAATCTTTGTGGATACAAAGAATTAATGCAGGCGTAAGATCTGAAGGTTTAACATATTCAAAATTTATTAATGGCTTAACGAAGTGTGGAATTAAGCTAGATAGAAAAATATTAGCTGAAATAGCATACGATAGCCCAGAAGCCTTTAAAACGATCGTTCAAAAAGCTCAATCGGCATTAAATTAATCTTCACTATTGTTTTTCTTCGGTGAAGAAATAATCTTTCAATATGTCAGATATTAAAAAAATAAAAGATGAATTTCTTTTAAAGTTAAAAGAAAATTTAGATTTAAATCAAGTTAATCAAATCAAAATAGATCTATTTGGTAAAAATGGATTGATTAGCTCTCAATTCAAGCAACTTGGAAAAGTAGCAGAAGAAGAGAGAAAAATTTTTGCATCAGATTTAAACTTAGTAAAAGATGAGATTCAAAATTTAATCACAGCAAAAATTAATAGTATTGAAATTAAAGAGATTAATCAAAAATTAGAAAAAGAAAAAATAGATATAACCTTACCAGAGAGACCTTTTGTTCAAGGAAAAATTCATCCTGTATCGCAAGTTATAGATGAAATTTCTTCAATTTTTTCAGAAATTGGATTTAGTGTAGAAGAAGGTCCTGATATTGAAAATGAATATAATAATTTTACAGCATTAAATACACCAGATAATCATCCAGCAAGAGATATGCATGATACATTTTATCTTGATCAAAAAAAAGAGTTACTGCTTAGAACACATACTTCTCCAGTTCAAATTAGAACTATGATTAATAATAAACCACCTTTTAAAATAATTGCACCAGGCAGAACATATCGATCAGATAGTGATCAAACGCATACACCCATGTTTCATCAAGTTGAAGGACTGCATATCGATAAAGACATAAATATGGGTCACTTAAAGGGATGTTTAAATTATTTCATTAAAGAGTTTTTTGAGGTAGATAAAATTAAAATGAGATTTAGACCAAGTCATTTTCCATTTACCGAACCATCAGCTGAGGTTGACATTGGCTATGAAATTAAAGACGGAAAAATTATAATTGGTGAAGGAGATAAGTGGCTTGAAGTTTTGGGCTGTGGAATGGTTCATCCAAATGTTTTAAAAAATGTAAAAGTAAATCCTAATGCATTTCAAGGGTATGCATTTGGGATAGGGATAGATAGATTGGCAATGCTTAAATATGGTATAAACGATCTAAGAGCCTTTTTTGACTGTGATTATAGATGGCTAAATCACTTTGGATTTGATCCGATAGATGTGCCAACTAATTATAGAGGTTTGAGTAGATGAAAATCACAACGAATTGGTTAAAAGAACATCTGGACACTAAACTTAATGAAAATCAAATTATCAATAAACTTACAGATATTGGATTAGAAGTAGAGAGTGTTGATAGTCAATCAGGTGAATTAGATAGCTTCATAGTTGCTAAAATTTTAAAGGCAGAAAAACACCCAGATGCAGATAGACTTAGGGTTTGTGATGTTGATATAGGGTCAGGTGACCTGGTTAAAGTTGTATGTGGTGCACCTAATGCAAACGAAGGATTATTAACAATTTATGCACCGCCCGGCTCAGTAGTGCCAAAAAATCAAATGAAGCTAGTAGTTAGCAAGATAAGAGGTGTCACCTCATATGGAATGCTTTGCTCAGAATCAGAATTAAACCTATCAAATGATAGTGATGGTATTATTGAACTTTCAGTAAAGAAATATGCTAAAAGAGTAGGTACTAACTACTTTCCTAAAAGTAGCCTAAATGTAATTGATATATCAATTACTCCAAATAGAGCAGATTGCTTAGGAATAAGAGGAATAGCGAGAGATTTAGCTACAGCAGGCTCAGGTAAATTTAAAAATCTAAAAAAAGAAAAACTAATTCAAAAAAATAAACAAAAAGTAAGTGTAAAATTAATCAAAGAGAAAAATCAAGGATGTACAACTTTTGGTAGCTGTTTAATTGAAGGAGTAAAAAATACTGAAAGTCCAGACTGGTTAAAGAAAAAAATAATTTCATTAGGGCAAAAACCTATCTCTGCAATAGTCGATATCACTAACTATATAATGCTTGATTTAAATAGACCATTGCATGCTTATGATGCTGATAAAATAGATAAAGGAATAATAATAAGAAATTCTAAAAAAGGTGAAAAATTTAAAGCACTAGATGATAAAGATTATAAACTCGAAAATGATATGTGTGTTATTACAGATGCTTCTGGCATATTAGGTTTGGGTGGTATAATTGGAGGAACAAGGTCTGGAACGGGATTAGACACCAAAAATGTATTAATTGAGTCTGCATACTTTGCCCCAAGATCAATTAGAAAAACTTCTAAAATTTTAAATATAGATACAGATGCAAAGTTTAGATTTGAAAGAGGAATTGATCCACTATCAATAGAACAAGGGCTTCAACGAGCTGCTGAATTAATTAAAAAAATCTGTGGAGGAGAAATTAGTAAATTTGATATTCAAAAAACAGAAAATATCAAAAATAATTTAGTAAAATTTAATACAGAGTTATTTGAAAAAATAACAGGCTTTAATTGTGATCAAAAAGAAATGATCAAAATACTAACCAACTTAGGATTTAAAGTAAAAAAACAAAAAAAATTATTATCATTAACAATTCCATCTTGGCGGCCTGATATTGAACAAGAAGTAGATATAGTTGAAGAACTAGTAAGAATTAAAGGTTATGATCAAATTAAGATAATCGAACCAGAGAAAGTTAGAAGAAAAAAGACTTTAAATCAAACACAAAAATTATTTCATTTTTTACAGAGAGCCATTGCATCTAAGGGGTATCTTGAGGCAATTACTTGGTCATTTACAGATAGTAAAATTAATCAATTGTTTATTGAAAATAATAAAGAAATTAAAATAGTTAATCCTATAAGTTCAGATTTAGATGTATTGAGAAGTTCAATTTTTTCAAATTTAATGATTTATCTAAATAAAAATTTGGGAAGAGGATTTAAGGATTTATCAATATTTGAAATAGGTCCAATTTTTTCAGGATCTCAACCAGGAGAGCAACAGACAGTAATTAGTGGATTAAGGTCTGGAAAGTTAGCAAGATATAGCTGGGCAGAACAAGAGAGATTAGTTGATATTTTTGATGTTAAAAGAGATGTTATTCAAAGTTTAGTTGAAGCTGGGTATAATAAAGACAAATTCTATATTGATGACGAAACACCAAACTATTATCATCCAGGAAAATCTGGAAGAATATTTTTAAATAAAGATAAAGAAAAAGTAGTAGCTTTTTTTGGTGATATTCACCCAAATATATTAAAAAAATTGGATATTAAAACTGAAGCATTAGTTGGTTTTGAAATATTTTTAAATAATATAAAACAGCCAAAAAAATCGCTAAAAGATCAAAAAAATCAATATAAATATTCAGACTTTCAAAAATCTGAAAGAGATTTTGCTTTTATTCTTGATAAAAATTTTAAAGTTCAAGAATTAATAGAGATCATTGCAAATGTGGATAAAAGTTTAATAAAATCAGTTAAAGTGTTTGATGTTTATGAAGGAGAAAATATTCCTGAGAATAAAAAATCAATTGCATTAAATGTTATAATTCAGTCTTTAGAGAAAACATTAAATGAGGAAGATTTAAACAAGATTAATCAACTTATTATTTCAACTGTAGAATTAAAAACAGACGCAAAGATTAGATCATAAGCATGACAAAAATTGATCATATTAGAAACTTTGCAATTATTGCTCATATAGATCATGGTAAATCAACTATCGCAGATAGAATAATCCATAGTTGTGGTGGTCTCACTGAAAGAGAAATGAAAGCTCAAGTTTTAGACTCTATGGATATTGAACGAGAAAGAGGAATAACTATTAAGGCTCAAACTGTAAAACTTAAGTATAAAGCAAAAAATGGAAAGGAATATATCTTAAATATTATTGACACCCCGGGACATGTAGATTTTAGTTATGAGGTTAGTAGATCTTTATATGCATGTGAGGGATCTATTTTGATTGTTGACAGTACCCAGGGAGTAGAAGCACAAACATTAGCTAATGTTTATCAAGCTTTGGATACTAAGCATGAAATAGTTCCCGTTTTAAACAAAGTTGATTTACCAGCTTCAGATTTAGAAAAAACAAAAAAACAAATAGAAGATGTGATTGGAATCGATACTGAAAATGCCATACCTTGTTCTGGAAAAACAGGCGAAGGTATAGAGGATATTTTAGAACAAATTATTGTGTCACTGCCGGCACCAGAAGGAGACGAAGATGCAGATTTAAAATGTTTATTAGTTGATAGCTGGTATGACACTTACTTAGGAGTAGTCATTTTAGTTAGAGTTATTAATGGTAAAATTTCTAAAAACATGAAAATAAAGATGATGTCTAATAAACAAGAATACATCATTGAAAAAGTTGGGGTATTCACCCCAAAAGCAACAGATATTAAAGAGTTAAATGCTGGAGAAATTGGTTTTATAACAACTGGAATAAAAATTTTATCAGAAACAAAAGTTGGAGATACTATTTGTGATGCAAGTAAACCACATCAAGAGGCGTTACCAGGATTTAAACCAAGTAAACCAGTTGTATTTTGTGGACTATTTCCAGTGGATAGCTCAGAATATCAAAAGTTAAAGGACGGTCTTGGTAAACTTCAATTAAATGATGCAAGTTTTTCTTATGAAGCAGAGTCGTCTTCAGCGTTAGGATTAGGGTTTAGATGTGGATTTTTAGGTTTATTACATTTAGAAATTATTACAGAAAGACTAGAGAGAGAATTTGATATAAATTTATTAACTACAACACCTGGTGTTGTTTATAAAGTTCATATGAACAAAGGTGAGATAATAGAGTTACAAAACCCTTCAAGCTTACCTGAAACTACATTAATTAATTACATAGAAGAACCTTGGATTAAAGCAACGATTATCACCCCAGATCAATACCTAGGAGCGATTATAAAAGTTTGCCAAGATAAAAGAGGGGTACAAACTAACTTAAATTATTCTGGTAATAGAGCAGTGTTAAATTATGAAATTCCCTTAAATGAAGTTGTTTTTGATTTTAATGACAGATTAAAATCAATGACCAGTGGTTATGCAAGTTTTGATTATGAAATTATAGATCATAGAGAAGGCGATTTAGTTAAACTAGGAATTTTAGTAAATACTGAACCAGTTGATGCATTATCAATGATGGTTCATAAGGATTTTGCACAAACAGTTGGAAGAGAAGTCTGTGAAAAGTTAAAAGATTTAATTCCAAGACATAACTTTATGATTCCCGTTCAGGCTGCAATAGGAGGAAAAATTATAGCAAGAGAAACTATTAAAGGATTTAAAAAAGATGTATTAACTAAAATTCATGGTGGTGGAGCAAGAGACAGAAAAAGAAAACTATTAGATAAGCAAAAAAAAGGAAAAGCTAGAGGAAAACAATTTGGAAAAGTAGAAATACCTCAAGAAGCATTTATTGGTGTATTAAAGATAAATAAAGAAAAATAATTTTATGAAATATTTAAGAGAATTAATTAGAACACTAAAATATAAGATAAAGTTTTTAAGTCAAAATAAAAGTACAAAGTTAAACTATGTAGTCAATTCTTCAGCAAATTTAAAATTAACTGAGTTAATGAATTTATATGGGAGTGATAAGGGAGGGAAAAATGATCATCATAACTATAGTGAATATTATTCAGAAATCTTTTTTAACAATCGAAAAAAAATAAAAAATTTTTTAGAAATTGGCCTAGGTACCAATAATGTGAATCTAGCTAGCAATATGGGTGCACAGGGCACGCCGTTAGCATCATTAAGGGCTTGGAGAGACTATTTTCAAAATGCTGATATTTATGGAGCAGATATAGATAAAGAGATATTAAGAGATGAAGAAAGAATAAAAACTTTTTTTGTGGATCAAACAAACCCAGAAACTATTGAGGTGTTATTTAAAAATATAGGAATTGAAACTTTTGATATAATACTTGAGGATGGTTTGCATGAGTACAATGCAAATATTTGTTTTTTTGAAAATTCTATAAAATATCTTAGTGATGATGGAGTCTATATAATCGAAGATGTTTATTATAAAGATAAAGAAAAGTTTATAAAATATTTTAATAATACCAACTACAATTATTCAATAATAGATATATTTCATAAAAAAAATATAGCCAATAATTGTGTAGTAATGGTTCGTAAAAATAATGCATAAAAATAAAATATATGATTGTGTTACTTTTTTTGATGAAAACTTATTAGTTAATTCTAGATTTGAAATATTAAAAGATGTAGTAGATTATTTTGTAGTTTGTGAATCAAACTATGACCATAAAGGTATAAAAAAAAATATTAATTTTAAACTAAAAAATAAAAACTTTGAAAATAAAGTAAGACATATTATTATAGATCAGAATTTCCCCAATTTAAATGATGGTTGGAAAATCGAATCATATCAAAGAGAAAAAATTATAAATGGGCTGTATGACGCTAAAGATGAGGATTTTATATTATATTCTGACTCAGATGAAATCCCCAACCCTAATTTATTAAAAAATATTACTTTACATAAAAAGTATGGAGTTTTTATGCAAAAATTTTTTGTTTACAAGATTAATATTTTTAATAAATATGAAAGTCCATGGGAGGGATCAAGAATTTGTAAAAAAAAAGATTTAAAAAGTATTACACATTTAAGAAAAAAAATATTAACTAAAAATTTAAAAAAACCTTTTTGGAGAATAGAGATAGAAAAAAATATTCAAATTATTAATGATGGTGGGTGGCACTTTAATAACCTTTACACACCTAAATTAATTTCTAAAAAATTAAAAACATTTCAACATCAAGAATTTAGTGCTGATAAGTATTCATCGGTAGATGTAATTAATAAAAAGATATTGAATTTAGAGGATTTATTTGGACGTAAACATAATTATCAAAAAGTTGAATTCGATGAAAGTTATCCTGATTATATGATAAATAATTTAGAAGAATTCAATGAATTTATACTTTAATTTTTTTTTATAAAGTTATTAATTTCTTCAATTATTTTAAGTTGATCTTTTTTTTTCAAGGTAGGATATATTGGAAGTGAAAAAATACTCCTGGAAAGTGACTCGCTATTACCAAGGTTATTTTTATCAAATTTATTTAATCCTTTATTGAATGCATTCATCTTATGAATTGGTACAGGGTATTGTATTGATAGAAATATTCCCTTTTGTTTTAAAAATTTAATCAATAAATCTCTTTTTTTATAGGACACCACATACAAATGGTAAGCATGCGAGTTGTACTTATTAATTTTTGGTTTAATCAAAACATTATTGGTTAATAAAGCATCATAATTTTTTGCAATTTTTTTTCTTAGGGTAATATTTTGATTTAAATATTTAAGTTTAATATTTAATATTGCAGATTGTATTTCACTTAGTCTAGAATTTATTCCATGCTCATTAGAGTAATAAACCTGATTCCATTTGTTTTTTTTATTAATATTTTCTATCCCATAAAACCTTATTCTTCTGGCTTTCCTATGTAAATTATCGTTATTTGTAGTTATAAAGCCACCATCTCCATATGCTCCTAGAATTTTTGTAGGGTAAAAAGAAAAACAACCAAAATCTCCAAAGTTTCCAACTTTTATTCCTTTATATTTCGCACCTTGTGCCTGCGCACAGTCCTCTATTATGCTTATTTTATATTTCTTTTTTATTTTAATAATCTTATCCATTTCGCATGCTTGACCATATAGATGTACTAGTATTATTGCTTTGGTATTTTTATTAATACATTTTTCAATTTTTTTATAATCAATCAAATAATCATTTCCAACATCAATAAATCTAATCTTAGCTCCAGAACTAACTATTGCAGAGGCAGTTGCTATAGCTGTATTAGATACCGTAATTACCTCATCACCTGTACCAATATTTAAAGCTTTTAAGGCAATTAATAAAGCATTTGTTCCATTAGACACACTCACACCGTATTTGGAATTATTTCTTATTAAAAATTTTTTCTCAAAATTTTCAGTTTCTTTACCAAAAAATAATTTTCCACTTTTTAGAACAGTATCGATAGACTTTATTACTTTCTTTCTTAATAATTTATACTCTTCTTTATATTCCCAGGAATTTATCATTTTGAAATTATTTTTTTTAGTTTTGATACATTCATTGATGGATTTAAAGGAAATTTATTAAGCATAGTTTTTTTAGCAGATACTTTTTTTATTTTAGGGTTTAAAGTTTTGGCAAAGTCATAAACTGATTTAATTGGTCCACCAACATTAATTACTCCCCTGTGATGAAGTAGCTTCAAAAGCATGTCTGCAATTTCTTCATGGTAAATAAAGTTTGTTTTAACATCTGAAAATGCTTCTTTATGAATAAAGGGTTTTTCTGTCATACAAACTCTTAGAATTAATGAATTTTTATAAAGTTGGACAGCACATTCTCCACCAAGTTTAGACCACGCATAATTATTAATAGGTTTTAATGAGGCATTTTCTTTATAATTTCCTTTTATACCAGGATAAACATATGAGGTAGAAAAATAAATTAACTTAATTTTTTTATCTGAACAAGCACAAGTAATATTAGAAGTGCCAATGATATTAAGACTAATACTTTTTGTAATATTTTTTTCATGTAAATTCATGGGTCTTGATAAAGCTGCTAGATGTATCACAATAGTTGCTTTTTTTTGTGCTAAGTACTTTCTTATTAAATTAGGATTTGTAATGTCTAGCTCTTTTTTAGTTGGATAATAAATTTTATGTTTTGTTTTAATTTTCTTTAGAATAGCAGCAAACCTGCCATTTCCACCTGTAACAATGATTATATGATTCTTATATTTCAACATGGGAAATCCATTTTCCATTTTTTTTAATAAAATCTTTTTCTTTATTAAAAATTTCATTTTTATGATTCCATGCAAATAAAAAAGCAACATCAGGGGTATCACTTTTAAAATAATCATTGGAAACAATTGGAATATGCATACCAGGCGAAAATTTTCCAATTTTCTCTTTTGTTGTATCGCAGATATATTCAATTATTTCCTCATTAATTTGACAATAATTCAAAATGGTCGTACTTTTTGATGTTGCCCCATATCCTACAATTTTTTTACCTTCATTTTTTAATTTCATTAAATTTTCATTTAAATTTTTTTTAGAGTACTCACAACTTTTTTTAAAAATATTACATGATGTTATGTTGTCTAGATTTTTTATTTTTTCTTCATCAAGTATTTCATTAACATTCTTGTTTATTATGTGTTTCCCTTTTCTCCCTATTATGTATCTCATAGATCCACCATGTGTAGGTTGTTTTATTAAATCAATTAAATCCATATCAAATAGTTCAAATATTTTTTTTACAGAAGATCCTGAGAACATATAGATATGTTCATCATATATCTGATCATATGAAGCTTTTTCAAACATTGAACCAAGATAGGGCTCTTCAAAAATAAATACACCATCAGATGACAGTAAAGCATCAATAGTTTTTATTAAATTTTTTAAATCAGGTACATGGCAAATTACATTTGCAGCATAAATTACATCTGTTTTTTTTTTATAATTTTTGATTAAATCAACGGCATCTGTGTTAAAAAAATAGTTTAATGTTTTTACACCATTTAAATTAGCTAACTCTGCAACATTGGATGAAGGTTCAAAACCAATATAATCAATATTTCTATCCTTAAAGTTTTGTAGACATGTTCCATCATTAGATCCAATTTCAATAATTTTTGAATTATTTTGTAAATATTTTGTTTTGATAAAGTTAGAATATTCTACAAAGTGTTGTTTCATAAATTCTGAACTACCACTAAAAAATGGATATTTATCATTAAACATTTGTTCAGGTGTTGGATGGTCTTTTAATTGAAATAAAGAAAGTTTTTCTGAAAAACCAACAGACAGATCAAAAAAAAATTCTTTATTAAAATCTTCTTTGTTTAAGAAGCCATTAGCAATAGGCATTTTTCCAAATGACATAAAGGGCTTAATTTCTGTACCTGTAATTTTACATTTCATCATTTATTTATATTGTTAAATAATTGTATAGTGTCTTTAACGTCATTTTGAATATTACCTTTTAGTTTAAAAAAATCTTTTTTAAATTTACTGTCATTTATTTTATATGATAGTTGATTTATAATTTTAGATTTTACATAATTAATTTTTGCATTTTTTTTATACTTTTTAATCATTTTGACTATGTTTTTTACTGTAAGATTTGATGTGAGAACATTATATATCTTATTATCAAAGTTATTATTTTCTATCACAAATTTTATTGCTTTAAAGGCATCTTCAAGAGATAGATAGGGTCTAAACTGATTTAGAGCACTAGTCCAAACTGGGATGGGTTGATTTAAAACTGCAGATATACAAAATTTATTCACTGCTGTATGAAATCTCATTCCAGATGAAATTCCAGCTATAGTTCCAAATCTAAAAGATAAATAATTAAATTTTTTAACTCTTTTTAGAATTTCTTCTTCTTCCAACTTAATTTTTGCGTATGGGGTTTGAGGCTTAAGTTGTTTTAAACTTTCATCCAAATATCCAGATAGCTGACCATAAACACTGGTGCTTGAAATATGTATTAATTTTGCAGAACTATTCTCACAATAATTAACTACATTATTAAAAATTCCCAAGTTGTTATCATGAACTTTTTTTTCTAGTGAAATACTTTTTTCTGCATCAGTCATTGATGCTAGATGCAAAACAATGTTAACTTTAGGAAAAGATCTCAAAGAATTTTTCTGTGATAAATCTTTATTAAATAAATGTATTTTTATTTTTGTTTTTTTTAAATTAAAAAGGGAATTGGGTTTATTGTTATAAATA
>Ga0209091_10001546_pt1 | contig 20155 bp, 13 predicted proteins | sample ArcticOcean_MG_C_6_FD_187438 | JGI IMG/M metagenome (GOLD analysis project Ga0209091, IMG submission 187438) | Marine microbial communities from western Arctic Ocean - ArcticOcean_MG_CB8_128 (SPAdes) (version 2) | ecosystem: Environmental > Aquatic > Marine > Oceanic | place: Arctic Ocean...
CTGCTGCCGATACCGATGGAGATGGTATTGATGATTCCTTAGATGATTGCCCGGTTGCAGAAGGCAACAGTACAGTTGACAGAATTGGATGTCCCGACAAAGATGGTGATGGCACTAGTGACAAGAATGACCCTTGGGCTATTTCAAATGGGGGTTTCTTAGAAGATGCGCGACAAGCTAGCAACGACGACTTTTACATTACTATATTCGGCCGAGATGGACAGCAGTACTTGACTTCTGACGGTTCTACCATGCGCGTTTGGGATACTGCTACAAAACAAAATCTCAGATCGGTTTCGATTTCTGGAATTAGTGATGTTGCTTGGTCGCCTAATGGAACTTTTGTCGCCGTATCAACGAATAGTGACGAATTGAAAACCTACTATTCAAACAATATGACACTGCTCTTCTCTGTAGGCACTGGTGGCGAGGATACAAATGAATTGGAATACAGTTCAGATGGCACAATGATTGCTGTTGTCGGTGCTCGTGACGGTAATAACGGGGATGGACAAGTCGAAATATTTGACTCAATGAATGGAACCCTGATTCGTTCATTTGAGCCAGCAGGTGAGGACCAATTCTATTCTGTCGACTGGAGTCCTGATGGTAGTCGAATAGTGATAGGTGGCGATGAAGACATTTGGGTATATGAAACTGAAACATGGACTCAAAATGCAACTCGTAACACCAATAGAGGTTCGATTAATGCTATTGCTTGGTCTCCTGATGGTAATTCTATTGCTGTATGTGAAGCTTATACAGGCGGCGGCGCAAGAGTCAGAATGATCGATTACCATTCCATGGATGAAAGATGGGTATATGATACCTCTACCTCTTGCAATTCAGTTGTATTTTCTCCAGATTCCACCCAAGTTGCAGCAGGACATACTTACTATCAATCAGATGGTGCAAGTATTAGGATTTTCAAAACCCATGACACTACTGCAACAATCATTGATACATTAGCAGCACCACGTCCTGGCGGTTGCACTTCAAGTGGTAATGGAAATAATTGTGGGTCGATATATGGAGTAGATTGGCACCCAAATGGGATGTACATTATTTCAGCTCATGGAAGAAATGATGAGGGTATTTACCATTGGACGGTTAATCCAGATATCGACAATGATGGAGTACTGAATCAAGATGATGCTTTCCCCGAAGATGGAACCCAGTGGAATGATACTGACAATGATGGATTCGGAGACAATCCCTTGCCTGCATCCCAAGGAGATTCGTGTTTAACCGTCCCTGGAACAAGTTGGCAAGATAGATTCGGATGCCCTGATGATGATGGTGATGGCTACTCCAACGATGGAGATGATTTTCCTAACGATGTAACCCAATGGGCTGATTCAGATAGTGACGGTTATGGTGACAATTACTACTTTGAATATTTACCCGGAAATGGACTCCATCACAATCAAACCGGTGACGCCTTACCGATGAACCCCACTCAATGGAACGATACCGATGGTGATGGCTGGGGCGATAATTTCGATAATATCTCTTGGCTGACCATTAGGCCAACTAATTGGCCTGGTAATTTCGATGAGAGTGCGACTCAAGTCGACGCCTTCCCCCATGATTCTACTCAATGGCTTGACTCAGATGGTGATTGGTTTGGAGATGAATCTGCACCTGCAAATTCACCCGACTGGTGCCCCAGCCTTTGGGGTAATTCCACAGAAGATCGAGGTGGTTGTTATGATGAGGATGGCGATGGATGGTCAAATCCAACCGCTGGTTGGCCTGCGCTGTTTAACCTTGACTGCGAAGATGGCGCAGATGCTTTCCCTACCGATGTAACCCAATGGTGTGATGGTGATGGAGGCGATGGTTATGGTGACAATGCAGACGGTAATAATGCAGATGTCTGCCCCGGAGAATTCGGCACTTCATTCCAGGATCGACTTGGGTGTGCAGATTCTGATAATGATGGTTGGTCCAATGCATATGATAGATTTCCAAACGACCCAACTCAGTGGAATGATAGTGATGCTGATGGCCAGAATTTAACTGCAGAAATTTCATCCTGTGGCGATAATCCTGATGGTAATAACCCTGATTGGGACTCAGAAGACAGTAGCCAATGTAGCGATAGAGATGGTGATGGTTACGGCGACAGGGATGTTCCCGGTGGAGATGCTTTTCCTGATGAACCAACCCAATGGTTAGATTCAGATGGCGATGGGTTTGGTGACAACAACAAGACCGGCGACTACAATGGTGATATGTGTCCTTACGACTATGCTCTTACAACCCTAGAAGGGGCGCTCGGTTGTCCTGATACCGATAAAGATGGGGTTGTCGATCCTCTGGATGGTCCAAACGGTCTTTTCAAAGATGATTTTTATCAGCAAAGCGATAGAGATGGTGATGGCTGGGGCGATAATCAAAGCGTCCCAAATGGTGATGACTGCATTGACACCTATGGCACTTCAAATAATAATAGCCGTCAAGGTTGCCCAGACCAAGATGGCGACACATGGGCTGATATCGATGATTACTTTGATGAAGACCCGCTTCAATGGTTAGATTCAGATGGAGATGGTTGTGGTGATAATCACGGATGGGAACCTACCACAATGTTTGAAGAAAGTATGCAGATAAATGTCACAATTCGTCAAGAATGGGGGGATGCTTTTATCGATGTTCAAAGCCAATGTCATGATGCTGATGGTGATGGATATGGAGATAATAAAACTGGCTTAAACCCCGATGCTTTCCAATTTATTGTCACTCAATGGCAAGATGCAGATGGTGATGGCTTTGGTGATAACTTCACAGTTGGGGCTTGGCAATCAGATGATTGTCAGACTATATTTGGCACATCATACATCGATGTCTTTGGTTGTCCGGATGAAGATGAAGACGGGGTGAGTGATACAAACGACCCCTGTCCTTACGACCCTTCGATTAAAACTGGTTTGGTCGGCGATGTTACTTGTTTAATCACAAAAAGCGATGCTGAATTGCGCGATGAGGCGAATCAACAGGTAGAAAATGCTCTTGACTCTACCACCCTGATAATAATCAGTGCCTCGATTTTGTTGATGCTTGCTTTGATTTTAACCGCGATGGTTTCAAAGCAAATGGCACGCAAGAAAACAAAGAAGACGATGCAAGAAGAATTGTACATATCTAATCAATTGGATGATGAAGAGCAGAGACGCTTGGAATGGATTGATTTCTATGTTAAAGAAGGTAATTTGGATAAAGCTCGAGAATTAGGCTGGACCGGGGATGAAGTAGTGCCACAGTGGAAGCAATATGAAATGGATCAGGAAGCAGTACAAGAAGCTGCAATCCCTGGTATGTTGAGTTTAGATGATTTGTGATTATTGATTCATCGCCCTTTGTCGACGGGCTTTTTCAGCCATATTATCATCAAATGCTAAGAAATTTAGACCATTCCATTTCTCATCATCGTCTACAGCCATCAATGCTTCGTTACCTACCAATAATTGCTCAACACTGAGAAATGTTGGATTGGTTCCATCTTGAAGCGGATACTGATGTCCAGGTAATACTAGCCAATTTTTTGGTATCTCCTGCAGTTTTTCCTTTAGATAAATCAATGATCTCCTCTGTGAGTCGATGTCCCCTCCGAATAAATCGGTACGGCCACAACGGCCAAGGAATAGACAATCGCCAGAGTTGACAAATCCATGGCCGATAATCGTAGTATGACCAGGAGAATGACCGGGTGTGCAGTGGATTGCGAACGTTAGATTGCCTAATTTATGACTGGCTGAAGTATTCGGGGGATGTTGCCATATGTGGCTACGCGGGCCGTTCCAGCCGCGTTCAAATTCGAGTTCATGCGCCCATATCTCACAATCTTCAAGTTCGCTTACACCTTTAGAATGGTCCCAATGTGTATGGCTCAACCAAACTTGATTTAGTTTCCAATTATTTTTCTGACAAATATCAAGCCAATACTTACCCGAAAAGGGATCTATTATCGCGGCCTCACTAGTTTTTTTACAAACAATAAGATGGTTCAAGTTATCCCATTCGCCTAATTGCTTCTGTAATACGATAATTTCATCGTCCTCGATAATGCATTCAACCATTGCGCTCACCAATGGTACATACCACATCCCTTCTAAGGGATGATGGTCCATGAGGTCTCTATGGGAAGGGAGCGGAAGCTGTACTTCGTAATTTTGGCGGCATTGATTCTGGCGCTGCCTGTCTCGGCGTCCAGCGTTATGGAGCCATCTCTGGAAGCCACATTGGTTGATTCTCCAGCAAGGGGTTGGTTCACCGCTGGAGAAAATGTAACACTAGATGTCAATGTCATCAACCAAGGTGATGCGATAACCATTGATACAGACCCCTCTTGTAATGCATATTTTGTTATTCACGGTCAAACTGAAATCGTCCTTGATGGGTCTTCTGCTTGTATTGGGCAAAGCAGAGGGTTGGATTTGGGTGCAGATAGTATCACTTCACTCGACCAACTGAAATGGGATCTAAAAGATGATGATGGCCAATTAGTTGAAAGTGGATTATATTCAATAGAAGTGATATTGGAAGGAAGTGGGCTGACCACTACCATACCTGTAGAGATTCAATCAGCATTTATTATAGATTCCAACCTTGAGCTTGACCTTAAACTATCAACAAGAGATGGTATTGTGCGCGAAGGGAGTGGAGCACTACTCACCCTAAGCCTCTTCAATCCCACTACTTCCAGTATTGCATTCGATGAAGAGGGTTGTAAAATAACCTCTGAAATCGATGGTTTTGAGCAGATATGGAGTACTTGTTTACCCGGCAATCAGGTTTTGCTTCCGTTTGAAGTCAGACCATTACTGCAAACCGTAATGGATTTATCAACTGGACAACATGATATTTCATTTGCCTTAGGAGATAATGTTTTGAGTAGCCAAATAAGTGTTATCTCAGCCAATGCCGCTAATACAACTGAAAACTCAGGTCTTCAGATGGGGATTATCTTAGGAGAATATGATTCAGAGACCAGTTCGATACAGAATAGTGTCGAATTAACCAATCAAGAGGACGAGGATATCACTCTAATCTTCACTGATACCTGTCGAGTGGAAACTTGGTTGATGGATCAAAATGGTGAAGTTGTTCACGACTCAAGGTCGTTAAAGACCTGTAATGAATTTGAAATTTACAACCTTATCGAAGCGAATGGTGGAATTGAAACCTTCAACCAACCAGAGATATTCATGTTTGACAATGAGGGCTGCGGTCTTCCCCCTGGCGACTATACGCTCTTTGCTGAGGCACCAGAACTGAGTATTTGGACTTCGATACCGATTTCCTTTTCTGAAGAAACTGGAATAATATGTAATGATGCAAACCTTGAACTGATAACTGAATTTAATCAAGAAGACACATTACTCACTATAACTCCAATACTGACTACCGATATTGCAACCGATATATTCTGGTCTGAGACTTGTCAAATATCAGTAACAATCATTACTGCTACTGATGAAATTATCGAATTAGTTACCGATTGTGTAGACCGAAAGCTGGTGCAAAGGATTGACACCGGTGCCGCTCTTTCGCTTCCAACTCTTTCCACCAATCTGGATGATGGGCAATATTCTTTTCAATTATCAATAACAAATGCATTCAGCATTAATCCTCTACAATCTGGATTCGAATTGCCTTTACCTACACCTGAAACAGAAACAAATACACAGCAAGGCGAAAATGATTCTTTTGTTGCTCCCAGTGAATCCCTAAAAAGTGGTACTTGGTCGATGATTACCACTCAAAACGGTGAGTGTTGGCTACTTGATGATGGTAATTCCATGATGGCATTCGCCGGAGCGCCAACTCAAATCGGTTGGATTCCCGCGGTAGGTGTTATTGGTGAATATTCTGCATTGGAGGCAACGATACCGTTTGTCTGCTCTGAATTCGATGTCACAGCCTTTACTATTACTCAAATTATATCTGAATCTATACCTGAAGTATCAGAGGATATTGAAGAAAAGCCTGATTCTATTTCTACTGTGCAAACCGAGGCTGAGGAAATCAATCCATTCGTGACCACTACGATTGTTGTAATTACTTCGACGAGTATTCTCGGGATTCTATTTGTATCAATTGCAACCAATGAAAGTTGGAGGATTCCTGCCACTTCGGCTGGACTTTGGCTTCTCGGTTTGCTTGGACGTACCAGTGAAACCAATGATGGCCGATACCAAAGAGGACGTTTAATGGGATACCTTACCGCTAACCCAGGCTGTCATTTCCGTGCCCTAATGCAAGAATTGTGTATGTCAAATGGCCAGATTACTCATCACCTGAAAATACTTGAGGACGAGGAGATGGTTTGGAGACTAAAAGATGGGCGTTTGGTTAGATATTACCCTTTCACCAGTGATCTTCACCCCAGTATCTCAGTCGATAAATTACCATTACCACCTCTTACTCCAGATCCAAATAGCCTTCAAGGGAAGATATTACGCCTATTGGATGATGATGAGCAAATGAAAAAGTACCCAACTCAAGCAGAACTAGCTATTAGACTAGAGAAGTCTCAGCAACTTATCAGTCACCACTTGAGAACCTTGCACAAGTATGGTTTGATTGAAAAGCGAAAATCTGGTCTCAAAAACCGATATCATTTGACTAAAGAAGCCCTATTCCTGCTAGAGACAACAGAGTTCTGACCATATGGTTCAAATCGAGTCCTGAACTCGCCTCGACGTAGCCCTAGTGGAGTGTTTGTCGATGTCGGAGTCTTACCCCCCACATTCAGAGACAAAATGGCAGAAGGCTTGGACTGATTCCGGCGCCTTTCAACAGGGAAAGCGTTCAGGTCGACCTACTTTCTATTGTCTTGAAATGTATCCCTATCCGTCAGGCAAAATGCACATGGGACATGTTCGTAATTACACCATAGGCGATTCTATTGCTCGCTATCGTCGATTAGCCGGGTTTGATGTCCTTTACCCGATGGGGTTCGATTCATTTGGCATGCCTGCCGAAAACGCTGCCAAGGAAATAGGAGCCCACCCTAGAGAAATCACCGATGGCAATATCAAAACCATTACCGCCCAATTGCAGAGGATGGGGTTCTCTTATGATTGGAGTCGCAGAATAATGAGTCATGACGAAAAATATTATCGCTGGAACCAATGGTTCTTCTTACGAATGTTGGAACAAGGGCTGGTTTATCGAAAGCATGCTGCTGTCAATTGGGATCCTGTTGAGCAATCAGTTCTAGCAAACGAGCAAGTTATCGATGGAAAGGGATGGAGATCTGGGGCGGTTGTCGAGCAACGGGAGATTCCACAATGGTTTATTCGCATTACAGATTATGCTCAGCAACTTTGGGATGGTTTAGACGATATTGATTATCCAGAACACGTTAAATCATTACAAAAAGATTGGTTGGGGCGTTCTGAAGGAGCGACCATCGGCTTTGCTATCGAAGGTGATACCAACTCGGTTATCGAGGTATTTACCACTAGACCTGATACTATTTTTGGTGTTACTTTCCTGACTTTGGCTCCGGAGCATCCTTTGGCCGAGAAATTGTTAATCGGCACTGAATTCGAAGATGAATGGTCAAGTCTGCGAGATGAAGTTAGAGTGATGAGCGATTTCGATAGAGGAATGTTAAAGGAGAAAAAAGGGGTTGCAACTGGTAGATATGCGATACATCCGTTAACTGGTGATAAAATACCGATTTGGATTGGAAATTTTGTAATCGCTTCATATGGTACTGGAGCGGTTATGGCAGTTCCAGCCCACGATCAGCGTGATTTTGATTTTGCTAAAGAATACGAAATTCCGATTCACAACGTATTGGCCGAAAAGCAAGATGCTGAAGTAAAAGATTTGGAAAAAGCATTCGAAGGACATGGATGGATGATAAACTCTCCTCGTACTGGTTTCGACGGCTTATTCGGTGAAGATGCGAAGAGAGCGGTTATCGATGCAATTGAAAAAGAAAATTGTGGCAAAGGTTCGATTCAGTGGAAAATAAGGGATTGGTTGATTTCACGACAGCGATATTGGGGTACACCGATTCCAATCATTCATTGTGAATCATGTGGGGCTGTGCCGGTACCAGATGACCAATTACCAGTAAAATTACCAGATGATGTGAGTTTTTCTGTTCAAGGTAATCCGCTAGAATCATCGCCAACATTTCAAGAGGCGGATTGTCCATCCTGTGGAAAAGCCAGTAAAAGAGAAACCGATACCATGGATACTTTCATAGATTCATCATGGTATTTCCTTCGATATACAGATGCTCTTAATGATGAAAAGTGCTTTGAACCCGAGGTTGTAAATCACTGGATGAATGTCGATTTCTATTGTGGCGGAATTGAACATGCACAGATGCATCTAATCTACTCAAGGTTTTGGACCAAAGCATTACGTGACCTTGGTTTGCACGATATCGACGAACCTTTCCAATCATTACTTTGTCAAGGAATGGTGACTCATGCTACCTTTGCTAAAGAAGATGGCACATGGGTATTGCCTACTGATGTCAATATTGAAAATGGTGTTGCTTCTTTGAAATCAACAGGTGAGCCGATAATTATCGGTAGAGTTGAAAAGATGAGTAAATCGAAAAAGAATGTTGTAGATCCGGCAAGTATCATCGAGAATTATGGCGCTGATACACTCCGTCTTTTCATCCTATTTGCGGCCCAGCCAGTAGCTGAAATGGAATGGTCTGACCAAGGGATAACCTCTGCATGGCGTCAGTTGAATCTACTGTATGGTTTACCACAAAGCATTGAATCTTGGGGAACGGATACGTCGGAAATCGATGCATGGCTTAGCGCTCGTCTCAGCCAACGTGTCAATCAATGGCGTGAACTGATGGAATGTAATGACTTGAGAGGCGCAGTTGAAATAAGTCACTTTGAGATTCAAAAGGATTTGAATTGGTACCGAAGGCGTGGCGGAAATAACCGGGACTTAGGGCATTCGTTTTTCGAAACCTGGGCACACCTTCTTTCTCCAGCAACTCCCCATTTGGCAGAAATGTGGTGGAATGGCTTGGGTAATGGCGACCTTCTTGCTGCTAGAACATTACAAGAAACTGGAGACTTATCAACTGGGCAAATCGCGGTTCTGGATAGGGAAACCTGGATTAGAAATTTCCTTGAGCATGCTCGGCGCGTTTCAAGAATCGCTGAAAAGCACATTGGAAAGCCGCCTAATTCAGCCCGTATTGTAATTTGTGAAGAGTGGAAACGGGGTCTTGCTATCGCTGGTTTAAACCATATAATCAGTGGTGAAAATGTTAAATCATTTGCTGCTAATATTTCAAACCTTAAACTCGTTGAACAGCAAGACTTGGGTCAAGTAATGGCTCTCTGGGGTAAGAGAATGTTGCCACAAATTTTCAAATGGAGTGATGAAGACCGCAGAATCCTTCTCGGGGCTTTGAACGAGGCAGAGGTCATCAGTGCTGCTAAGGAGTTCATCTGCTCTGAATTAGGGCTATCCTCATTAGAGGTGGGGATAGATGAGGAAAGTAAATCTGCAATGCCAATGGCACCTGCTGTTATCTATTCTTGATTCTCTATCTCTGGTTCGAGAGATTGAGCAACTTCTTGTTCGACTACGGTTTCTGGATTATTTTCAGAACCATTATCGTGCCTAGGAGCGGATATCGATTCATCCACTTCGTCTTCCTTTCTCATTACAATTACTAATGCCACTATGAAGATCAATCCTGCTATCGAGAATAGTATCGTCGAAGTTGCGAGACCATCATCGGAACTTTTTGCCTCTACATCATCTTGAATTAGTTTTGTAATGCAACCATTAGCAGATACAAGGGCGCCCGCTTCAGAGTTTGGACAAAGGTCGTCAACGTTTGCAACTTCATCGCCATCGTCATCCAATTCTGAATTAGAACAACCATTTGGGTTCACAGCTAATTGTGGGAAGGTGAATTTACATTCATCATTTGCATCATCTATGCCATCACCATCGTCATCATCATCCTCAACAGGATCTAAACATCCGTCTTCATCATAATCCTGTAAATAACCAGCTGGTCCAATCACGATGCTTTGCGGGCAATTATCAAATTCGTCGAGATATCCGTCGGCATCATCATCATCATCTTCAGCATCACTACAACCATCTTCGTCACGGTCATAGCTTGCATTCCAAGACATTAATCCGCGTGGGCATGAGTCGCTATCATCGAGATAGCCATCGGCATCATCATCGGTATCAATCTCATTCTTGCATCCATCCGAATCATGATCGCTACCTTCATTGGATTGCCATAATGGAGAATCTACAGGGCAGGTATCGATTGGATTACTAATGCCATCTCCATCGATATCATCATCACATGCATCTCCAATTCCATCATTGTCTAAATCATCCTGTGATGAATCTGCAACATGTGGACAAACATCCATCTGATCAACAATGCCGTCTTCATCGGTATCTTGATCTGAACAGCCATCGGCATCTTGGTCTTCTTCGATGGTCGAAATCCAACCGATGGAGCCTTCTGCACAATTATCCTCGACATCATCGATGCCATCATTATCTCCATCGCTGTCTTCCGAACCCGCATTGCGGCAACCATCACCATCATAATCGGTATTTTGATTTGAAAGCCACCCGGTGTCGCTATCGATATTTGATTCGGGGTCACAATCATCATCACCGTCTAATACACCGTCATTATCATCATCGGGATCACAAAAATCACCTTCGCCGTCATCATCATAATCCTTCTGATCTGGATTTATCACTTTGTAACAATTATCTTCGCCATCAACAAATCCATCGCCATCAAAATCACTACCATATTGCCAGATAACAAAGTCATTACCTCCGACGCTTGAATTGTTATTACCATTCATTTCCGCTTTACCTTTGAATACAAAACTTGCCACAGGTGATGATGTAATAGTGGAATCGATTCCGATTGGATGGATGTCATAACTACTTGTTATCGCTACTACCCAAAGCCATTCGTCATCGGCAGAAATTTGTGAAATAAAGCCATCCATCAGATATTTGTTACCATCCACATCTTGTAATTCATCATTACCTATGGTTAAATTTAAGCCGTATCCCCCGTTAATGAAAATACTACCTTGTGGGTTTATCTCGATGCCTGCAACGTTATCGGGACCATTTCCACCGGCGGTTAGATAGCCCTCTAGAACACCACCTGTTGAAAACCTTAAAACGAATATATCGGAATAGCCATTGGAATCAAGTGTCTCGTTCTGAATTACCACCTGTTCTTCAAACTGCCCAACGACGTATAATTGACCTGCGCTATCCACTGCACATCCACTTGGCCATTCATATCCGCTACCGCCAAAGGTTTCAATCCAAAGTACTGCACCCTCTGAGTTAATCTCTGCTACCATGATGTCCGAGTTTCCATTTGACTGGACTCCTTCACTATTTCCAGTAGCGATTGAATCTACAAAGGAAGAAATGACGTATAGATTGCCATTTGGCTCGTAACAATGGTAATTGAATTCTAATAATCCACTACTTGAATCAAAAAATGTTAACGTAAGAAAGTCTCCATTCTCATCTAGTTGCATTATTGATAATGCCCCCCCAGATGGGTAATCCTCACCATTCATCTCCATTACTCCGATGTTTGCATATGAAAATGCAATTGTGCCATTATTCGCTATAGAGATTGTTTTGGGCTCAATTGCAATGCTGTCGGTAGCCTGTACTGCCCAAATCCATTCTAAACTACTTCCAGTAATGGCAGCGCGTGCAATAAAAATGCCACCGCTATCATCTGAAGAACTAGGTTTTTCAAGAGTAATATTATCGGTGAACGTCAAATTGCATGCACTACGAGAACTTTCACGGCAATAATACCCCAACACTATGATGTCGCCAGATGGATGGAGTGCTAGATCTACCGCTGCATCATCGCCTTCACTACCGACTCCAGTGGTATTTGTCCAAATTCCTGTCGATGATCCTTGAGCAATAAAAACATCACTGTTGCCATTATCATCTGCTGAAAGACCATCCCAATCGAATTCAATGGCACCAGAAAAACTACCAGCAACCACCAATAATCCTGTATCGGTAATGATATGGTTTGCCAACATATCATCTAAGGGACCACCTGCAGAAAGAGTCCAACCAATACCCTCGTCTTCGGCAGAAACAAGAGAAAACGGCATTGACAAGAAGAGGACAAGTAGTAAGGTTATGCTCCGTCGCATGACCTTGCTTTACCCTTCTATCTATTCAAAGGATTTCATCTATTGTCCCAAAAACAATGGCTGGATTCATCATGGACCCCCCATGGGTGGACCTACAGTGCACTGTATTCGCGCTGAACTTCCGATTGACTCTGCCGAAAAGGCAAGAGAATCATTACTGAACATCGACACCTGGCCTACATGGAATAGCAATACAATCAAAGTATTAACTTCTGATTCAGGAAAGATGATTCAAGGCCAGAAACTCGCATTTCATTCTATGAACAAGGGAGCCCTGCTTGAGACTAGATGGGGTGTTGATTCGATTCGTGAAGGAGATGGCTTTTCTGAAATATGCTTCTCCCATCAAGGGCAATTGCGTATGGAAAAAGAGGTTGCTAAATCCATTGCAGAACTCAATATCTGTATCACCGTACTTGCTCGTGAAGGAGGAGGAGTGGAAATCTCAACCGCTTGGCGAATTAAGGGATTTGCTAGAATTTTTAAGCAAAGTTTTCGCCGTTTGATAATTTCCTACAGTCAAAGGTTGTTAGATGATTTAGTAAATCACTCATCCAAGTGAAGGGTTGAGCCGGTTTGTTCATGGAGTGTAATGAAGAGCAGTTTGTATGGCAGGTGATGAAAGAGGGAGGGACCGCGATAAAAAGCGCTCTCACCACAAACGCTCACCTAAACCATATGGCGGCCCAAAAAGAAGTGATTTGCTGCAAAGACACGCTGAATTTGATGATAGTGCAAGAGATTTTGCAATGAAACGTTTCACGATTAGGCCATTGCCGATGGCGATTCCGAAAGATCTTGAAGAAGTAAATAACTTTGAGTTTACTTGGTCCAATTCTCCAGTACCGTTGAAAACCGAAGGTAAAATTGCCAAGATGGTAGTACGTAAGGGAGAATTCGGATGGCTTTCGAATCAAAGAGTTGATGAAATTGGCAAAGAAGTTGCGCCGTTCAATATGACACTGGATCAAGCATTATCCCTCCGCAGTGCCCTATTACAGCAAAAAACCGTCTACACCCATGGGAAAATGAAATCAAGATCAAAAGCAATGACTAATTTGTATAGAGAAGGAATGACGGTTTTACAATTAACCAAAAAGTTTGATTTTCCCCCGATGAATATTTTCCGAGAGATTCTAACAGAGATGGGTTGGTCGAAAACAAAAATCAAGGAAACACTACGCGAGCCGTCGCGTTTCAAGGAGAGGGAGAGGCAGGAGTTTGAAGCGGCTGAGGCTGCTGATCGTGTAAGCAATGTCGACCAATCCGAGACCCAAGAAAGGGCTGATGCCTTTGAAGATATTATATCAGACTGGTTCGAAGATAAGGGCGTTCGAATCAGACGACAACCAGAGATGGTTAAAGAACAAATGAGCGAACATGGTAGGCCAATAAACACACCAGATCTATTATTCCTCGATCACGTCACTATCAATGGTGAGCCAATCGCTTGGATTGACGCCAAGCATTTCTATGGAGCTGATGTTGGTTTTCAAAGGAAGAAGATGGTGAAGCAAACCAGTCGCTACGTAGAATCTTGGGGACAGGGGGCAATTATTTTCAGACATGGTTTTAGCGATAATCTCCACGTTCCTGGTGTGGTATTACTAGATAATGGCCCATTGGACATCTCAAGGATTACTCAATCCTAGTCAGCATTACACCATAACCAAGATGTTTTATTTTTTGTAATAATTCCTCTGTGAATACGGGTTTATTCGTCAAATCTTTGGGAAGGATCACAAGTGAAGACCCTAGCATACACAGATGACAACTCGCAGTTTCTCCAAATCCTTCCTGGGTCACTAAAGCATGTACATCGGCTAATAAATCACTGCGATCTTTTTCATTTAACATTCCTGACCCAATAGCGAATCTATCTGATTCCATTAATAATTCGGGCCATGCCTCTGGCTTCCAATCCCTATCAGCTAATCGCTTAACTGAAGAATTGCCAGCTTTATTTATCGCGCGTTTCCAGTCTGCATTGTCGATGTATTGTGAAGTGTGGCGGCTAGCACCAACGACCCAAACCAATATCGCTTCTGAATCTATACTGAATCCTCTCGCTTTGCCTGGATAAGGGGGTGAACCGGGGTTAGTACGTAATGCAACCCCTCCAGCCCAAAGACCAAGGACATCGCCCAAACCAGCAGAATGTTGTCTCTCTATTCGATGAGCCAATCTTACTAGAGGGCCAATATCGTCAACGCCATGAATCTCGCCCAATGCTAAAGCACACGCCAACAAACCAGCTGCAGACATACCAAATCCTTGCGATAATGGCAATTCGCAGGTCATCACGACCCGGTGTGAAATGTCTTCTGAAAGTCTGTAGGTCGAATGAAATGCTTCTAGTAAATCTGCTAATAATTCATGTTCACCTTCGATTATTTGATCATTATAATCATTAACAATAATCTCAGATGAAGATTCTTCATCGTTATTGTCATAGCGTTCAATAGTGACTTTTACTCCATCCTTCAAACAGAGACCTGCTCCTCTCGACCCTTGTCTTCTTGGCAGTAGTGCATCATCGCTAATCGAGAATAGCAAAGTGATATGGCCGCCAACGTGAGTTGTTGACTCTCCCATGCAACACGCAGATGCTTACCGCACATCAGCATTGGTACGTCGGGGAATCAAGCTAATGCTAAATCGACTTCTTCCTGAATCTTATCGAAACGGTTAGCCAATTCCTTAATTGCGTAATTGAATATTGTGACTGGGTCTAATGCACCATCGCCTTCGAAGGTCAGAATGAACTCGCCTGGAACCTCTTCAAAGATAATTGCGTTATCGAAATCGCCTTCGCGCCCGGTGCCATCTCCAACTTGATGCATTGCACGTTGAAGAGCAATGACATCATCGATATCTTCACATACACCCTTGGTGAATAGTTTTCCATCGACGCTTTTGCCGGTTGTTAGTGTTAAATCGAGGTCGTATAGTACCTTTGCTTTACGTGCTTTATCGAGCTTTGCAAGTTTGCGAGGCTCGAATCCTACAGCTGCTGCAGGTGCCCACTTTGCATGGTCCCTACCACGGCCCAAAGAGGCATAGGCATAAAATTCGATATATTGACCAGATGTAAGTAGAGTTAATGGAATTCTTGCATGTTCGTCACGAATCTGTAATTTGCTTTCACCCAATACGTTAAGATCACTTGCATGAACTATTTTGAACTCCTCTTCGCTATCTACCTCAGGTCCTTTTACAGAGCAGTGATAGATAATCTGTGATTGAGGGCTACCCCATTGGTCTTCTGCAAGATTCTCATTGTTTGGATCATCTTCTGGGAAGAGAAACTCATCGAGAAATGTTGGGATTGGAACCATTGCTAAACGATGTGCTAATTGCTCATCGGGCAATACATTGATCGATTCCATAGTTTTCCCATTCTCATCGATGGTGGTTCCTTGTTCGATTCTGACTTTGGTAATCGCCATCTTTGGAACATCCGAAAGGATGGTTCTTCTCAAGGAGTTAACCTGAGATGCGTCACTCTCCGTAAGTAAAATACGAATTCGGTTTTCCTTAGGCCAGCCATCAACTATCTGTGCTTTCATCGAAATCACCTCAAACCCTACGGCCACGACGGCCGCCCTTGCTCTTAGTCCCGTCGTGAGCGATTGGGGTAACATCCTCAATCCGAGTAATCACAACACCGGCACGGGTAAGTGCACGGATTGCTGCTTGAGCGCCTGGTCCTGTGTTGTTCGACTTATTTCCGCCTGGCGCGCGATATTTTACAATAACTTGTGTGAACTCTCTCTCCTTCAAGTGGTCAGCCATCTTTTCTGCGGCTCTTGTTGCTGCGAATTGTCCGCCGCTATCTTTGCTCGACTTGACAACTTGCCCACCAGAGCAGGTTGCGATTGTCTCAGCACCGGTAAGATCGGTTGCTGTCAGGAGGATGTTATTGTATGATGAGAAAATATTTACTATTGCTTTACGTGACATCATTGGTCACCTCCCTTTGCCGGAATTGTATCCTCTGCTTCTGGTGCAGCACCCGCTGCTTCGTTTACTTTGGATGCATCTTTACCATCGAATTCAGGATCTACTTCTTCTTCAGCGTATTCAGCATTGTCGCGCATTCCCATAATGGTCTGGCGAATCTCGTGATTCTCATCGTTGAGCATACTGCTTGGATGGTAACGAATCATTTCCTCGTCATCTCTGTTTACTGGGTAAGAAGGAATCGTAACCTTTTGATCGCCTAGACAGATGTGTCCGTGAATCACTAATTGGCGTGCTTGCTTCATGGAACAAGCTAATCCCTTGTAATAGACTTGAGCTTGAAGTCTACGGTTGAGAATATCTTCTGTTGATAGTGTGAGAATGTCGTCAATAATTGCATCTGAAGAAATCAAACCTTTGCGATGCATGGATTGGAGTAATGCTTCTTTCTCACGAGACCAGTGGCCTTCTGTGGTATCTACCCTACCAATCAACTTCATGGCTTGGCGACGATGTCGGCGGAGTTGGGATTTGGCCTTCCAAATCTCTCTCATGTTCTTCAGGCCATGGTTGGCACCGATTGCATGCTCCTCCTCGATCCTCTGGGCTTTCCAGGGGTGAGATGGTGTGTCAAACTTAGGGCGTGAAAACTTTGGATGTCCCATTCTAATAGCCTCCTATCACTTCTTCCTCTGAACTCCAAGAGTGAGTCCAAAACGACCGTTGGAGCGGCCTCTTTGTCCACGTACCTTGTGTCCGCCAGCGTGGCGGATACCGCGGTATGCCTTGATTGCACGAAGGCGGGAAATATCATCATCATTCATCAACATCAGATCTTGGCCGATTAGATGCAACTCGTCGCCGGACTCTAAATCTCGTTGGCGATTCAACATCCATAGTGGAACATTTTGATTGTAATTATCGAGCGCTTCTCTTAGAACATCTTGTTGTTCCTTGGAAAGAGTGCCCGCAAGAGTGGACGGATTTACGCCAACATGTTCGCAGATTTGTGCCGCTGTTCGGTCCCCTACGCCCCTGATTGAAGTCAATGCAGTATTCAATGGCTTGAGACCATCCATGTCTGTATTAGCGATTCTTATCAGATAGGAGAAATCGTCGCCTAGGTCTTGTTCTTTTGCCATGCAATCACCTTCAAGTGCGTACCAACACAATGTCGAGCGACAATCCGACTGACCCCCCATATATCAATACCGCGATTGATTAGCGGTACCCCTTAACGCGAGAGTAAAACGCAGTGCCCTTGTTATTATTAGTAATCGTTCATTTCATCAAGCACAATAGTAATGACCCATCTACCAAATCATTACAGACAAACGCGATGCCTTTTGCTCTATCATCCAAGCGCCTGTCGAGCATTGATTGTAGCCGTGGTTGTTCCCTTGGATTTACTCTTGCCCGGACACGGATATCACCGATTGATTTTGCCTGTGCTTTATCGATTATAAGTTCGAGGATCTCTTCGTCCAAAGGGGAATTGAAAGTAGCGATTACCCGTCCCTTGGCCTGTATCAATAAATTATGCTCAGGGGTTGGCAAATCAAACAATCCACTATGGCGAATCGTCGGTCGTCTACCTTTGACATCTAACCATTCTACCGATTGACCAGATAAGACATCTTCAAACCATGAATATACCAACCCTGATTCTACTAATGCTGAATCGATAATAGCTATCATGTCTCCCGGCTTAGAATATCTATTTGAAACTTGAATCTCACTTTCTCTGCCCGCTCCTTGAATTATTAAAGTAGGTTCGAAGTCGGGGGGGATTCGAACAAATCTACGCTTAATTCCAATTGAAGAGGCTGCTCCCAACCATAATGAAAGGCGGTCGATTCTACCCCTGCCCCTACTCGTCCATTCCCAGGTTCTACCAATATTGGGCCACACAGAATCGACTATCTCTTCGACCTCTGTCCGCAAACTATCGGTCAATCGTGGTGAAAGATCAAGCATTATTGCCGGGCCACGTTCTCCGGTTGTCAAATATGGTTTCCATGCAGAAAGGGTTTCACCGATCTGGGGGGCCATCTCATCTAGCCCATGTGTGCGTGAATTTTTTGGTCGCGCAGGATCGAGGTGGAGAAAGCCGACAGAGTCGCTAATCTCTGCAGCCTCAAGCGCCAACTTTGCCTCTCGGCCGTCGCCGATAATAATGCCGCTTTTCCCCCTTATATTCGGAGATGATACTAACACAGAGCCAATGTTTTGAGCTGCGAATTCACCTGTACCTTCGTCTAATTCAATGCCAAGGGCCGGTCGAGAAAGCACATTGGCAAATGCAACCATTTGTATTCCACTACCGCAGGCAGGGTCTACAATCGGTCCATCTGGTATTGGGAGGGTTGCTAAAAATTCCGCTCTGTTCATTGCCACTTGCCACGGAGTTGCAAGCCTGTCCGCTCCTTTAGCATAATGAAAATCGAGATTTTCACTGGGAACGGTGGAGAGTTCAATATATCGCAAATGGACACCTAGCCTGAAATATCAGTTCGTACAAGCAAACTCTCAAAATGAATTCCTGCATCGTTGAACATCTTTGCTCCGCCTTCTTCTCTATCGAGTATACTAATTACAGCAATTACCTGACAAGCCGTGTCTCTCTCTATTCTCTCAACCGCCTTAATGGCTGAGCCTCCAGTAGTGGTTACATCTTCGAGAACAACCACATTGCCGCCATCTGCAATCGACGTTCCCTCTACACCTGGGGGGTTGTTTGTCTTACGGCCCCCTCTGCCTTTAGCCTCTTTGCGAACCATAAATCCAAGACGATTTGAAGACGTATCAGTTGCTACAACTAATGCAGTCAGTGGCACTGCTCCTAATTCTAAACCTCCGACAAAATCACAACCTAGAGTGTCAAGGCGGGAATTTATCAGTTCTCCGAGCAAACGTGCAGCATGTGGATGCATCATTACTGGTTTCATGTCGAAGAACCACCTGCTGGTTCTGCCGCTGGCTAGGGTGAATGCATCATCGCTACCTCCATCGAGAAAGGCGAGCTCCTTTACCAACTCTACTAACTCCGCCCAGCGGGGATTTGTGCGCATACCTTCGGGAACCGTCATGCGCGATGCTCGACACGCTTGTCGATAGACCTTACGAACAATATTTCTCCTTGAGAGTTCCTCATAAGGTGTCGCCAATAGGCACATCAGGTCGTCATGGTAGTCTCCGCGCCAGCAACGGGTTATAATCCGATTATCGGACTTGATCTCGATGCGTTACAGCAAGAGATTGACGACTACCATTTATGGATGGATGAAAGGGCTGATGAGGCCTACGATGTCGCGGAAAAGGCGCGTTCTAAGGGTCTTGACCATCAAACATTTGTTGAAATTCCCCGGGCCTCTGATTTAGCTGGGAGAACTGAAAAGTTACTGGTCAACCACCTAGATGGTTTGGAAATCGCCGATGATATTCGAGTAATGCTTGACAATGAAGATCGTGAAACAACCGCTATTAGAATGGCTGAACAGGTTGCGATTCGTTGTAGAGATGAAGGGCGAGGCACACAGATGAGCATTGATGTCGGCCTAAGAGTGGGTCTCGCCATTCTAACCGAAGCGGTACTGGTCGCGCCGCTAGAAGGAATTAGCGAGGTTAGATTGCTTTCGAATCTAGATGGATCCCAATTCGTTTCGATTCATTTTGCTGGTCCAATTAGAGCCGCCGGGGGAACTGCACAGGCCTTAGCGGTTCTAATCGCAGATATGATTCGTCGGAAATTGGGAATTGATTCTTACAAACCAAGCCAGCCGGAAATAGAACGGGTCAAGGAGGAGTTTGCTCTTTACCGGGGAAATTTGCAGTACCGCCCTTCACCGGAGGAGATTCAAGAAATTGTCAAAGCGTGCCCGGTGATGATCAATGGTGAATCTACTGAATCCATTGAATGCGCAGGCTACGGCAGAGTCCGAAATATCGACGAGCCGAGAATCCGCGGTGGGGTCCTACTG
>Ga0209091_10001549_pt1 | contig 20138 bp, 12 predicted proteins | sample ArcticOcean_MG_C_6_FD_187438 | JGI IMG/M metagenome (GOLD analysis project Ga0209091, IMG submission 187438) | Marine microbial communities from western Arctic Ocean - ArcticOcean_MG_CB8_128 (SPAdes) (version 2) | ecosystem: Environmental > Aquatic > Marine > Oceanic | place: Arctic Ocean...
TTCCTTCTTTGATCTGTTTTGCTTTGCGTGTTTTCGTATCGCGTTTCTTTCATTTCTTCTTCTTCAAAATTACGACGGACTGACTCGTCGCCCTTGTCTTCCTCTTTTCTTCTTTCTTTTTTTTTTAAATGAATAATGAAGTTGCCACCGAGACCGAAACTGAGAAGGAACGCACAGAAGAACAACGTCGAGAGGGTGACTCCCATCGCACAAGAAGTGAAACTGCCGAAAAAAGTAAACAATCAAATAATAACGCTAGCCTTCACGTTAGCACTCATTATGGCTGTTTTTGGAACCATAGTAGCTGTAGCGCTGTTGTATTTTGTTAAGAAGATGCGATGAGAAAAGTCGCAGAGCGTATTAATCAATTTGAGTCAAGAACTTCCCTCTCTCTTTTTATATTACAAAGAGCCCGTTATCTTAATTTATCTATTTCTGGTTTTTGTCCAACTCCTCAACTAACGCTTTCTCTTCGTTACTGATTTTATTTGGAATGGTCACTTTCACCTTAACGTACTGATCCCCTCTTACGTTGGGATTTCCCAACTTCGGAACCCCGCGCTTTGCCATGAGAAGTGTAGCCCCAGGCTGTACTCCAGTAGGAATTTTTAAATCAACAGTACCATCAACAGTACGCACTTTTACTGTCGTTCCAAGAATAGCCTTCGTATACGGAATGGTCACAGTTGTGCTTATGTTTATGCTTTCAAAACGCTTCAAATCTGGATCTTCGCGAACAGCGATGAAAACATACAGGTCCCCTGGAGGCCCACCTTTTCTTCCGGAATTACCCTCAGATCTTACGCGCAAGCGTGAACCCGAATCTACACCCGCAGGAACTCGCAACGATATGCGTTTGCTTTTTCGAACTCTACCATCACCACCACATTTTGGGCATGGCGTTGAAGTCTGTCCGTTACCGCCACAAGCTTGGCACGTCGTAACTTGCTGAAAGTTACCGAGCGGCGTGCGGACAGTAGCGATAACTTGGCCCTGACCTCCACAAGTTCCACACGTGCTTGGGCGCGTGCCAGCTTTGACACCAGATCCAGAGCAAGTATCACAATCTGCCAAGCGCATCACATCCAACTCCTTCTCACAGCCAAAAACAGCTTCTAAAAAGTCGATTTCCAAGTCGAAGCGTTCGTCGTCACCCTGTGTCGGTCTATTTCGAGCTTGCGCCGAGGAACGTCCACCCATTCCACCCATTCCTCCCATTCCACCCATTCCAGCACTTCCACCGAAAAAGGACTCGAATAAATCGAAAGGGTTCGTGAAGTCACCCATACCAGCTCCTCCGTAGCCACCCCCGCCCATTCCATTTTTCAAGCCAGCTTCGCCATACTGATCATAGATGGCCTTCTTCTGGTCGTCCGATAAAACTTCGTATGCGTTGGAAATCTCTTTGAACTTATCTTCAGCACCTGGTTCTTTGTTCACGTCTGGGTGATATTTTCGGGCGAGTTGACGATACGCTCGTTTCAATTCCCTCGTATCCGCGCTTCTCGAAACACCTAAAAGTTCATAATAATCAGTTCCAGCCGTCACGATCAACGTTTTTCCTCTGCTCTGTTTTTTTTTGCCTCCTCCTCCTCCTTTTTTGTTGATGTTATTCCTGATGGTGGAGGTGGTGGCGGTGGCTTTCTTTGTAAAATCAGTGATACTGCCACCCCCGTTGGCGAACGAAGAAGAGGACGCGCTCGCTGTCGCCGCCGTAACGACAGAGCCCGAGCGGCGAATGTATCCTCCTCCACCACCTCGACCTTTTTTGGCGTTGTTACGAGTAGCGCACGCGCACGGCGAAGAGGAAGAAGAAGGACGAAAAGAATGACCTTGGGGAGGCAGGATCTTCTTCATCCGAAATGTCGTCGTCGTCGTTCTTTGCAAGCTCGCGGAAGAGGAAGCAAAAATGGAGGAGGCCATGTTTAACTCTTTCTATTGCAAAGGATCTGCGTGCTCAGTGCGCGTTCGATTCTTTTCTGTGTAACTAAATAAAGTTACCCGGTATATCGGAGAGAGTATTCGCGCGCGCGCCGTCGTAAGTGTTTTCGTAAGAAATCTTCTTCTTTTTGTGGTTTGTGTGTAATTTGTTTGAAAAGAAGATTGGTGAGTGTGGATGAGAGAGAAGTCTGGAAGTTTGGGCAGCCCTCAATGGGGGCTCAAAATTCTATCGCTCGATTTTGATCGATTTTGGACGAGCTCTTTTTTTTTTCTCATGATGACAGAAAGCAAAAGTGTTAGAAACGCAGATGGTTGTATGTTACGAGTATATATTTCAATTATACGTAAAAATGGAGACACTCTTATCGCTCGAAACAGACGCAACGCGAGTACCGTGGGTGTTAAAACTCACGTCCCAAACCGCATCCTTGTGACTTTTATCGATTTGGATACATTGGCGCGAGGAAACGTCCCACAACTTTACGGATTTATCTGCGGAACCAGATACTAAGCTATTCCCATCAGGAGAGGCCGCTATGGATAAGACCCACGATGTATGACCAGAAAACGAATCAATCAACTGTTTGCTAGTAACGTCGTATATGTGTATAAAACCATCATCTGAGGCGGTATACAAACACTTCGAGTCCGGGGAGAAGCATACGCTTCGCACTGGCAACTTATGACCATCAAACTGTCCTAAGACCTTTCCGCTCTCTGCATCAAAGAGAGCGACCGTACCATTGGTCGTACCGCACGCAATGTATTTACCATTGCTTGAATAAGACACAGAATAAACAAACCTATTTTGATGTTCCTCTCGTACCGGCACTTCGTAAGAAAATTTAGCGTCGTTATGAGTTTGATGCGCAGAAGTACTATCGGTCGAATTTGCTACCGTTGAGAAGAGCTTGACGGTGCCAGAGACCCCGCCTGCCACCGCGATGTGTTTCGAATTTTTGCCAGGCTCGAATGCAATCTCCCAAGACTCGCTCGGTGCGCATTCAATAACTGTTCTCGTTTCTGACGATTCTAGTTCCCATACGCGAATCATCGAATCTAACGCAGAACTCGCCACCAGCCCAGAATCACTCGCAGCAACTGAAACAGCACCTAACGTGTGTCCAATGTAATCTTCTTTCTTCTCAATTTCTCCAGAATCGCTGGCTTTCCACGCGCTGACAGTTTCGTCGAGCGATCCAGTGAAAATCAAATCGTTCTCAGAAGACGAAGACGAAGCAAAGCAGACGGACCACACGGAGTCCGCGTGCGCGCATTCTTTCGAAGAAAGAGGAGAAATTTTGACCATGCTGTATTGTTTCTATTCTTGCTTGCTTGCTTGCTTTCCCTCTCTCTCTCTCTCTCTCTCTCTTTTCCTTTTCTCACTCAAGTTGAGAAGGAAGTCGCGGTTTGTGTGGAGGATGAGACCTGAATTTTCTCTTTTTCTCTTCCTGCTTTTTTGTCCTCCTCCCGTCCTCGCCAAAAAAAAATTCACTGAAGTGTGCCTGCACAAGAGAGAGAGAGAGAGAGATCACGCGCATAAAAAGGCTCTGTTTACTGCTACAAACGTTTTCCTCTTATTACAAATAATAGTTTATTGGAGAAAATCTGGAATAGAGCTCGAACTTTCCGAACTTGGACTTTCAAAAGGCGTTTGCGTTTTGAACCCGCTTTCCTTCGCGAGCTCTTCCAAAGTTTTGTCGCCCTCTACAGTCTTGCCGTTAATTACCCAGGTTGGAAACCCTTTCACTTTCGCGTCCGCGCAGACTTTCGCTATCTCGGTTCCTTTTTGCCAACCCTCTGGGAAGCATTCTACATAAGGAAGCTCCGTATCTTTTCCAAACTCTTCTTTTTGGTCCAAGCAGTGGCTGCACCAAAACGCGCCATACATTTTTGCTCCGGACTCTTTTAAATACTTTGCAAGCTCTCGCGAGTACTGCGTGGACACTGCCTCGATTCGCGGAGTTTTATAGGATAAAAATTGAGACTCCCCTCCTTCGTCTGCTTTATCCACTCCAAATCCCAAGACTAAACTCAAAGAGAGCATAGTGACGAAGAAAAGTGATACTGCAGGTGGTGAGGCGTTCACTGTTTCTTTCGGAGTTAATCCAGAGAAGCCAATGGAAAACAAGGCATAGGATATCGAAGCCGAAGTTAAACAGTATATACATTCGACGCCTCCAAGCTTTACCGCCAGGACATACAGAAGGTACGAAGAAACTCCAGCCAATCCACACGTACTGAGAAAGAACAGTACCCGAGATTTCTTGTATTTACTTTCCGACTCTCTAGATTCCTCCGGATTGATGCTCGATCCCGAGAACGCGAGGAGTGCTACGACAAAATAAGCCACGGCGCCGTATAATGAAAGGGGTTGGCCAAAAAGTTCAGCGTACGACGAGTTCAAAGCCGTTTGACAGCCACCAACGGGGCAGACCACGTCACCTCCGGACAGCTTTTGCACGGCGAGATACGTTGACTCTAAGGATCCTACCAGCGCCAAAGCAGCAGCAACTTTTAAAGGAGGTCGTGGGATTACTCCGCTTTCAAATTCCTTGTTTGGAGTGCTCATCATCACGGTCGAGTCATCTTTTGACTTTATGACCACGGGCGGTGCTTCATTTGTTTCTGGAGAGGACGACTCTGCTTTACAAATCAGTGACGATATCTTGTTTTGGTTACTTCTTCTCGCATTGATTTTTTTTTCTCGTTCTCGTTCTCTTCCTGAGCACGCGTGCAGAGTACGACTACTCAGCATCGAGATGGAGGCAAATGGAATCATATTAATTGCTCTTACTTGTGTTGCTCTTCTTGAAGAAACTGCATATCGTGCCGTGGTCGTTCTTCTCGTCCCTGTCGACGGCATTTGATGTTGTTGTATCCGCGTTTTCATATTCATTTTCATCGTCATCGTTATCGTCATCGTTGTCGTCGTTCCTTATTCTCTTTCTTTCTTTTTTACTCTCTATCTATCTCTCGCGCTGCTGAGTGCAATGTAACTCGTTCTTTCTGATTTCTCGAGCGTGTGAAGCGCGCTCAAAGAAGTTTGGAGTGGAGTTTGGGTGGAAAGAGAGAGAGGAGGACTGACGAGAAAAACAAATATTTTGCAGCACAAAATCACACAAGAAAGAAAACAGCATAAAATTGAACCACACACACACACACACACGACCAGAACGAACAAAAAGCCAAACAGTCCACAGAAGAAGAGAAGTTGTAGTTGTTTCCACCCTTCCTTGCGACAAGAAAAGAGAGATGAGGAGTACGATGATGATGACGATGATGTCGAGCACGCCGCGCAGCATTCACGCGGATAGAACCAGGAGCGCTCATCCTGCGTACAATTTGAACAGAAGGAGCGCGAGCACGCGAGAAGCAAGAACAACAACAACAACAACAAGCAGAACGCGAGGAGGAGGAGGAGATGTGCGCTTTTGTTCCTGCCAACCTTGTTTTGCGTTCGGAGGAAAACGAGGACAGGACCCGTTCGCGCCGACGAAACAGAAAGTTGCACCCCCGACGTTGCTTTCTTCTTCACTTCAAGAAGATGAAAAATCTGAATTGCCCAACTGTTTCGAGAAGAAGGAAAAGGATAGCGAAGACGAGAAGGACAAAAACGATGTAATTCCAAACATTTTGCGAACTCCACGAGAAAGACGGCGAGAGAACGAGGCAGAAATTCCTAGCGGAGAGAGCGAGATACGATTCGTTTCTCTGAGTGAACTCTTTCCCGGAACCGGCTTCTCGCAAATATTTCATAGAGAAGCTTGCTTTCGAACCGCTGTGCGCACAGCAATGCGAGAGGATCTCTTTAAAGAAAGCGCTTTGCTGTCTGAGAATCAGAACAAGGCGATCAAGTCTCTAAACAGTTCTCTCATGGTTCCTTGGGGGCAAATTCCAAAAGATTCCGAACTCAGCGCTTTGACAAAACTATTCAAAGAGTATAAAATATCCGATCTGACCGGTAAAAAATTTATCGAAAAGATAACAAAACTATGTGGTTCCAATCCGCACGGCAGTTTAATAGATATCAGCAATCCTGCGCTGAATAGAAAGAAAATGAAACATTCTTGGCATCAAGATTCTGGGTTAGACGATCGTTTCACTGTTATGTTAGGATTTCCATCGGAAAATCTCCGCAATGCGAATGAGCTAAAGGAGGGTGTTTTCTCCCACGCCGTGAGGCTTTCCCATCGCGTGTTTTGGCCAAACGACGAGGTTGGAAGCGTCATCGAGTGGGAAAGCTTTCCTTGCGGGGAGCCACGAGACCATGAAATTGCAGAATCATACATTATTAGGCCACTGTATGGAATTAACCAAGAAATAATGGTGTATTGCGACGCTAAAGTTATCCATTCAGCACCAGATTTTATCAACAGAGAAGCAGTCTGGCGGTTCATGTGAACTTTCTTCCAAGTTTGAATTAAAATTTACAAAGTTACGATACAGATTATACGCTTAGCTCTCGCCCTCTTATTGCTCGTGCAACCCTTTCTTCTCTTCTTTCTGCCAATGATTGGAAAAAAGTTCATCCTTTCCCAATACATTCTCCATGCTGAATAATTTCTCGTTATGCACGCCGAATTTGGGAGCGCAACGATAGTGGCGTTTCTTTGGGTGCTCGTTCGATTCAATCTTTCTGTACTCGAGATCAACCTTTTCGGCAGCAGCTCTCCAATCAGGATACGCAAAGTTTACGGCAGCTTTCCATCCCACACCTAAATTTACGCCCCAATGCACCGAGCCATAATCGGTTACGACGTATTCCCCTGGGCCTTGCACGTGTCTATAGACTTTCAACTTGCGATTGTTACCGAGCCTTTTCGCGTTCCAGTTTGCTATAATTTCAGGATTGATCCATAACTCTCTCGATTCCAGGCAATCGATTTGGTATTTACTCTTTAAAGTATCCTTGAGGAATTCATGCAACAAACCAATTTGCTCGCTCGGTATTGAATACCAAACTACCCAGCACTGCGTAGATGGATCTGCTACAATAACATTTGCTGAACCGAGCGCATAATCCTCAAAGTGCATCGGGAAAAAAGAAAATGGACTCATATAGTATAACCACGGATTCACGATTCCGGCCCCCCACTTCTTCTTCTTACTTGCCTCGCAAGATGCTTCAAAGAATCTTTCCTGAAAATGTTCCAATTCTAGTTTCTCTGCGTCGTTTAATTGATCCTCTTGAGAAGAATTGGGTGGGGATTTGCCAGCCATCGGAGCGGAAACGCTGCCGATGCTTACTTTTTTTGATCCTCCTCCGCTTTTCCCAGCTTTTCTCTTCCCTCCGCCAGTCTTCTCTTTTTCCCCAGAAAGCAAGCGTTTGCGTTGATTCCGTCTTTTTCTAGCTTCGAGATCGCCCTCGACAGCTTTTGCCCCAGTTTTAGCAATTTCATCTTCTTGTCGTCTTTTGAACCTGTTGACTTTGTTTTCTTTTTCGCCGGCCAATTTTTCATCTGCGATTTGTCTGGCATGCGGCGAACACGCTGCCTCACAAATTTTTAGCAACTGACGAGTTACACTCGTTGGTCTTTCAGCAAAGTCAAATATATTCCACGGATTTTGGGTAGGAAGACCGGACAATGCTTTCTTTTCACCACCGTCCATGGCAACGACAGCAACACCCTGCAAGTATGGGTACTGCGCTTGCACCTTGTTTCGAATTTGAGTGATAAAAAACCGCTCGCGCTCAACGACACCCATTAACCGCAACGGCTGCGCCGCAAACTTAAAATTTTCTTGTATTTCTTCGACGAGAGCACCAAATTCAGCGCGAGCCGGATCGTATCCATCCATGTCTTGATACTTTCTTAAAATTCCGGTTTCCGGATCTGGAAGCGTTTGGCGAATGTATTGGTAATCCGGACCGAGAGTTTGCAATTTCACTCTCGTATTTCTAATCCAGTCCAAGTTTAAGAACGTACTTGCGTTTGTGTTTTCGTCCCAACCACTGTTGTGCAGCTTCAAGACCATTGCGCCCTGTTTTCTGAATAGTTTTGTAAAGGCAGGATCTTTACCGCTTTCAAGGAAATCTTCCGGCTTCACTTCCATAGATCTCGTCTTCGCCCAGCGAGCTTCATAGATACGATTCTGAAAAATCGTCTGCGTTTGCGATGAACTGTGCCGATGAAATTCTAAAAGCTTACTTCCCTTCGCTCCTTTCTCGGCTTCCTCCCAATCCTCTTCTTCTTCCTCTTCTTCTTCTTCTTCCTCTTCTTCGCGGTCGTCGTCTGCGTACTCGTCCTTCTCTGCTACATTTCTCACGTTGTTTCTGCCATCTTCTTTACCTCTAGTGATCGCTGCTTTATTCTCTTTTTCGTCGTCTCCATCCTTTCTCCTTCCTTCTCTTCTTTTTATTCTATCGATGAGGTACTCGATTCTGGCAGAGTGCCTTTCGGCGTGTTCCTTTGCAGAGTCCTCCGCGTTGTTCTTGAAGCGATACTCCCACTCTTGGACGATCCAGGAGATGAGTAAATCATAGGAGTCCCCTAAGGTGAAATTCGGCTTCTCAACATCCTCCGAGTAAAATGAAGCGTGGTTGTTTTGGTTCAAGTCTTTCCGCGTTTTCTTCGACGTGTTCAAGTTTGCATCTTGGAGCACTTCGTCCAGAACTCTACTGTACAAGTCGTTTTTCAGTTCCTCTTCTCGCGTATTCTCTCCTGTTCTGATGTTGTTGCGGTCGTCGTTTCTATTCTTTTTCATTGTAGCCTCTTCGTTGTCGTTCGTGTTCACGATCTCTTCTTCTCCTTTTTCCTCCTCCTTCTCCTTTTCTTCCTCTACGTCGTCGTCATCGTCGTCGTCGTCAACGCCAACGAGAGGAAAGAAAATTGAATCCCATAATCTATCGAGCACGTTCGCACATACGCTCTTAAACTTCCCCTCGTCCCTCTCTTTTTCTTGCTCGCAAACGTCAAGAATGCGCCGAACGTAAACTTTGACCTGCTCCTGAGCGTGATGGAAGTCTGAAGGATGTGCCTTCATTTCATATGACTTTATTGGAACCACCTTCAGGAACAAAAACGATATGGAAATGGGGAGAGTAGAGTTTTGGAGGGAATAAGAAAGAAAAAGGAATAGTCGTCAAAAATATCAGAAAAAATTAAACCAATTTTCTCCTCCGACATCATTCGCTATAATTCCCAAAATTTCTATTCACGCAAAACATTTCATTGATTTATTTGGTTTATATATGCACTTTAAAAATAAAAACACCTTAACTTTGAATTTTCAGGGAATAAAATTAATTTTAATTAAAATATACCCTCTACCATACTCCAATATTATCATTTCCCGATAGAAGTGTAGATAAATTATTAACTTAATTTATCTTTTCGAAGAGTATTATACTCTAAAAGTGCGATATGGTCTTCTTTGGGGAATTACAGAAAGAGATTTTACTCTTTATTGTACAGATTTATTTTTAATAAATTAATAAATTAATTAAAAATGTTTTTTAAGATACATTTTTCCCAACAAAACATTTTCTAGATTTTATATCAGCGATGAAAAACTAATTAATGTATCGCGCTGTTACTTTTTGCTCGGATCAGATGCCTCTACATGTGTAGAGTGGGGAGAAATTCTTTTTCCAACCTCCCCCTTTGCCTTCAAAAACTAAACGAAGTTCCTCCATTGCAAAAGAAGAAAAAAATGAAAAGACGAAATGTTGGGAGGGAGGGCCAAACGTCTTCCGATCAAATGTTCAGAAGCAGCAATGGCAACAAGAACTTTGTTGTTAAGGCGATAGCTTCTTTGGACGCGTATCCCAAAGTGAAGGAGGATTACGCCCGAGGATCGACTTTAGGCGCTGCAATCACCTTAATCTGTTTCCTCGCCTGCTTGTGCTTGTTTTTCAGCGAATACCGAACGCATCTGGTGAGCAAAATAGAGAGCGAGCTGGATGTCGACACCATGGGAGTGAATAAATTTGAATCGAACGCCGAGCGGTTACACGTGTACGTGGATGTAACATTTCACAGCTTGGCGTGTGAGTTGATTACTCTAGATAGTTTAGACGCGGCGGGAGAAGTCCATCACGATGTCCACGACGGACACATCACGAAGCGGCGTTTGGACCGAGACGGAAAACCAATACCACGCGATTCATCTGCGAAAGACGACGTCGCGGTTACTCGCGAGAAACCAAACAAACACAAACACATAGAAAAGTTAGTTCGGGAGAAGGAAAAGGAGGAGGAAGGAAAGAAGAACGGAGGAGAACAAGAACAAGAACAACAAGAACAAAATCACGAACAACACGACGAAAAGAGACGTAAGCTTCAGAACACGGCGTTGGCTGGTTTTGGAGGCGGATTCTTTGATATCAACGCTTTAATTCACGAGCAGTTTCCGAACGGACTCGAAGAGGCGTTTAAGAACAAAAACAAGGAAGGATGTGAAGTGATGGGATATTTGGAAGTCAATCGCGTTCCAGGATCTTTTTCAATATCGCCAGGAAAGTCTTTGCAAATCGGCATGTCTCATATTCAATTGAATGTCGTCTCCCATTTGAACATGTCTCATGCCATTAATAGACTCGCATTCGGTGAAGCATTTCCGGGGGCTCTGAATCTGTTGGATAAGAATACAAGATATTTACCTCCCAACGCCGTCCATCAGTACTTTCTCAAAGTCGTTCCGACTTCGTTCGCTCGACTGAAAGATACCACTTTGGCGACGAACCAGTACAGCGTAACTGAGAGTTCATCGTCCGCGAAACAAAGTTTCTTTGGCATGGGTAGCAGTGGAAAACCGTCAGGAATATATTTCCATTACGAACTGAGTCCTATTCGAATAGACTTCAAGGAGAGGAGAAATAGTTTTGGAGAATTCATGCTGAGCGTGTGCTCGATAATTGGCGGAGTGGCAACATCATCTGGAATCCTTCACAAGCTCATCGTATTCATTCAAACCCGAGCGCGAAGTAAAAAATAGAGAACAGAACAGAACAAGCCTTTCGTTATTTCCATTATTGTTATTATTAATATTAGTATATAGTACCATGGTAGTTATTCATTAAAATTTGATGCAGTTAAAGATAGACAATAACGCAACTTTACTTTCGCGGTGCGATTGTTTCCGGATGTTCCGGGTTGAATACCGTCATTGGCGTATGCTCAGCGTTATACCCGTCAAGCCGCAACTTTTGAACGTAAAATTCTGGAAACTTTTTTTCGATTTCGTTTCGAGTATCTTCGACTCTCTCCGTTGCATCGGAAATATACAGCGGCTCACGGAATTTGATGTTTAGCCATGGCGTCGGATCTAAGCGACCATCGATCATGCGCTTCAGAAATTCGGACCATTTTCCAGAGCCGAGGTTCAAATCGATTTCGTCACGAACCATTTGAGTCATAGATATTCGTTGATATCCGCGAACAGTGCCAAGATCGGTCCAATCAGTTTCTTCAGCGCTTCCTATAATTCGTAACCAATGTTTGATATTTCCCGCACCTACGACTTCACCAACTCTTCGTTCCAGATCTCTGCTCACGAGTATTTCCAGCGACTCGTCGCTTCTGACTCTCTGCCCAGCGGCAACTGAGATTTCCAAAGCAATGTGCTCAGCACACAACCCATGCTCGTGTCTCCACCAACCCGAAGGAATGTAAAGGATGTCTCCTGGTTCGAGTATGCAAGTCATCCCTCGCACGCCAGAAAAGTTCGGAAACTGTCCATCGTTCACGTCGTCCAAATCAACCATGCTGAATTTGTCGTACGGATGGGCAATCGGGTACGGGTACATGCCCTTGTAAGTTTGATCTGGATTTATCAGGAGAATTCGTCTGCGACCGTGGATCTGAACTATGAACGAGTCTTCGAGACTATAACGGGAAGGACGAAGACTGTCTCGACAACCCGCCGACAGCTTCATAGAGAGAATCGAACCAAAGCGTTGAAAGCTCAGTAAACTCTGGAACCATTTCCAATCCAATAAACTTTCTAAATCTCCTATGGCTAATGGTCCAATTTTTGAATCAAAGATACCTTTCTCCATCACGTTGGAGGAAGGCATCGTCTTTCTCGAGATTGAATCTTTCGTAAGAACGCTCTCGAAATAAATTGACTTATCTTTCCACGCACGCGCACACTGAACAAACTCGTGGAAAGTACAATCGAGCGACTGTGTTTCTGGTTCTCTGACGTAATAATCCGAGCCGAGGATATTTTTTGATTCATCGTGCTCGATGAATCTGTGTTTATCCGAGGGACAAACGAAACATTTCCACGTATGCGTAGGCGCGCCGTTTCCTCCATCATCTGGTACACCCAGGATTTTAGCGAGGTGATCGAAATTCCACACCTGAGCAAGTCCGATTTTCGAATCGGCGTTGAACTTTGCGTCGAGCTTTCCAACGACTCCAGAATTTCTCAGCAACACTGGCTCACTGCGTAACATTGCGTCCATAACTTTGTTCTTTCTCCGAATATCTCGCGCGTTCAAATCGCACCGGGAAATGACGCTTGTTCTTGTTTCTTCTTTTTCTTTTTCCAGATCGCATGCGAAAGATATTGTGAGATCAGAAAGAAGAGATTTTGGAAATCTGAGAGGAGGATCGGTCGCCACAGCGCCGAGCTCGAAATCTTCGTGAGAAACGTCGTTGATCCGCAGAGGAGGAACAATGGCTGCTGTTATGGTATCAATTCCTCTCTCGATTTGCTCTTTGCGCGGTTGCAAGATCCCGTTTCCGAATTTATTCGACGTCGTCCTCTTCTCGTTGAGTTTTTTGGAACGGTGATTCTGGTGCAAAAAACTCTCTAAATCGTTCTCGCTTTTCTCATCATCATCATCATCATCGCCATTATTATTCGTTGTTGTCATTTGAGTAACGAGTTTTAGGAGTTGGAGGAATGCAACAGGTTTTCAACCTTCTTCTTCTTTACTTCCAGTGAGTTCACTTCTACAACGCAGAAAAGAAAAGAAAGAGTTTCAGAGGAAAAACGCCTGTTTTTTTTTGGGCGTTTTTTCAAGAAGAGACTAGTTTTTTAGAAGAAGAGAGAGAGCAAGAGAACTCTTTGGGAAGAAGTTTAGGAGACGACGAGCCGCCACTTAAAATGCAAAAAGAAGAATTCAATACACACGACGCGCGGACAAAGAGAAAATATTTATTAAAACAATAATGAGCGACGACGAGGAGAAGAAGAAGAAGAAGGAACAGAAGAAGTTTAAGAAGGAGAAGAAGAAAGAGAAGAAAGAAAAGAAGAGAAAAGAGCGGGAGGAAGAGAAGGAGAAGAGTAAGAAGAGTAAAAAGAAGAACAAAGTGGTGAAAGAAGAAGAAGACAAGGAAGGAGAAACGACGACAAATGCCAAAATCGTTGGCGATTTCGGCTTGGCAAAGAGCGGTGCCCCGTTCCAGAAGAAGTTCTACGAGCCTTCTGAATCTATTCTTCGTTTATCCGAGAAAGATGTCAAGGAACGACGCGATTCTTTGGCGATTACCATAGAAAATGACGGCAAGAAAAATGGTATATATAATTTTACGCCGCTCGCTACGTTTCAAGAGGCTGGGTTTCCAAAGGAAATTTTAGCTGTCTGCAAAAATTTCCAAAAACCTTCTCCCATTCAAGCGCAATCGTGGCCAATCATCATGTCTGGCCACGATATGGTTGGAATTGCCGCGACTGGGTCTGGCAAGACTTTAGCCTTTGGATTGCCAGCTTTGATACAAATCAAAGCACAGCCACCGTGTAAACCTGGGCAACCAGCGTGCCTCGTTCTCGCTCCTACTAGAGAACTCGCACAACAAACAGCGAAGGTTTTTGACGACGCTGGAGATGCGACGGGTATAAAATGCGTGTGTGTGTACGGCGGAGGACCAAAATATTTACAGAAACAAGCGATGAAACAGAGCGGTTTTGCCGTAATCGTCGCAACACCCGGGCGCTTGCGAGATTTCATGAACGACGGAGACGTACGTTTAGATAGAGTTACGATCTTAATTTTAGATGAAGCAGATCGAATGTTAGATTTAGGCTTTGAGCCTGAGATTCGAGCCATTGCAGGAGCAACGAGAGCAGACAGGCAGACAGTAATGTTTAGTGCTACTTGGCCGAACTCTGTCCAAGGATTGGCGGCTGAGTTCATGACGAATCCCATCAAGTGCAGAATAGGTGCGGAAGGTTTGAAAGCCTCTCACAGCATCAAACAAATCGTTGAAGTCGTAGAGCCGCACGAAAAAGATCAGCACTTACACCGTCTTTTGAATAAGTACTTAGGTTCGGAAAAAGTTACGCCGCGTTGCCTGGTTTTTGCGCTGTATAAGAAAGAGTGTGCCCGAGTCCATGATTTACTGCGGAGAAACTGGAAATCTGCATCTATTCATGGCGACATGTCCCAGCATGACAGGGAGCAATCTGTTGCTTCATTTAAAAGTGGAAAAACTCCAATATTAGTTGCCACTGACGTTGCTGCTCGAGGATTGGACATACCTGGTGTCGAATATGTGATTAACTATACTTTTCCGTTGACCACTGAAGACTATGTACATCGAATCGGGAGAACTGGGCGCGCTGGGGCGACTGGTGTCGCGCACACACTATTCACCGTACACGACAAATCGAGGGCCGGAGAACTAGCAAACGTTCTTCGAGAAGCTGGCGAAACAGTTCCTGAGAGTTTATCAAAATTTGGGACACACGTTAAGAAGAAAGAATCTAAATTATATGGCGCACATTTCAAAGATATTGACATGAGTGCAAAAGCGACGAAAATTACTTTTGATTGATTTTATTACCCCAACGCCGACGACGTTAGGGGCTAGGATAAACAGCTACGTAGATTATTTGTCTTATTCAATACTAAAACTACTATCACGCTATTACGCTAAGTCAAATTCTTTAAGTAAATGGGATGAATTAGGGTAGACGCCTCCATCAAATGATTTTTCCAGAGTGTTTGGACCCAAGACATTTTCTAATATGTGGGCCGGATCACGACTTCCACCGTATTTTAGCATCTTATCCCGCAGTATCGTGCACCCTCCTTGTCCAATTTTATCGTTTGTGAACTCTTGTTGCCATATCTTTGCAGATAAACACTTCGCATATAAATAGCTGTAATATGATGATCCATAGCCAACGGTGTGACCGAACCGGAGTTCCCACGACGTCCCAGGCTCGCTCGGGATGAAGCTATGTTCGGATTGAATCTCCGAAGCTAGTTTACTTATTTCCAACGAATTCTCCACATCTATTTGATTACTATGAAGCTCAAGATCGAGTAAGGCGTATACAATCTGTTGCTGTAAATCCATAGCCGCGAAAGCACGCTTTGATTGCTTCAGTTTTCTCAAGAGTGCAGCCGGTATCGCTTCGCCAGTTTGATAGTGGCGCCCCAAAAAATGAAGCGCGTTTGCGTCCCACGCAAAGTATTCAAACACATGGCTGGGAACCTCAACATAATCCATAGCACCTCTCGTTCCAGAAAGATGCTGAAATTCCGTATCAGACAGGACAGAATGCATTGCGTGGCCAAATTCGTGCAAGAATGTTTCGAGCTCTTGGTGTGTCAATAAAGTTTCTGGTGAGAAAGATTTTGCAGCAAAGTTGCAGACCAAGGCAACAGAAGCTGTTTGACGGGTTCCACCGCTTTTTTGCCGATGCCCACATCTAATAACAAAATGCGCCGCGTGGGGAAACTTTCCTTGCCTTGGAATGAGATCTAAATATATAATCCCTTCTGTATCAGTCCCTGGCACAGTGACTCGAAGTTTTTTTATTGCCTCGCCACACCACGATTCCCCCGGAATCAGACTATCTACTGCAATTTCTACGCCTAGAACTTTCCCGAAGAACTCATTCATACCCTTAAGGACACCATCGAGAGGAAAATACTGTGCTACAGTGTTTATGTCTGGATAATCATCCTTTGCTCGCATTTGTCGCATCAAGTGTAGAACATCCCAGCCACGAATTTTTTCTTCTCTTCCTCCACTTGCATTCTGCTTTTGTAGTTTTTCCAACATTTTAAATTCTCCTTCTGCTATGTCCCTTACCTGCGAGCTCAAATCTCTCAAAAACACTTTCGCACCGTTTGGCGTCTTCGATAACATAGAAGCCGTCATAAAATCCGCGTGAGAGGGAAACCCGAGAATCTCAGCGGCATCGTTTCGTGACTTTATTAAGTTACTCAGCGCCAGTCTGTTTCCTTCCGGACTTGAGTTTCCAGCTTCATACATTTGCCGCCGCACTTCACGATTATCGCACGCGCGCAGAATAGAATTCATAGTATTTTGATCCGCTGGAATTAGAGTTTGATTTCCCTTTTTACTACCGGAATGAATCCATGTCGGTATCGCTTCAAGCTCCTCGCGTTTTTTCAACTCAACATGTCTGATTTGTCGCGGATCTATCAAGTTCTGCTGGAATTGGAAGCCATGTCGCAACGCGTCGTCTGAATGTACCTCTAGCCTTTTTCGTTTTTCATCCGTTAAATGAATACCGCCTCGTTCAAAGTCTTGTCTAAGCGTTTGAGCAACCCTTCGTAACTCCTCTGTTTGTGACTCGTCTTCTTCTATCTTTGCGTCAACAAGACTTTGGTATAAGTCCACGTTTCCATTCAAAGTTTGCACAAAATTTTGCAATTTTAAGTACGTTCTTTCGGCAGCCTGTACGAATTCACGATCAGGATGTGTATTGCGGCACAGTTCGGCAACATCTACGACCGCGCATATGGTGTCCGAAATCTCATCCAGTTGATGGACGATATTTTTTTCTCCCCACGTTGCGATTCTTTCTTCAACAACGCCAGCGGCCACCGTAGTATTACTGCGGTGCTTCCGAAGAACCTTTTTCTCTTGCTTTCCTTTAATATCACTGATGATATCGTTTACTCTATCAATGACATCTGCGGCCAATCGCTCGAAATCCTTTGGTGCATGTAAGCCAACTAAGCCGTACACTCCACTTTTCTTTCGTTCGTTATTATTATTACGATGCTTCTGCTCTTGCTGAGGATGGTAAAGTCGAGAAAAAGAAGAAGAAAAAGAACGTGACAAAGAGGAAAAAGAGATGGATGAAAGAGATCGCCAGTTACTTCGATGACGATATCGATTCATGCTTCTTTCTTCTTTCTGTCGCAAGTATTTTTAAAGAAGAACAACAACAACATTTGTGTTTGTGTGTTTACACGCAGTTTTGTTTTGAAGAACTTTTCTATGAAAATCGCAAATTGGCTACTGTGCGTGAAACTTTACAATCCCTACGAGTATCAATCACTGTCGGCTATTCTAGATCTCCGACAAACTAATCCAATCGCGTGTGCTATTTCACGCGATTAATACCTAGTAAAATACAAATTGTCGTAGGACCTGAGAAGAGTATCGTTCCTCTCGGGAGAAAATGTTTTAGCCTCTTGAAATGTTTGTTGCAACCAAAACATATCTTCGTCCAAAACGAACAAGCCAACGTTGAAAGAGGGAAGGGAAAGAGAAGACTTCGTAGCTAAAATCTCTGCGACGCACTCCCCAGCGAAGCAGTCTGGATAGTCGATGAACTCGTTTACGAATTCCATAGCAATCCCTCGCGAAACAAGAATCGGCCACAAGTCTTCATACAATCGCTTTCTTATAAATCTTCCTCTCTGAGAAACTCTGATGACAGCCTTCATCAAGTTCAGATGCACTGTTTTGTGATAATGCAGTCGAAACGACTGCACGAGGTGTGGCCAAAGATTGTGCACTAATGGCAGCACATTTTCTTCTTTTGTTGAAAAAATATTCAGTAAAGCCTTCGCAATAATCTGCGCCGCGAGCGAACGGACTTTGAACTCAGTGCTCTCCAACAGTGCAGAACTGTACAAAAGTATATCCCGAGCAATAGACGTGTTGTCACTTTTGCAAACGAATAAAACCTGTTTGAAACAGTTCAATAAGACAACAGCGTGTTCCGACAATAACTTTCTACTGCTCTTTGTTACTTTCAAAGTTTGTTGCAGAGATACGCTCAAAGGTTCCTCGATGAGTGAATCGATTGAATTGTTATTCTTGGAACTCAATCGTAATACCGTGCGGAACAACTGAGGAGCGCGCGGATATTCATCTAGATGTCGTAACTGGCGAACGAGCAAATCCACAACAAAATCACAGTTCTCAGAAATGAGTTCTACAGCACTGTCATAATTTGCGCTGGCGGCCACAGATTCCAGGGAACGTTGTGCAACTTCCGATGTGGTTTTATCACCGCCTTCGTCTGTAAAACGACCGGAGTATTCTAAGAGCACGCGGAGTACTTTCGTCAAAAACGTCGTGTTTTTAATGTGATAAGGTCCGAGGGTTTCAGCGGCGATGGCGAGTCCTTCAAGGAGTAATTCTTTCTGTTGTTGAAGTTCACGGTCATCGTTTGAGGAGAGCGAGTCCAATTTTGAGACGTACTCGTCAACAATCAAATTGAGCGCTACTTTTTTAGACGACACGTTTTCAGACGAAGTAGCGCCGCGCAAAATTTCGTTCGCAATAAAAACGTAGGTTGCAATCGCTTCATGCTGGAAACTCGATATTGACGTCACGACATCGTTTATTAAAAGCTCAAAAAATTTCGGATTCGCCACTGCGCCAATCTTTCTGAGAAGAATTTTACTCTGAGCACGCTGTGCTAACGCATGTACAAGCTCCCGTCTTGTTGACGTGCTCGACAAAAGTAAGTGCGAAGTTTCGTCTCCGCCTAATAAATCAATCGTTGCCAAAGCTCTCATTTCATTTTCTTGATAAAAAAAGCTAGAGTAGGATTTTGAAGTGGTAGAATCGAATCCTAAGTCGGCTTTCAATATGACTTTTATCATTTCAAGCGGGATGAGATTTTTCTCTTTCAAATGTTCGATCTCACCTTTCGCGAACGCGGAGACTAATTCCCAGGAATCGTTCGATAAACTCAAAAGCGTTTCGAGTAGTATTCTTTGACTTTCGGGAAGGGTTTCTTCACAGTGTTCGAGAACTGTAGCGGAGAAAGCCGCGCAGGCTTTCCGCACCGTCGCGTGAGCGTGGTTCGCAAAGATTGGAATCGTAGAATTCAGAACGGAAGTCACCTTGGAAACGGTATCATCGAACCATTCTTTTGAATATTTGATCGTAAAAGGAGAAGCAGTAACGTTCAGTGATGGTAAATTTACCTCTTTACCTTGAATCCAATCTTCGCGATGTTGAGCATCCCCTGATAAAACGCAGCAAACAATCTCGCTCAAACAATATAAACACTGCTCGATTGCCAAGTCGTCTATCCACTCGTTTTTGCTGCTGTGTAATAATTTAACGATTGCGCTAACAATACCAGGTAAGAAAAACGCTAGCGTTGAAACCTTGTGTTTCACGAAGCGTATGAGCTCAAATACTACTTTCAAGGAGGACTGCCGAATCTTTTGATGGTTTGCGTTTGTTTTGCCGCCAGATGCCAACTCGAGCAAACTACTAAACGCGAATCCCAAGAACGACGAATCAATATCCATCGTCCTCGTACCGTTGCGAATAACATTCACCTCCTTCAAAAGTATTAAGATGGTGTCATTTGTTGCTAGCAGAAGTTCTTCCGTTTCTTTCACTTTGGGAACCTGGAGGAGTGAAATCAAGTTTTGTAATAGGGGATGTTTTTCCTCCTCCTCCTCCTCCTCCTTCTCAATAAAAGAAGCACGCGAGGACGACGTAACGTTCTTTCCGATGGACTTCAAAACATTCTCTAGAACTCGTTTCCGCTGCGCTAGAGCTTTGTTGCTAATGTTACTCTTTTCGTTGCTGTAAAATTCTTGAAGCTCTGACTGTATGATAACAAGCGCGACATCGATATCAATTTGTGTCTCCTCGTTCAATTCTTCTTCTTCTTCTTCCTCTCCTCGTTGTCGTTGTTGTCCCGTGTAAAGAGAAGCACTCATGCCGTGTTACGCCAATACAAGAAAAAGCACGTCTCTGCTCTCGCCGCGCATATTTCTCGATTTTTCCCTTGTTGTTTGTTGTTTCACGCGCGCGTAACGAACGAACGACAAAGGAATGAATGCGGAGGAAAAGCTTTGAGGACGACGAAAAAAGAAACGAAACAAACAGAAGAATTTTTGAGCAGGAGAGCAGGAGAGAAAATTTTAGGTCACAGAAGAAGAAGAAAAATGATGCGTTTGCGTAGCTCACGACACGTTTCTCTGTCAAGGACGCGCCAAGGACGCACAGTACACATATATTACACAACGCTTTCTCCTTTTTCCTCCTTCTACT
>Ga0209091_10001550_pt1 | contig 20132 bp, 21 predicted proteins | sample ArcticOcean_MG_C_6_FD_187438 | JGI IMG/M metagenome (GOLD analysis project Ga0209091, IMG submission 187438) | Marine microbial communities from western Arctic Ocean - ArcticOcean_MG_CB8_128 (SPAdes) (version 2) | ecosystem: Environmental > Aquatic > Marine > Oceanic | place: Arctic Ocean...
TTATCTTCACATTGTATTTCTATGTCAATAATTCTGGCCCCGTTTGGAATGTCGACACTTAGGTTCCAAACATGACCTAATGTCCAAGTGTTTTCCCAAGTCTGACTAGTGTAAGTGGCAAATTCGTCACCATCCACATCGATAATTACATGGAAACGAGGGTCGGGTAATCCTTCATCACTATCCCAGTATACTGATTGGTCTGCTTCCCAAGATTTCAGTTCGATCTTAATCCAACGGTCAATGTATTGGTCATCAGAGCATCCGTATTGGTCTACTTCTTCGTCGACAACGGTATTCGGGCATTCATCTGAGAAATATTCAACTCCATCGTCGTCGGAATCTACAGTTATTATTGAACCACTACGTAGTCCGATTTCTGGCATGTCTTCTACATCGCCAATAATTGTTGGAGTATATGACCCATAATTGTGATATGACTGATTTTCAATGTCCACAACATCTCCGTTCTCGCATTGGATATAACTTGGAATTCCGAACAATCCGCTAAATTCGGCTTGAATACAGTCTTGAGATTGTGGAAACGGGTCTATAATTGTACGATTAGTTACTGTACCATTAGAATGGAGTGTGACGATAACTATATCTGAAATAATCTCGTTTTTATCACGGAAAATAATGTGTTCACCTGATTCATTTCGAAAGTAATTAACGCCTTCGTTGTAACCAATATTTTGATAATTAACCATCCTAAAAGCCTCTGAATCGTTGTTTGCATAAGTGAGCACATAGTCCGTTGACTCGCTGGAACCACTATATGATTCATATCCGTGGACCAATGATTCATTACTTGAAAGAATAATATTTCGATTTGATACTACGGGCTGACTACCCCCTTGAGTTGTTCCATCTGCTTGGGCCTTACATTGGCCATTTGATGTCTGTTGCATCGCTCCAATATGGTGATAATATTCTTTAGTAGAAATAAATGATCCATTTTCATTGAATGTCGAGAAAAATGTTGCATAATAGCAATGTTGTGGCTCATAGGATGGCCCCCTAGAAGCAGCAAATGATGCAATGGTGAACTCTAAATTTTCGTAATCTATTCTAATAAAACGGCGATAGCAATTAATAGAATTAACATATTGTTGTTCATTTGTATCTGTGAACTCCCAACCGGTTCCATTGTAAATATGTATATTCCTACCTTGAAGTTTGAACCATGAACCGTTTAGATGGAATGTTACAACATCGCATCCACCCGATGCGCCATTTCCGCTTGGTGCAGATTCAATGAGGTGATAGCCAGTGGAATTAATCTTAGAATATTCACCACCATTCAGAATTATTTCTCCATCATGAACCTCGTAAATCTTGGCAGATGTCGAGTTATGATAAATCCATGAAGAGTCATCTGAAGGTGCGTTATTCACGGTTTTGTTATCATTAAAATTAGGCAATGATTGAGAGATTGACATGCACGAAATAATCGCCACCATCAATATCAGTCTTACTTTCACAATCACTGGTCTTTGTTTACTCGTATAACATTCACTGAAAAAAGGTGATTTGAAATTTAATCTACTAATGAAAACGCACCCCGGCGCGAGCACTTTGACTACCTTTTACTCAAACGAGGTACAGTTTGTTTTTTACTCAAACGTCCACTATACGTTCTGTTTCATCTTAAGGATGAACCACTCTGGGTTGAACTTACCTCGAGGTTTTCTAGAGATTGTCCCCCCCTTTGAAATGGAAACGGCCCAACCCTTATCTCATAGCAATTATTGGTAGCACTATGGTCCAAATTCAATGTCCTCATTGTGAAGAAGAGGTTGAATTAGAAGATGGAGGCTCTGGATTATTTGATTGCCCCCATTGCAATAACGAATTTGAGTTCATAGATACTCAAACCACTATCTCATATAGACCAAAAATAGTAGTTATTGTCCTACTTATTATCTCTATATTGTTCGCATTAATCTCTGGAGGCCTATATTTAGATTCTATTAGTGAATCTGAGGAATGCGACGACTGCGATTTAGAAGAGAGCTTCGTCACATCTGCAGGAGATGCATATGGCAATAGCATAGAGGCAATGTTTTCGTATTTTTGCTTGATGCTCTCCGGAGTCTTTCTTTTCATCGCGATAGTGACGTATGCTATTCAACAAACCAAGAGACCGCGATAATCTGTGGCCAAGCGGTTAAGAAGAAGGGTTCAGAGGGTGTATCCGAAAGTGATCAGTATTCTTCTTCGCAATACAATGGCTTTCAGTGAAGCCTTCGGCCCATCTACTGTAACGTTGAGATAAACACTACATTAAGAGTGAAAGTGTTTCATCTGAGGGTTAGGTGAAAGTAAGTGAATGGACAAATATCAAAAATAGGATTTATGGCAAGCATGTTATCAGTAGTAGGATCATTGTATCTTTACTTCGTCTCTGGTGACCAAAATTTAGGAATCTTCGTAGGTCTCTGGGCCCCAACTTTGATTCTTGCATCCAAAGAGATCGAAGTAATGCTCGAAAATAAATCTTGAACAGATTCATTGTCGAATACATAGGCCAGTCTGAAGAATCATTCATGTCCTTGATGTGATTATTCTTCAGAGTCCTGCTCTGACTCTTCAATACCTTCGAGTTGGCCTGAATTGCCTGAATTTGGATTTTCTGTTAAGAACCATTGTCCGATTTCAGTTGCATTCGACCATAGACCATATCTTACAGCAACTATCTCACCATTTTCAATCATTGAAACGAATGGAATACTGGTGACATTCATCGAAACTGCCAAACCAGGCGCATCAATGAACGGGTGACTGATGGTTCTGTTTAATCCCGCTTCGGACCTGTTTCTCCATTCATCCATATCGCTGTATTCAGCACTCGCGTCCTTGTTGAAAATCATCATACTTCCCGCTGGAATTGAATCATCTAATGCCTCTAAGGTAGGCTCACAATGAGTGCACCAAACTGCTGAAAAGTATGCAATCCATCTACCATCTGCATCAAAACTTGTCAGATTATATGTATTATTATCATCACCTAGAAGAGTGAAGTTATCCATTGTACAACCCACTAGATATTCAGGATAGTCTGGACCATCACAACTAATTTGTAATTCCTCATCTTGAGGTTCTGTTATCTCCTTTTCTGCTTCATCGATACAACCAGAAAGGCTAGCACCTAAGAACAGTAAGACCATGAGGAACGGCGACTTCATGCCCTTCTGTGGACCCCCATCCTTGATTAAATGAACTCCTTATTCGCTTACGTTGTGTTCATAATAGTCGGCCCCATGACTTTGGCACCATCAGGACCATCCACGCTGAAAGCGAGCATGCAATGCTGGGAGCAGATGTTGACACCATTTTCAGTAATGTTCAGAGTCTCTCCTATTTCCCAAAGTGAATCGTCGGAACCTGACTGCACAATCAAACAGCTTCCTTCAGTGCCAGAGAGGACACAGGTTTGGGAACCGGATTTCTCGATGATAACGACTAGATCCGATATGTCCATATCTACACCACCATCACTATCCAAGGTCAGTGTGAACAAAACATCGGAGGTTTCGATGGAATTTGAATTGTCTTCGAGGTCACTTGCTGAGTAGTAGTAGTCATCGGTGTTGCCGAAGCAACCTGAAGTTGAAAATGAAAAAATCAGAGCAACACATAGGACTAAACTCGGCCAGCGCATGTACTTGCGTCACAGAGTCTACTTTTAGGTTAAACAGGTATAGTGGCAAAACTAAATTCGATGAACAAAGATTCACTTCAGATACTTTTGAGTTTCATCAAAACCACCGAGGAAAATTGGAGTGTCGCCTCGATTATCGATTACAACTGGGACAGTACGATGGCCAGTCTCCCCCACGACCGCACTGCGAACATCGGGTTCATGGTCGAAATTGATTTCATGAAAAGACAAACCTTTGGCCTCCAATAAACGCTTTACAGCGACGCAGTATGGGCAAAAAGTGGTAGAGTATATGACGAAATCCGTATCTGCTGCCTGGGCATCGCTAACTACACGGCTCATATCCTAGCGACCTTTTGGTCCTTCTTGAAGGTGTGTACGTTCAATCTTCCGTGATGACTAAACCATCAGTGTCGATTTGCCAATCCAATACTTCCCAGGGAATTGCTTCTCTTGTAACATCGGGAGTTCTTGAAATGATTCCAACATAACCGCCGGCAGCAGCCCCCATCCCTTTCCATGCAAGGACTTCAGGCATATCTTTCAACAACAGATATGGCTCGTTTAGAGATGGGTCAAGCAGACCCACAGCTTCAGTGTAATCCTTCATCGCCTTGCAAAGATTGAATCGGTCGTCTCTTTGCACAGCAGCGGCCATGTCTCTACCACTTTGGCGAATAGACATCAGATGAGGCAATACCTCTTCGTAACGGTCCCAGACGCTACGATGAAGGTCGCCCGAGGAGTGACGGATTCCCGTATCTGCCAAAATAAGATGTTTCTCTATCCAACGGTTGAATGAGGGCGGAGGAACCAATTGAACACGGTCTACTTCTTTGCCAATGAATTTGAGATGCTGAATACCGCCATATCTTGCGGCCCACTGATCTTGGCGTCCACCGTGATTTCCAAGTATCTTCTCAAATTGAAAAGCCAATTCTTCGGAATTTTCTGCGCCTTTGATAGCCGCCATCAATGCTACATTGATTGCTCCTGAAGTACCTAGGCCACTTCCGACTGGAATGTCACAACCGTAGGTAGTACTGATTTTCCCTGACTCATCGGTTACTATTTTTGCATGTGCATAATGATTGATTGCAATGTTGACTACATCGCCTCCAACCTGTTCACAGAATGGAGGAGCATCCGACCACCCACCTGCAAGGTCTATTCTGACAGGTGCTCTAGTGGTAACCATGGATGTGGGAAGTGGTGGAGGCTTATGTCTACTACCTTATTTCACTGAAATGGTTTATTTCAATAATTAAACTCCAATTGAAAAATTGAAAATCCAATTGAAATATTTACTCTAATGATTCCAGCCAATCCTTGATTGTAAAATGAAATTCAATTGGAATCATATGACCTCTAGAATGTTGAATTCGAGTAATATCCCATCCGGCTTCCTCGAAAATTTCAGGTATTTCCAATCCCGCTTGAAGCGTCACTCGATGGTCGGTTTCCCCATGCATCCACAGTAGTTTTGCAATGGGAATCTCTTGCAACCTTTGGCGTAGTTCGAGCGGCCTTACCACTCTGGTAGCCATAGCGATGATTCCCAAAACATGATTGTCGAACTGCAATAATTCTTGAGCCATAGCACCGCCTTGGCTAAAGCCACCAAGTACTAATTTGTCGTCAGGTAGTAGATTCGATAATTTGAGTAAAGATGAATCAACATCAGAAAGTTCGGTTGCAGATAACATTCTACGCCCAGGTTGGTCAGCACCCTCATAACGCCACCAAGTGTATCCCCGACTAGGATGGTCGAAATCAGCTTGCGGCACCACAAGAGCCCAGCCGTCTGGAAGTACTTTTTCGGCAAAGGGCCGCATCATATCAGCAGTGCCGGTCATACCATGCATCATTACCAACGTCGGCATGATACTGGCCTCATAGTTCCCAATAGTTTTCAATTCCGCCTGCAATCATGAAGTGGATTGAACTTTGACCACCAGTCAAAGTTGCCTCCAAGGTATATTCATCAGTCCGACTTGGAATTGTTGCTAATTCCTGTGATTGAGTTCCTGCAGTGTAGGTCCGGGTTAGAACACTGTTACCGACGTGATCTTTTACCGAGATTGTACCACTCCCACCCATGGGAATTGACACATCGATGTAGAATACGTAATAATTGAAATCGATACCTGAAGGATGGCCACTATCAACGAAGGTGTCTGTCACTTCTCCATCGAGGGGTCCTTCAAACAAACGGTCTTTCAAATCAGTCGCTCTAATGAACCAAACATCACCTGTATAATCACTACCAGTATTCGTTAATGACATTCTAAACTGTAATTCGTCATCTTGGTCCATCCACACAAAATAATCGATGAAACCATGCTTACCATCGAAATGATATTCCATAGAATGTCCTGAATCACTAGTTGCTTCGACTATGACTTTCCCGTTGATGGAACCGGTTGTTTCAGCCATCCAGTTTTCACCAAGTAATGTGAACTCCCAAGTTTCGCCTTCGGTCCACGGGAAATTGAAAACCGGTTGCGCATCACCATTCTCATAGACCGATAACGCATCAATCGTCACACGCCCTAGGAACGGATTGTGATTGATAACGGCATGTCGTTGCGCTTCCCTTTCAGAAGAGATCCCCAACATGTAGAGGCCTTCATCTTCATCGATTTCAGTGACTACTAATCGAGCGGTGTCCTCACCAAATTGCGAGGTCTCGAAAGTGTATAACCACCAATCTCCAACTTGCCAACCTGGCTTCTCTACCGAATCGACTGCAAAATCTTCTGAATCTGAGTCGTCGGTACTGATACATCCACTGAGGGAAATCGAGACCATCAGCAGGGCTGCAAGCATAGCACGCATGCTACACCCTAACTGCCTCTCTTCATGAGCCTAACGCTTCAAAGATTAATCAAAGAAGTCCGTTTTGTGTGAGTTTACCGGTTCCGGCAAGTACCACTGCAACAATGGCCATCAATTTGATGAGAATATTGAGTGATGGTCCCGAGGTGTCTTTGAAAGGGTCTCCGATGGTGTCGCCAATAACGGCTGCTTCGTGAGCAGCATCGCCTTTCTCTGCACCTTCAATGTGACCTTGTTCGATCGCTTTCTTTGCATTATCCCAAGCACCACCAGCGTTCGCCATGAACAAAGCCATGAGAACACCTGTGACCAAAGAACCAGCAAGTAGACCGCCGAGGGCGTCCCAGCCAAGTGCAAGACCTACTGCAACTGGCGCGGCTATAGCAACAACGCCAGGGCCGACCATTTCACGAAGGGCTGCCTTGGTAGAAATATCAACACAGGAAGCACTGTCGGGATACATGACCCCTTCGGCTTTTATTTGTGTTGGCCATGTGGAGACATCAGAAACGTCAACACCTTCTGGTGTATCTGCTTCGAGCGCCGTTCGCATGACTGCAAATTGTCGACGGATTTCAACAACCATCTCTCCCGCAGCCTTTCCGACTGAAGTCATGGTCATTGCAGCGACTACAAACGGTAGTCCACCACCGATGAGAAGTCCAGCGACAACCATTGGGTTATCGAGTGACAAGTTCATAGTTCCGTCTCCACCAATTGCGGCCATATAGGCAGCAAATAACGCAAGTGCAGTCAAAGCGGCGGAACCGATTGCAAAGCCTTTACCAACTGCAGCAGTTGTGTTTCCAATCGTATCGAGTTCGTCGGTGATTGCTCGGACATCAGCACCTAGGCCACTCATCTCTGCGATTCCACCTGCATTGTCAACAACTGGCCCGTAAGCATCGACCGTCATGGTAACACCGACTGTAGCAAGCATACCCATTGCAGCCATAGCAATACAGTAAAGGCCATATTCAGAACCACCGAAGTGGTTTGCTCCAAGAATTCCACCTGCAATCAGTAAAATTGGAACGAAGGTAGACATCATGCCAACGGAAAGTCCAGCGATTGCATTGGTTGCAGGACCTGTTTTCGACATTTCACCAATATGAGGGATAGCCTTCGGTTTGATTCCAAAGACTGGCTCAATTCCAGTGTAGTATTCTGTAACTATTCCAATCAGGATACCGACAATGCTACCCAGAACTACTGAGTGCATGACGCCGATATCAACATCGATCCATCCTTGATTGATGGAAAGATAGCCACCAGCCCAAAACAGAACTGCTGCGATGAAAGTAGTGTTACGAAGAGCCGCTGCTGCATCCTTACCGTTCTTGAGAACGTACATAGAGAACACGCCGACAATCGAAGCAAGGTAACCAATGAGACCGAGCATGATTGGCATCATCACGTAATCAACGCCCATAAGTTCAGAATTGCTTGCGATAATCATTGCTGCGATAATTGAACCAACGAAAGATTCGAAGATATCTGCACCCATTCCTGCAACATCACCAACGTTGTCACCGACGTTGTCAGCGATAACTCCGGGGTTTCGTGGGTCGTCTTCAGGAATACCTGCTTCGACTTTACCGACAAGGTCAGCACCAACGTCAGCAGCCTTGGTGTAAATACCGCCACCAACACGAGCAAAGAGCGCAATGGATGAAGCACCCATTCCAAATCCTGCCGCTGCAGAAAGGCTCGAACCCTCATCTCCAGCACCAAGCCAGTAGGCGACCAGTGAGATTCCGAGAAGCCCAAGTCCTCCAACAGAGAGGCCCATAACCGCTCCACCGTTGTATGAAACGGCCAAAGCACCTGCTCGGCCATCGGTCTTAGCGGCCATTGTAGTTCTGCCGTTAGCAGAAGTAGCCGCACGCATTCCTGAGAATCCTGCGATGACTGAAGCAATTGCACCGGCAAAGAAAGCAATAGATGTTTCAGTGTCATTCAAAACGGCAAGAAGAGCACCGACGACAACGACGAATATTGCAAGAACTTTGTATTCAGCAACAAGGAACGCCATTGCGCCTTCTTGGATTTCTTTAGTAATACTGGCAACCTTTTTGTCATCAATTTTCACTTTGTTGACTTGTTGATACAGCACAAACGCAATCACAAGTCCGAAAAGACCTGCTCCGGCAGCTATCATTGGTATATTATCTATCATTGTAGAACACCTGTAATGCCGGCGACCAAAGTCCCCCTCATAAGGACACCCCCCGGTAAAACTACGCTGTGGGCCGTTTTTGCATCATTCTACCGTAAAGCCGACGCCCGTTATGGCGGTGGCCAAAACATCGGATTCGACCCCTTTTACAGTTACTACAACTGAACCTTCAGTAGCTGATGCTTCGACTTTCTTTACACCAGATATCCCAGTTAAAGTTCTTGTAATCTTACGTTCGCATCCACCGCAATCCATACCTGACACTTTGAATTCAACAGTGGTAGCCTTAGAAAAGAATCCCATGATTAAGCGTAATATGCCACACATCTTGAATGCGATGGTTGATAGATGGGTGGCTGTCACCGTGGCTTGATGACAATAAGTGCGGAGGAGGTTCTCAAGGAGATTGGGCCTGTTCAAGAGATACTTGACGCTCACGATGGAGTCGTCACCGTTATCGACACCGCAGACGGAAATATCATGCTATCACTCGATGGCGGTTGTGTTGGTTGCTCGTCCACTCCTATGACTGCAATGCAGATCTATTATTCATTGAAACAACTTGAGCCGGTACAAGATGTAATATTTGTAAACGGTGAACTTCCTGAATACATGCGAACATTCATCGACCAAAAGATGGCAGATGAAGCTAAGAATATCGGCGAAATAGTCTGATTATTCTTCTTCAGCCTTTTTGTTGATGGTATGCGGGTTAGCTCCAAAGGACACATTCTGGCCTTTGATATTTAGTCGGGCTGCAATCGCAATCACAACACATAGCACCGATAGGGGCTTGGGAAGATAGTTTGAGCCCCATAACTCACCACCGGATAACGATAACCACCAAAGTACAGCTGCTGTAATCAATAGTGTAGTCATGATGAAATTCTGCGCCATCAATTCTAACTTCTCGTTGCGAGAAAATGTTGCAATGAATGTGAATGCAATCAATGAAATGAAACACAACGATTGGGCGAGAACTTCGATTACCTCGGTTTCGACCATGCCTATGCCAATAGGCAGGGGTTCTTCAACCCGCACACAGTGGAAGTTGCATGGCAGGCGCATCATGGAAGTTACCCAAGCCACGAATGAAGGGCCCGCCTTACTTTAGCCGTAATCAAATCAGCACTGCATTACATCAAATGGCCGTATTACTGGAATTAGCTGGAGCGAATATGTTTCGTACTCGGTCATACCAGAACGGTTCTAGATTAATCGGCTCACTATCCCAAGATTTGGGTGAACTTGTAGCAAGTGGTGAACTGTTTGAACTGAAAGGCATCGGTAAAGGATTAGGGTCGGCGATATCACAGGCAGTTGGTGAAGGGCGATGGCCTGAAGATTGGGTCGACCTACACGAAAACACACCTGAAGGGTTGATTGAAATGTTAGGTATACCTGGCGTTGGCCCTAAGAAAATCAAGATGCTGCATGACCAACTAGGTGTATTATCAGTTGCTGATTTACAAGAATCTTGTGTTAAGAATGAAGTTGCACCAATGAAGGGTTTTGGTGCTAAGAGTCAACAAAGAATCCTAGATGGAATCGATTTATTAGCCCGCTTTTCAGCAAGAAGACGGCTTGACATTGGTTTACGGTATGGCCAAACATTCCTTTCCATGATCCAAGAGTTACCTGGTGTCGAAAGAGCAGAACTTGCCGGTTCAGCCCGAAGAAGAAGGGAAACTATTGGCGACCTTGATATCGTTGCAGCGGTGCAACCTAATGATGTTGAAAGTGTAACAAATGAAATTCTTTCATTGAAGGGAATCGCTGATGTGAAAGGCGCTGGTGATTCTAAAGTTTCAGTTATTCTTGACACGTCTATCTTTGACGGAGGATTTAGTCTAGGGCATTTGGATGCTAATGTATTGGATGCCATAGGTGGCGAGGATTATGAACAATTGGAATCTGGTGGCACGATTGATGCACAGGTTCGATTGGTTCCCCCTCATGTATTCCCATTTACCTTAGCGTATTTCACTGGCTCGAAAGAGCACAATATTCGTATGCGACAAGTAGCCCAAGATAAGGGATTGAAACTGAATGAGTTTGGGTTAATGCCTGAAACGGAATTGACAGGATTAGATGCTGCTGCAACTTCATTGTCTGCCAATGATGAAGCCGACATCTACTCGCACTTGGGTCTCGAATTTGTCACTCCTGAATTGAGAGAAGATATCGGGGAGATTGAGGCGTCTGCTGCTGGAAGTTTACCCGAATTGGTCACTCTATCCAATATCAAAGGGGCATTACATAATCACACCACATTATCTGATGGTGAAGCAAGTCTTGAGCAAATGGCTGATGCAGCACGACGAATGGGGTGGAATTGGCTTGGAATAGCAGACCACTCTCCCACGCTACAAGTTGCCCACGGAGCAAGTGCTGAAGATTTACTTTCACAGCATGCAACTATGCAAGAATACAACGCACAATGGGCTAATGACGGAATTGATTTCAAATTGTTCAGTGGGGTTGAATCCGATATTCTTGAAGATGGAAAACTCGATCACCCCGATGATGTACTCGAACAAATCGATTATGTTGTTGCGAGTGTACATGCGATGGGACGTTGGAGAAGCCGTGATGAATCTCAAAACACCGAAGACCTTCTGAAATGTCTCGACCACCCAGCTACCACTGTACTGGGTCATCCTACAGGGCGGATTCTCCAAGGAAGAGATGGCTATGAAGTGGATTTACACACTGTACTAGAGTACATGTCTGAAGCAAACAAAGACGGGACGCTGAAAGTCGTTGAATTGAATGCCTCACCTTATCGCTTAGACCTTGATTGGAGATTTTGTAAGCGAGCAAAGGAGTTACGGGTACCTGTTGTAATCAATCCTGATGCTCACTCTATCAAAGGATTAGGCGACATCGACTATGGAGTAATGATTGCTCGTAAAGGGTGGCTGGAGAAGGATGACATTCTGAATTCTCTGACCGCAGGTGAGATGAGTAGAAGGCTCCTGGGGTGAACTAATGAGATTTCTTCGCGCCCTAATAATTGGACTCTTATCGATATTCCCGGGGACTATTGTGGGATACCTTGGATGGTTGGCCACTGGAGCATCAAACGACAATTATTCCCCCGGGGTTGTTTTCTTTTGTAATGTAATACCCTTTGGTTTCGTGCTTATGGGATTCATCTGGTCTTGGAAAAATGGTGCTGAGTACGCGGTGAATTATCAGGGATGATTACATGAAGCGTTCTGAAAAAGCATCCAAGATTTTGTCGATGCTAGAGGAATTGTACCCTGAAACTCCCATTCCATTAGACCATGATTCACCGTTTCAGTTACTGGTTGCGGTTTTGATGAGTGCACAAACCACTGACAAGAAAGTCAACCAAGTCACTCCTGAACTTTTCAGACGAGGGCCTGATGCCAAAAATATGGCTGAATTGTCTGCTCAAGATATTCAAGCGATTATCAGAGAGGTTGGATTAGCGCCTACTAAGGCCCGTAATATCGCCACTCTATCTCAGATGCTTTGTGACTTGTATGATGGAGAAGTCCCTCAAACCTTTGACCAATTAGAAGACTTACCCGGAGTAGGTCATAAAACGGCAGGAGTAGTAATGGCTCAATCGTTTGGAGTACCTGCTTTCCCCATAGACACGCATATTCACAGACTTGCTGCGAGATGGGGCTTGTCCAATGGTTCAAATGTTGTAAAAACAGAAAAGGACCTTAAGGCAATATTTCCAAAGAAATCATGGAATAAATTACATTTACAAATCATATTCTTTGGCCGTGAATATTGCCCTGCCAGAGGTCATGACCTCACGCAATGTCTAATTTGTTCTTGGACGACTACGAAGAAGAGAATTGCTGAAGAACAAGGTTCTCGTTGATATTTTGAAACCATCTTGGTCTCGGTATCTTAAGTTCATGAACTAAACATACCAGATGCGCCATCGAGAATGAATGAGGATACTAGACTAGCAATAGCCGCAATCCAGAGTAATTGTATTGTCTGTCCAAGTGCACTGGTAAAGCCACCACCTCGCAGTCGTGTAGCAATCATAGAAACTGCAAACACTTGAACTAGAATCAATATCGATGCAATGATTTTGAACATCATGATATTGTCACCAACTGCACTAGGGTCTTCCATCACAGGTAATGCGAATCCGCCAGCGGCACTTGTAAGTGAGTCAATATCGGTAGAATCTGCAATTCCGGTTGCCACACCTGCAATCGTTTCTCCTAATTGCAAAACAATTGAAATTGTAACGTTAAGGGATATTACTGTAGAAATCAGTAATCCAAGTGCTACTCCCCACATTGTAGATGCAGATAGGCTACGACGCCTCCTAAGTGAAAGCAGGTTTGATACCGATTTTGACACCAACTCTGCTGTTGCTGCTGGCTCACCGGAAGATTGTGAACCTTCGATGTATATTCGATTGTACCTAGAAACAACTGCTGAGTTGGTATCGGCTGCGAAATAATCCCAAGCCCTCTCACTATCGATTCTAGTTGAAAGACGTTTCTCAAGACGGTCGATTGAGGCATCTAGCGTTCCGAAATCAATACCCCTCAAAGCCCTAATTGTGGCACTAGGCTCAGCACTCCTAGCCTGAGCAGTTCCACCAAGTGCTCTAACGAAATCAGGATAAGCTTCATCTCTGCGCAATACTTTCTTCTCTTCTCTCCGTACAAGCGTAGCAGGAATTAGTAGCGGGGTCAAAGGTACAGCAAGTAATACAAGTCCATATTTATCCCAACTCACAATCAATTCATCCCAACTAGTGATTACCACAATTATTGTGGAAATCAATAGGAGAATACTGATTATCCCTGCGCCCAACCATGTCTGCCTAAACAAAATCCGGAAGGGGGTAGAAAATTCATCTCGTGCAAATGTTTGATCTTCAGGAATCATTGCACGGAACGCAAATAATGCACCCACTTGGACGACTACGAAGAGGAAACCGGCAAGCAATAGCCACCGTATACGCGTGGCAACATCGATTGGAGTTTCGCTACCACCCGAGCCAACTTCGAATAATACCAAATGGATGCCTGCAATTACCAATCCAAATAATCCTGCAGAAACTAGTGACACATAGATTTCTTTCATTGTATCAACACCCTCTAGCCTTGTATCGTAGATTGTGTTATACTGTTCAGCCACAGTTTCTTGCTCTGAACGCATAAATGCATCAATAGGTTGACCTGCTTCGATAGAGAATGCCATTCGGTCAAGAAAATCCGCCCATAATGGGGAAGCCGATTGTTGGCCAACAATTCTAGCAGCCTCCGGTAGTGAAGTATGCCATTTGTCAACTAATATTTCAATTCGCTTGACCTCATTAGCCAACTCACCATAATCTTTCATTTGTCTTAATATATCGAAAATCGTGTCTGCTCCAACTTCACCCAATGAGAGAATTCCCATTCTTGTGATGAACATATGCATCTCTTTCTCAATCTCTAGTGCTGAACGATTTACCTCTAAAACTGGAAAGTAAACAGTGGCGCCTCCTGTGAGAAGAGGCATTATGAATAGAAGGAAAAATCCTGAAAATCCTGAAAATAGGCCACCTTCTGAAAAACCACCTGTCAGCCAAATCATCAGCACAGCGGTCAAAAAACCAACTAGTGCTGCTGGAATGACATATAGAACTAGGAACCTAGAAAGTGGCATTTCTAGACGTCGTAGGGCGATTTCCCAAGTCGCCATACGTTCCATCTACATCATCTCCAAATTCAGCGTTCAGTAATACTGACCCATGTATCTACAGCGGAACGGAATGCCTCCCAGCCACCATTGTAGTACACATTTAGTAAATCGAATACATCATCATAATGCGTTAAATCTCGGTCAGCCATAACCTGAATCGCCTCTGCACGGCGAGTCAATTCATCATATGCATCTCTCTTATTTTCAAATCCCATCTGGGCAGCGATTTTATTCTCTAATAGATGAGATTGGAACATACCGCGGAAATAGTGCTTATCTTTGATCGGGTCCCATTCGAACATTCCACGAGTAAGTACACCATCGCTGTGCTTGTTGTAACCAATAACCTCGTCAATTCCAGTAATACGACGGGCTATTCCACCACCTGGTGCTTCTACAACTTCTTGGAAAATTGCAAAGTTCAAGTTGTCGAAGAAACGAATTGGAACATTGATTGGGTCGCCAGTAAATCTTTGTATCATCTTGACAATTGATGATGCGTGGAAGGTCGCAATAACTGGGTGACCTGTCTGCATTGCCTGGAATGCAGTAGCACCTTCAACACCACGTATTTCACCGATAATGATGTACCTAGGTCGTGAACGTAATGCTGCCTTTAGTAGGTCGAACATTTCAACTCGACTCTCTTCATTCTTTGATTCTCGAGTAACCAATCTTTGCCATATCTTGTGGCGAACCTTTACTTCAGGAGTATCTTCTGCTGAGTATATTTTGACATTGTGGTCAATGAAAGGTAAAATTGCATTCAGAGTTGTTGTCTTTCCGGATGCTGTTTCACCACTTACCATTACAGACATTCCATATTCCAAACAAATCCAGATATATGCTGCGACTTGGGCGCTCATAGTGCCCCACTTGATTAGTGAGATAACGGATATTGTCTCTTCTGCGAATTTTCTAATTGTGAATGACGGACCCAACATGGATACGTCATCTGAGAATATGATGTTAATACGGGAGCCATCGAGCAACGCTCCATCAATAATTGGCTTGTTATCCGATACAGGACGCCCGATACGTTCTGACATTGCACGTAGATAACGAGCAAGTAAATCTCTTTCACGGAATCTGACATTCGAAGTTACCATTCCGAATACTTTGTGATCCATATGGACATGCTTTAGACCAACTGAGTGTATATCTTCCAGCATTTCATCTGAAAGTAGCGGCTCTAGTGGACCATTGCGAATCAAATCTCGAATAATGATGTAGTGTAATCTTTCACGCTGTTCTTTGCTAACGACAATTCTCTTATCGTCCATACCAAGTATTTCCCACATCCGACCTTGGCGGCGTGTTGCACTTCTGACCTCAGAATCAAGGACTGTGTATCTCTCAATCATACCGAATAGAATATTTTCGAATTCTTCGTCAGTTGTAAAAGTAGGTGCTGTTGGCGCTTCTTGAAGAAGAACTTCAATCAGGTTTCTTCTAATGTTTTCTTCCTCGTCTGTCAGTTGCGGCTCGAGGCCAAACCATAGGGTCTGACCTTGCGAACCATCCTCTGAAACCGGACGATACATGTGAACGAAAATCGGTTCCTTGGTAATATAAATCAGATTCATTGGTTCAATTTTACGTGCATCCCTGTCCAGTGGACCGTAGTAGTAAGGACGGCTGCCATATTTGGCTTCAAAATCCTTCACCCATAGCGCAACGTGTGGATGAGCAGCCATCACTGAATCGAGGTCGCCTCGTTGGAATTTGAGTTCTTCATCATCCATATCAGCTCACCGCCGTGATGTCTACGATGAATCCCATGTAAGGCTCAACACGCCAGCCAACGGTAGCCTGTACTGGACCTGCAGCCCGTAGGAATCTTGTTACCACTATTGTACGTTTTATTTCGCCACCTACAAATCCAGCTCGCATGTCAAGTAATACTTCACAAGTTGAACGTAATTTATGAAGAAGTTTTTCATCGATTTCGACAGGGTCTACTGTCAACAATAAGGAACGTGAGTCACTACAAATTTTCCGTAGTTTTTGTATTACTGATACTTGTTCTGCAGAGTCCAATTCATTTGGCATCAATGCTGATGCTGAATCTACAACTACAACATCGGCCTTCTCAACAGCATCAGAATTGAGAACATCGAATATTTCAACGCCTTTCTTAGACTCAGCAATTACTCCGAATCTAGAGAAAACTAGGAGCCTGCCACTTGCGATGTATTCGGTTATCGGATAACCGATAGACTCCATTTGTTCTATCCATCCGCGAGTTGTTAATTCAGTGGTAATAACAAGAAGTTTAGAGCCGTTTTCAAGTAAGCCGTAAATCAGTCTTTGACTTATCAATGATTTACCGCTGCCTACTTCGCCTTGTATCATCCAAAGGCTACGGTTGGGCAACCTAGCACCCATTGCATTGGATAGACTGTCTTGTTCAAGGGTGAATTCGTAGCCATCTTCTACGGGTTTAGGGGGTCCATCAGACACTTAATCTCACCTCGGCTGTTTCTGAGTCTGTGCCTTTGACACCTTCACTAACTGTAGATTGCACTACAATTGTGACGGTAACACGATCTTGGTCGTTGTAATTAAAACTGGCATTTGAAACTGTTACTTCAAGGATATAGTCTGACGCCCAGACACCATTAGCAGGATACAATGTAGCCGACCCTACTATTTGCGATACTTGCCCATCTATGAAAATCGTAAATGATGATTTTTCAAGAGAACGTATTCCAGTATTTTGGAAATATAGGGTGATTTCTTGGCTAGCGCCTGATGTATCTAGGAGAATATCACTTCGGTCACCGCTGAACGAAACATCTGTTTCAGCATTTGCGACTTGGCCAGAAGCGTTAATTCCGCTTACTTTAGCAACTTCACCCCATGATTCTATCAATACCACAGATGCAGCACCACTAAGCAATAGTGAAGTGACCAGAAGAATCATTGAACTTGCACCCTCTGCCATAGAATCACCTTCATGCAATGGCTGACGCTTTTGTCACACCATCGATTGTAACTGCGACCCGACTTGCTGTAGCCTGTGCGCCGCTGTCATAATAGAATTCAAAAGTCTCACCGGGAAAGATAGTATCGGGAAGATAACCTTCATGCCCATCTGAGAAATTAATTGGTGCGCCACCGTCAGTAAATAGCCAAATAAAATCGGTCTTAGCATCAGTACTACCATCATTGGTTAAATTTAGGTACACTAGATTACCAAGGTTGACTGAAATATTCAGGTCAATGCCGGCGTTCAGACTGGTGACCTCCAAATAGTACGTGGAGGCGTAGAGATACGATGAACCGTGGTCAAGGATGTTTAATCCTGTTACTGTACCACCGGAGATCACCATGTCTGCGAGGAAAGAGCCTGAACCGCCAACAACCTGAACCTGCCCTGGAGTATATCCAGTTCCTTGGTTAGCAATGTTAACTGACAGTACCGCTCCTTCAACGTTAGTCGCGTCTTCAATTGTGAAGAGAGGGATGGGCTCAGCAGTCGCTTCGATTTGCGCAATGGAATTATCCACTTGCGCTTCGAGTGTAGCCATCGCTAATGCGAAAACCACAAGCATGGAGGTTCCTACCACCATCGCTCCGACTGCTATGCTGCCCATTCATTCCTCTCCTCTGAGTGCTCGTACTCTTCTCCAATTGGAGATTAGAGCCGAGAATGTTAGCAGTTCTCTGTGTGGCAAATGGTCTTCAAGCGCACTCTCAGTATCACCTGGAGCGGCCATTTGAACAATTGCCAATACTTGCTTTCCTTCATCTGCTATAAGCATACCAGAACTCATCGCCTTCTGAGTGAAGGAGACTGCTGCCATGCCAGACAGATTGTCAAGCAAAAGTGCTGCTACGGTCGGCGCACCGACCGTTCCATCTGAACCATCTCCCAAATTCGCCGGAGCGATTAGGAAGGGGTTAGATGCCAATGCTTGGGCTTCGTACAACTCTAGTAGAGGGGCGGCATCATCCACCTTCAGACGTTCTGATGCAGAACCTGTAATGACCTCTCCCGAAGCGGTGATGATAGATTCACCATCTTCAAGTTCAGTTTCACTACTTTCACCTGATTCTGAAACACTCAATTGTGCTCCATCGTCAAAGCGAGTTTCCACCTTTCTGAGAACATCTTCAACCATGTCTAAGCGACTGGAAATCAGCCGTTCGAGACTTGATGTGTCAATATTCGCCTGTACCTGTGCCGCCTGTCCAGCAGCTGGTGCTGCAATTGGCAAAGATCCTGTACTGTTGGGTCTAGCCCGAGTAGGTCCGGGTGAGATAGTCCAAGCATCTTCCTCTGTGAGGCCGCCCTCATCGGGCATTGGCACTTGCTCTATGGCAATATTTGACATAACGCGCAAGCGCTCCTCTGAGACGTCCGTTGAACTATCAACCGACCTATCGCTATTTCCGAATGGCCATGCCATTTTGGATCCTCCATTGAACTAACTAAACAATCGTCTCAATCTGATGAAAGAGTACAATTGTAAAGTTATTCAATCAGATTAACGCCGTACCAGGGCTTGTTGACGAAATGTAAAGACTCTCGTAAGTTGAGCCGCCACCTTCTACGTGAATCCACATAGTAAGTTGGTCATTTACAGTTAAATCATCAAATCCACAATCCGTTCCAACGGTATCTGGACCAGCATCAAGATTTATGTCTACGACATAAGAGACTCCGGGGTCAATTGTTGCTTCACTATTTCCAGGTGTTAGTGCATCTGTATCTGGATCTGAAGCAAGGAATGTGTCACCCACTGCTGATGCATCGGTAATGTCATTATCACCAAATACACCAGCAACGAAGTTATAACCGCCAGAATTTGGATTAGAACAGGAAACCTGCCATGCGATATTTTCTGTAGCTAGAACTCCACTACCTGGTGAAGATTCAAAAGATAACCTTACCGTGGTAACTGAGCTAATCATAACTGAGTTAATGGTAATTTTTCCTCCGATTTCACGCTCGGTATCTTGTCCAGTTTGCTGTGCATTTTGCTGAAGTTTTTCACCGGTCTGGATGATTACAGCAGAAGCAACTGCTGCTACCAAAATCAGAGCGATAAACACAATCATTGCACCGATTCCAATAGAACCGATTTCATCAATATTTTCATTATTTTTCTTCATCATAATCACCTCAAACAATAGATTCTCCTTCAGTAACACTGGTGTAAGATAACTTCTCATAAGTTGATCCGCCACCTTCTACTTGGATTGTTAGTGTGTGCTGTTCATTTAGAACAGGGTCGCATTCACCAGTCACTGCATTACCTGCAGTATTCACGTCGTTTGCATCGGCTGAAGTCTTCAGATCGATCATGTAAACTTGTCCTGGTTGTAGTGTGTCATCATCGTTTTCACCGCCAACACCAACACCAGCAGTTATACCGTTGAGGTCGATATTCTTGATTGTACCATCAACATTTCGAGTGTCTAGATGTAGTCTGGTAGAATCGACAGTTCCGTCACCGAATGAGTTCGGAGAAGTTCCTGCAACAGTACCAGTGATGTCACCATCAAAAACACCGTAAACGGTATCTAGGCCAGTTCCAGCATTGTCTGTACATGAAATTGTCCAAACAACTTGACTTTCAAGCATTGGTTCACTTCCTGCAGCGAGTTCATACACTAAAGTAATGCACGGATCGCCGAGGACAGCATCTCCATCACAATCGGTTTGTTGTCCAACCCACATTGTAATAATGCTGATTTTACCACCAATTTCTTCTTGGGTGTCAGACCCAGTCTGCTGTGCGT
>Ga0209091_10001551_pt1 | contig 20129 bp, 24 predicted proteins | sample ArcticOcean_MG_C_6_FD_187438 | JGI IMG/M metagenome (GOLD analysis project Ga0209091, IMG submission 187438) | Marine microbial communities from western Arctic Ocean - ArcticOcean_MG_CB8_128 (SPAdes) (version 2) | ecosystem: Environmental > Aquatic > Marine > Oceanic | place: Arctic Ocean...
TGTTTAACTATTTTCAAGGGTGTACTTACTCGATGTATACGTTTAAACTCTTGAAAAAAACTTTCGGCAATATCCGGATCCTGCAATTCCATACAATTCTCAATATTGTTCAGCGCGTTTTCTGTCATATTAAAGGAACCGTTGACTACCCATAGTGGTTGTCGTTCTGCATCCAACCCTACTAAAAATTTGTGATGCATGAGAGATTTATAGCGACCACGGCCTTCACCAACAACTCGAATCACGCCTCCTTGAAAGCAGGGTTTTAGAGAACTATAAGCATTCTGGTTCTTACGACGTTTCGTTAAACGGTCTTTTGTACAGATGATACAGATTCCTTTTTTCTTGGCCATAGCCTTTAAAATCCGTTTATTGCTTAACCAGGCTACGCACCCCACCACAAAGTGCGTGTCTTCCTCTTCAATACGACGCACCACCGCGCTTTGTATGCCGCGTCCATTAAAATGAATGGCGATTTTGTTTCCACCACGTTGAAATACTTTTTGACGTTTACGAATATCGTCATTGGCTTGTTGGTTTAGGTCTCTCGAACGTTTCATTTTAGAAATAAAAACGATGTATATATAGTCATCTCTACATTTTAAAATCCAATGGCAGAACCATATTCAACCCGTGAATTATATATCGAATGGTTAACTAGTCAGAATGATATCTTATTGGACGATGGTCGCATGTACGCAACCATGACATCTTTAAATAAACCTGCATTTGAAATGGTAGCACTATTACATACAGATTTTAATTTACATACAGTTCTCAACGGTTTTTATGATTCTGCTTATTTTACAGACGAAGATGTCGAAAAAATAATAACAATACTTGTTATACGGTATTCAACTAGTGATGACGCCGAATGGTCGGCCATTAAATCAATGTTACCCGCTATTTCCGAAAAAATAGACACTTATAAAGATTTAGAACCTGTTAATATTACAAGATATACTGGGAAGAAATTTTGGGATGACAACGGTCCCAAATTAAAAGATAATCAAACCTTATTATGGAATTCCATTAGTTTATCACAAAAATGTGATTTCATGATGATGAATAAAAGTTGTCCTAATATTGAATTATTGGCTACTACATTAAAATGTACCGTAAACCCACGTTGGATAAAAATGGCGGCCAATCACGCCATTAACGACGATTTAGATTGTTTAAGAGTTAATAAAGGCAGAAACCAACTGTTATGGTCCGATTTTATCACTTCTGATTTGGATGGTGTTATTTACATTTATAGCTCAAATGTTAGTTGGTTATTAACGACTATCGCTAAATTGAGTTCAGAGTGTACAATAATATGGAGATTACGAGAAGGAGGGCCATGTATCAATTTGAGTAAATTATATTCTATTTTGGACTCGTTGGTCGAGAATGTAAGGGAATTTTTATGTATTGCATGTTCGATTGGATTACCGTTACATCGAATATTTACATCATGGCAATTTTTAAACCAATGGGTTGAAGAAAATTGGTATACTGTTCGTACATCTGAAGAGTTGGCATTATTATCACTTCGAAAACGTTTAAAACCACTGTTAAAGAAATTGGGCACTGATGTCCATTGGTCTCAGTGTATTGATTGGTATCGTAAAGAATATAATATATTCACATTGAGTTTGGATAACTATGAACAATATAAGGACAACGTTGATATTGAAAAATATTTTTTTGAACATATATATTCATATCCAAGACCTGGAGAATGGACGGGATTATTAATACGTCTAAGAGAAATATTTCAGATTGGCGAACAAGATAATAATTATCTTGATTTTGGTAAACCTTTAGATAATCCGCCTACTGTTCCTTTGGACAGCTTATTTGGTAACAAATGAATACCCAAAAAATAAACGTTATTTAGTATAAAAGAGTTTTTATTATTTTTTAAATATGTCTGCTTTAAAATCATTATCTTCTATAGAAAATACTAGTATTTGGTTTATTTTATTTGACGAAACTTCAATCGATGATAAATTGAATAAAATATTGACATGTCCACAAATGAATATATGGGGATTACACCACAAAGAAGAAAATTACGATTTCGGTGATTTAATAGAACGTTTACCGCGTGAAACACAAAATTTAGCTTATGTCATCCATGGTGTATTTGTATCTTGCTCGACTGGTACCGTGAATAACCACCTACAAACTTTTTTGAAATCCCAATGGGTTTCTAAAATATTCCGCATTCGCATTAATGGAGAACCGGTATTTCCTTTGATTTGTCAGCGTCAGATGCATGTTTTGGCCACGTGGGTGGTCGATTGGTTATCTAATTGTGACGAAAAGGCCTTAGTTATAAATGATTGTTTACAAAATGGCGATTCTGCACTTCATATGGCCATACGTAATCGTCATTGGGATTGGGCAACTTGGTTGATTGCTTCTGGTTGTAATAAGTATTCTAAAAACAAAGCGGGCGAGAGTCCATTATTATTGATGGCACCTCACGAAGAGTATGTTCATCTATTGCGTGACAAGACGTTGGATTGGTATAATAATTTGCACGATGCATTTGGTGCGAATTCTTCTTGGACACAGTGTTTAATTGACGAAGGTGGTGATATAAATCAGCCGGAATTATATGGTCTTCCTGTGGATATTTTACTTGTTTTGGCGAAAAATGGCATGGATATGAATTTGAATCCATTGCCTCCAGATTTATCAGATTTCCATTTTAGAATTTTATATGGGTATGGGCGAGTTCCTGACGATTGGAAGCGTGTGTTACATGCTTTTGATGATATAAACTTTGTAAATGGGTTGTTTCAGTTTTTTGAAACTGACTCGGATGAATTGTTGATGGATGAATATAAGGAAAATCTAAAAGATAGACGATCTATAATGCCTAAAACAATAGCATATGCAAAACGTATTCAAAATGAAATATAAAAGTCGTTAACAACAACAAAAAATGCAGCGATATATCGAGATGGGATATTCTGAAAATGAAGCTCGCCAAGCTGAGGAATTACATGGTGATGATCTTCATGCGGGTTGTCATTGGCTAATGTTGCGCAAAACATTGGGTAATATTCCTAAACGTTTAAAGCTAACTCAGGACACCCCCGTGCAAACATTTTCAGGTTCTACTATTCGATATGAAGGTATACAGTGGACAGTGAATGGGTTTAATAAAGGCCATGCGTTAATACGTATTTTAAGTTCGCAAACTTCAATGCGCAAATGGATACATATGTCCGATAGTCGTATTGAATGGGTAGTTACACGGCATGAATCTACTGAAGGCAATATCCCGAAGCCGTCTTGGTATCGCAAAATAGGTCAGATTCAATTTGATATAACCAGAATGGACGAATCAAAAAAAAAAGAAGCTAATTTAAATAATATATTAAATATATATTCACGCCAATATCGCCCAGAAGAAACGCTCGAATATTACAAATGGCGAGCGTTGACAGCACTTGCAAAAAAATTTCAACACCAACCGTCTCGTTCAAAGCCTCGACCGACACAAGCATCTGATATTCATGCGTTTCGAATTGAGCTAATGACTCTTTTTAAGGTATTGTGTGAGGTATTAAATGTTTCTTTAGAAACATTTAATGATTTACTTTACAACTCCCCAACAAATGCGACTATTGCATTGTTTCCAGCTTCGGAAAGAGATTTTTTAAAGGAACAAATTAATATTTGGAAACATCCTCGGCCTTTTTTGAGTAAACACATCACGAAATGGCGAAAAGAGTGTGTTCCTATTATTGTGTTCAAACCAAGCGTTCTTCTTCCGGATTCGTTTATTTGTGATATTATTATTCATGATTTGACATTTGTGCGTCCACCTGGGTATGAAGTATCGATGAATATCGTTCATTTGCAATGTTTATTTAATAATATTTATACTCCGTCACAAAAGATTACATCTGAACAAATGGACGATACATTTTTAAACAATCTCTTGAAAAAATCTCGCAAAACAATTACAAAGGGTACAATTCCTTCTGATTCATTCGTGAATTCGCTTTATCCGTATCAACAAAAATGTTTATCTTGGCTAATTCAACGTGAAAATAATTCAAATCCAACTTCGTCGTGGGGGTGGACGCGTCATGAATTAGAAGATAAATTTGTATATTATACTTCGTGTTTTGGTTATATCACACAATCAAGTCCAAATACGACTATCCGGGGGGGTATTCTGTCTCAAGACGTTGGCATGGGCAAAACTATTGAAATGTTATCTTTAATTGCAACAAATCCTAGCGATGGTCCAACATTAATTGTCGTTCCAACGACAATGTTATCTATTTGGTTAAATGAAGCTCAAAAACATTGTCCTAGTTTGAAAGTTATTCGTTTTCACGGAGCACGCCGTAGTCAAATTCCTATTGAAACAATGAAATCTGCAGATATTGTGGTGACTACTTATCGCATCTGTGTGAATGAAACACAACGACATATACCAACAATTGGTTCAATTCGATGGGGACGTATTATTTTGGACGAATCACACGAATTGAAACTCCCAACTTCGGCAACGGTGAAAGCAATGTGTCGTTTATATGCACCGCGTAAGTGGTGTTTGTCTGCTACACCGTTTCCAAAAGGTCTGGTTAATATGGCCTCTGTGTTATCTTTTATGGGTGTAACGCCTTTTGTAGATAATATTACTCCTACGTTTGACCGAACAAATACACCTGTTCAGATGATGTTCCGCCGTCAGGAAAATAGTTACATTCCCTCCTTGTTATCGGGTTTAATGACAGAGATGACTTTTTGGCAGCAGAAAAGACATGTCCGTATGGGATTACCCTCTTCAACACACCAAACCGTTGAATTGGATCTGCCATATCCTGAAGTTTATGTTTCGTTGTGTTTTTCTATAGCTCGGCGGTTGATATACGATTCAGAACAATCATCTCAACATCAAAAATCACGCACTTTGCATTATATACGGTGGTTGAACCTGGCCTCGACGAGTTATCTATTAAACCCTCACTGTGTATATGCGTTAATTCAAGATTCGAACCGTGCTCAATCGAAAACAAAAAGTATTGACGAATTTATTAATTCGCTGGGAACAACTCAATATGACCATTCTTTAAGAAAATTAATTGAAAGCTGGCTGCAAGGCAATGAAACTTGCTGTATTTGCCGCGATGCAATCGAAAGACCAACACTAACACCTTGTCAGCATTTATTTTGTCACGAATGTATTCAGTCTGTCTATGAACATGATAGAGAAAGACGTTGTCCTTTATGTCGTACACCTGCTTCAAATGAATGTTTAAACGAATTAAAGCTAACGCGTGATAACCCAACGTCAATCGTTGAACAAAATTGGAGTTCAACTGATCATCTTGGTCATGCAGTGTCTATGCCCATGGATATTTATAACAAAATGATATCCGTAAAAATGCCTCCAAAATTTCAGAAAATATTAGAGATGGTACAAAACTCAGATGAAAAATTCGTGATATTTACAAAATATCACGGTGTTTTAAAATTATTGGTGGATATGTTTAAGGGTAATAATATAACATATGTAACAATAGAGGGCCGAATGACTCCAAATCGGCGCGCTTCGAATATTGATGCTTTTCAAAATGTGGACACTGTCCGTGTGTTTGTTATGACGACAAAAACTGCATCTGTGGGAATTACGTTAACAGCGGGAACTCATATTATTTTTACGGAACCCTGTAAAGACCCGCACATTAAAAAACAAGCAGTTGGGCGTATATTACGTATTGGTCAAAAGCGCCCCGTCACAATAACCACTCTCGTTACTAGACATTCATTTGAATCTAAAAATACTTCAGAATTTAGACGCCACATAGACTCGATGACCTCTCACGATTAATATATTCATCCCTTTCTTTCATAATATCTCTCATTGTAGTTGTATCGTTTGTTTCACGGGCATTCGTTAACAGTTCTTCATAGTCGTTCATGTTAAATTCATATTCTAATTGTCTTATTGCTGGTTGTTTGGATAAACATTCTTTAAAACATTTCCAAACGTGTTTAGCCCGTTTTATATCATCTGATAAAAAAATACCAGATTTTTCAGACAAACGCTGTCTTGTAAAGGGGTCTATAGGATTACATCGACCGAATTCGCCCAAATGAAGACCTTTTAATAATTTATCTTTTGTTTTTTTAGAATAAGAAGCTTGAGAAACTATCCATGGATTTGGTTCGAATTCATCGGTTAAACTATCAAATAATATTTGAACAGTTTCATGTTCCATCGCAGCTATTAAAATATCATCTGATAATTCCTGAACACACGCCTTAATAAGCGCATAATTTTTCTTTTTAAATAATGACCAGGATTTATTCTTTAAAAACGAACAAATTGAATTTTTGTCCTTTAAACATACCGTAAAACCTTGAACATCGTACCGCATAATAAATTTCCACGTTATAACATCCGGAAAAAAAATCGCGGCCCATTTGGCGGCGTCATATTCTTTTTGTTTTAACCAGTGTTTTATATTTTTTTCAGCGTCTTTTTTATTTTTTATCGAAATATGTTTACCTCTAAACCATAATTGTTTAATATGAGCTTTATTTAAAACCTTTTTCTCGTGTTTTTCAAAAATACCATGGCGTTTATTTCTATACCAAATACCTTTAAGAATGTAATTATCCTCAATAATAATACCATTTCCTTCACGATCATTGTTCAACCATTCTCCTTTGTATTGATAAGTACTTGTCTCAAAAGAACCATGTCCATTTTTCATATCGTTGATCCAAGTGCCTTTGTATATGTCACCGTTGGTCGATTTTAAAGAACCAAAGCCACAGCGTACATCTCTAGACCACTTTCCCTCATAAATATCACTATTTAAATAAGTTTGATGGCCATTTCTATGTCGTTGGCCATGTTTCCACATTCCTTTATAAACACCACTTTCTAAACAAGTCAATGTCCCATGACCGTGATATTTATCATTGGACCATTGGCCTTGATAAGAAAATGTCAATGTTTTGAATATACCAAATCCGTTCCGTATACTTTTGAACCAATGGCCTTCAAAGGTATGTCCATTACTATAGACCATCGTTCCTTTCCCATGTTTTTTATTATTTTCAAACTTACCCGTATAAACGCCAATTATAGAACTTTCAATACCAGACCCAAAACGTACATTATTTATCCAGTCTCCTTTGTACGTTTCTCCTGACCTATAACATATTTTACCATTACCGTAAAAACAATTGTTTTTCCAATCACCTTCATATGTAAATCGATTTGTAGTTAAACTGCCTTTTCCATTTCGTACTCCATTCACAAATTCGCCATTATAACAATCTCCGTTTTGCATTTTTTGTATTCCTTTACCGTCAGGGGTATTATTATACGCTGAACCAGTATAACATGAATTATCTGGTAAAATAAGTGTCATATTTTTATGACACTTGGACCTTTTATGGCCTTTCATTTTATGTTTACAATTTGTACAACGAGGGCGTTTCATTTATATATAAAAAAAACATTATTTTATACTCTTAATTAGTACGTTGGCGCTTAGGTTTTCGCACCTTTAGACTTTCTTTTGTAACCGCATTGTCTCGCTTGTATGCTTCTAAATCTGCAGGGTTATCTACCAATTCTTCAAGGGTTGACATATTTACTTTTACAGTGGTTTTCTCTTGTCGCTCGAGGGTAAAACCACCAAAATCAGCCGTCATTATATTATTTTCGCGCATATAAGAATGAATTTGCGCAAGTCTTTGTTTCTGGACCTTATTGTGGTTTTTTAATTGTAGTTTTAGAGCATCGCCCGTCGGAACTGCGGCCACAAAATCACTTTTTAACTGGTCAATGTTGTCCATACTGTTGTCCATACTGTTGTCCATACTGTTATGTTTTTAGTAAGACAAATATTCAGTGTGTATATTATTCACAACATAAGTGAATTGGACTATTTAATATTAAACAGTCCAAATATTATATGTCAGTACAAAATGGTGGGCGCCAATATAGAAAATGGGCCACGGATCCATTTAAAGATTTAGAAAATGGCAAAATATTAAGACCGTCTTCTACAACAGGATTAAGAAAAATGATGGGATTTATTATAATTTTAAGTATCACGTCTGTATTAGTTACACTACTTACGATTTATTATCAGGTTACATGGAAACTGCGTGTTTTTATATATTTATGCATCGCTGGGTTATTTTTACTCATATACAAATAGGCCATGTTCTCCAGCATAATTGGCCAATGCAAAGGTCAAATTATGGGTGTTTGCTTTGCCCATAATTGGATTAGCCCAATCGTAGAAACGGTTACACACAACTTTGTGTGTAACATCTGGCGAATCTACAAAAGATAGAAATTTTGCCAGAATCTGTGCTGGTGTATAAATTCCTTCTTCTGCAAACTTGGCAATGGAGGCGGTTCCCATTCCAGGAATATCTTGGATGCGGAAATCAATAATAGAACGATTTACAAAATCGACAACGGTATCGGCACGAAGAGAACTTTTACTGGGTTGATAATTGAAAGTCATAGTTTGTTATTTTAACATAAATGCAATTAAATAGTAACATATTATCTTCTTATGTTGGATTTTTATTAATAGTAACATATTATCTTCTTATGTTGGGTGTTTTATTTTTTTATACTATATAATATAACAAATAGACTTACAATATGCTTCAAAAAACTATATTATTTGTATTTTTAATATTCCACGCATATGCGAAATGCCCTCCGCGTGAAAAGGCTTTAGACTGTTTTTACACAGTGGCCGATAAAAATCAAGATGGATTTATTAGTCACGATGAATTAAATCATGCGATTAGTTCCAAACTTCCATGGTGGAAAAATGCAGCATTCCACATGTTTGGAGGCTTGAATCGGATAATAAAAGATTGTGATTTAGACCACGATGGCAAATTAACCAAAGAAGAGTCGTTAAAAATGACAAATACATGTATGGATTCGTGTTATAAAATAAGAAATACGTACGAATTATTTAAATGTAAATAATAAAAACTTATTCTATCATTTAAATAAAATGTATATAGTAAAATAATACATGAAGTGGACTTGTTATATTTCTCGTATTGACCGTATATGGGAGACTTATCCAACTTTATTGCCCCGGTGTGCATTCATATTAACAGATGGCACTACTATTAAAAAACTATCAGGGTGGCTACCTTGTCATCATGCGAATATATCCTATACACTTGAAATCAATGATAACAAGATTCAACGTATTTTAGATATTACGAAAAAAGACAAAAGAAAAGATGACCAAGTTATTCGTTCAACCAATATTCGCTTTAAAAAAGATGTTCATCAATATATTACGTTAGCAAATAAAGCATACACATCAAAATCATTATGGATATTATCTATCATATATCCACTTTGGAAACTAAAAACATTAGATATCGAAGACACTACCCTACTTGCCAATATAATGCAAATATGCGACAGAGAATCACGATTCTCACTGTCAAAACTATGGTATGATAAAATATTGTCAGAAAATATACTTAAAAATGTTGAACGCATGGCTGGACTAAATATAGTTTGGGCCGATTTCAATGCAAATATGGATATACAATGTCAATTAAGAACAGATACGGGCATTAAAAGACCGCCGAAAATAAGGAAAAATATACAAAAATATAAAGGTCTGTGGACAACAAATGCAGAGATTCAACGCACCAGAATTATTGCACAAACATTTCGTCCAGACAATGTACAACTTCAATTAGGCTCGCCATGTCCCTCACATATACCATCTGACGCAATCTGTCTATGTGTACATGATGAAGATATCTTCAGATGGCACTGTTTTGTTGAGTGGGGGACAATGTATTCCATTCAAAATTGCCCACTTCTCCAAAATAAAACAATATACATCGGGTTTGCACACCATTGGGGAGTCGAACAGTGGTCAATGCTCGCTTCAAAAACCACCGGTTGTTCTTTTGTATGCATTGGACGATTAGACCAATATCCAAGAGGCAGAGGACAAATATTCAGAGATATGTACGAATCTGTCAAATTTAGACACATGCCGGTTTTTCATCAGGCGACAGACAACGTAAAAATGGTAAATACAGAAGATGTAGAACATTTCATTCAAGAAATACAACAAACTCCAATGCCCATCCAATGCTTTTCAAACGAACCCTCCAACTGGAAAAATATTAACGTGGGGCGCGTTTGGTATATGGGCAAAATAAGAACTATTCGCACATTAAATAAATGCAACACATTCTACGAGGAAAAATGCACAACCCCACGTGGAAAAAATGCATCTGTAATGAAAATTCAATCCTACAGAGGATTGCCTGTACCAATCTCAATCTACATTTGTTCAGAAAAAACGACAGCATTTCATATTCATGTTGCAAGGACATTTACCCAACATTTACTCTATATCGTCAATTGTTCGACATGTTTGTTTTCTTTTGAACAAAAAGCACCGTCTAGAATAACCATAAACCCATTTACATCTTAATAAAATCATAAGTCATTGATAAATTAAAATATATTATTATAATAGAATGCACGTGTATGAATATAGACGTATTGTAGTACCCGATTCACAATGGGACATCGTGTTATTACCTTGGAGACAATGTTATCAACTAAATCTAGCACATGGGTACTGGATATATAATACAAATTTCATGACCATTGGATACAATATGGGCGATGTTTTCCGCCATGTATATGACCATCATGCCAATATTATTAAACAACAGGTATTACAAGAATTAAAACCAACCGTATACGCCTTTTTTGTACGTTATTTTCGAAAACGACACACAAGTAGCTATAAACTTTTATTACCCGAAGAATTATGTAGAACAATCGCTTCTTTTTTATTTTAAAACAAACTTTTTTTAAAAATTTTGTTTTTTGACCCTATAAATATCATGGGTATTCCAACTAAAATGTTTCGTCAATTCGCACAGGTTGAATCTAAAGAAGAAACGGAACCCGAAGAAGCTGAAGAAGCTGAAGAAGAAACGGAACCCGAAGAAGCTGAAGAAGCTGAAGAAGAAACGGAACCCGAAGAAACTGAAGAAGCTGAAGAAGAAACGGAACCCGAAGAAGCTGAAGACCCTCCCAAAAAAAAGAAAAGTCCTTTAACTGTGAATTCGCCTGAAACGATTGCAGGCGAAGGGTCTGATGTACGTCCAGAACTAAACCTTGAATTGGGTAAAAAAAACCCTGTTGGTATAAATTCCGCCGAAACTATTGCTGGCGAATCAAATAGTTGACAGTATATAAAGACACATTTTTATTTTAAAAATGGGCGGATATTTGTCATCAAGTGGTACATGGTATGTTTATAAACGCACATATGAAACAGATACCTGGATAAACGAAGCATTACAAACATGGGAAGGCATTACTGCCGATGTAGCCTTAAGTCGTTTTAAACATGAGGCATACGCGTTTGCTTTGGGCAAGTATGATTATAAAGAAGATACTAAATGTATATATTTATATAAAGGCGGCGAACGTGTTGCTAGAGTAGTGGTTGACCGCGAAACCGAACAAGTAACAATATGGTCAACGGCAATTCGCGCATGGATAACATCTGAGGAAACGTTACCAAAACTTCGATATCCTATTCAAGAGACAAATTTTTTTAGAAGCTTCCATAGTAAATTCGCATGGGTAAATTCACAAACGATTACATTTGTAAAAAAAGATAAATAACTATTTAAGTGTTCTTTCGTATAAAGAAATGAATATATCTCTACAAAGTATGTGGCTGATAGGCTGGGTTATTTTAGTGGGATTGTCTATTGTTTCTTTAATTGTTGTTTCAGCTAGTTATAGATATTCGCCTTGTGATTCATTGACACCAATTTTATTATCTAGGGCATTTACAACCGACCCATGGCGTGGTATAGTTATTACTGCTAATTTTTTCGCAGCGCTTATGTCTTATTCTTTTGGTATTGCATTTATTACGTTAGCATTCGTATTATTCGGCTGTGCTTTTATTGTCTCAATGTTTGATACTGCAATTACGCACGATACACTTATATTAATAGGCGCTGGTTTATTATTATTGGAAACATTTCCATGGTGGTCTCATTTTAATTGTCATTCATGGTGGTGGAAATTGCATTGGTGCACAACGGTATTGTCTGGCATTGCCTGTATTTCTTGGATAACTATGGATGACCTTTGTTCATGGTGGTATATTACAGAATATTTATTTTTCTGGCAATTATATCTGTTAGTATATTGGCGTATTCCCCCAGAGTTGCTTTTTTCGGATAATCTTAGAACATCTCGAGTTATGAACTAATTATTAATTTTTTTCGTATGTTTTTTTACAACAACCCATTTTCTACATGGAGTACAACCATAATGATTCTAAAATTTGCCGCATAAAAGTAAAATAGTGCCTACAATAACCCATATTGCCCAACCTGGTAATTCTGCCATTATATTAATTATATTTAATGTTATATACTATAAATATAGAGTGAATCGAATATATATGGATGTACAAGAAAGGGGTAAGAAGCTCACGGTGTGTGTAAATAACCCCATACTTCACGAAGCTGATTTTTGTTCAATCTGTTGGGAACCAATATATATGTTTGTGCCACTTCCTTGTAATCATAAATTTCACCCTACTTGCATTGTTTCTTGGTTTGAACGCCAAGCCAATTGTCCAATGTGTCGGATGTCCTTTTCTTTTGTTGTGCCGCCCCCGCCTGCACCTCGTGAGACGCGACCACCGTCTGTTCCTTCGCCGCCTCCTTCGCCGCCGCCACCTCCTTCGCCGCCTCCTTCGCCGCCGCCACCGCCGCCTGTCCCACCACCCGGGGATTCGTCCGTGTACAATGAATCTTCTGCGCCTCCCAGACAATCTGGTTGTTGTTTTTGGAGGGTTTTGCATAGACGAGGACGAGTGACCCCTGTACAATAGATTTAAATGGGGGTTTTTGTACATAAAATTTCTCTGGCCACTGTGTTCCGGCCAATGTATATAATGCTTTTAAAGCATCTCTGAATTGTGGTTTTTCTTGTGGGTTTAATTCGATGTTATTTCCTTTTATCGACAAAACTGTCATGGGTGGCATGCGTACGACGAATGAATCGTGCATATCTAGGGTCATGGCTGGGAAACAAACATCATGCCATGACCATGGCGATTGTAATACGGGGGGTGGCCCGCCTGTGTTCAACACTCGAATACCTCCAACAAATTTTGGACGAAATCCATGTGAAATTTGGTCTTCTCTTACATTTTCATACATGTAAAACCCAATAGATACAATAACAGTTCCTCCTGTATATATTTCAAGTGGTTCTTCTTTGCCATTTTTATTGTAAATATTAATAAATTGCTTTTTATGACCTCTTTTTACAAAGGCGTTCTCTTTGATGGATAGAACATTGTTTTTGAATGGCATTTGACAAGTATTCCAAAAGGCATCGAATGATGCTGATTTTGACTGTATCAGAGCCTCTGTATTATTAAAAACGGTACGACATGCCTGTTCCAACATTGGAGTCAATTCTTCAATCCATTCGGGGTCTAATTCTAAAGTAATTTGGTTATGTTCTGTTGTATTATGTTTATGTATAGAAGCAGAAAGAACTCTACATGGAGTTGTAATACAATAAGAATCACCGCCATCTTTATCTCTAAGAAATGCAAAATCTTTCCACGTTCTTAAAGAATGGCAATGAAATGGTTTCTTTTGGAAATTTCGATGTTGTAGATATCCCATCGGAGATTGTAAATCAGAAAACAATTTATTTTTTAACGCGATCATTGATTTTATAAACTACTATATTTGTATATTTGTATATTTGTAGTACATCTTATGTTTTACTTATTTTGCAGTATTTAATATGAATGTTAAAATACAATGCCGCCCAAGTTTATAACATATGCTTTAGACCAACCTGATAATATTGACCAACCTGATAATATTGACCAACCTGATAATATTGACCAACCTGATAATATTGACCAACTATTAAAAGACACCTATGCATTTTCATTACAAGACTTTAAGGACGCCTCGGAGGCACTAGAACCCCCTACTAAAGAGAAAATAATGAAATATATTATAAGTCACACCAAAGAAGGCGATTTATATGTGGTTATACGTTTAATTTTTAAGTATTATAATAATTTTTCAAAAAATCAGGACATAACAAAAATTATGAATGATATTTTACGTGCTAGTGTCATGGTTCAATCAAGAAGTTTTATTTTAACAAAAGAACTTCTCCGATTATATTAATAAAATGACCATATATAAGATGAGTTGATTTTTATAATTATGTCTTCCGGAGTAGTCACAACTGTTGCGTATTTATGCACACTTGTGGGTTTAGGAGCCACTGCTGCATATGCATTATCTTTTTATATATTGCCTTACAATAAATTATTCTTAGAAGGTGAATCTGGACACGATGAACGTGATTTACCTTATATAATCGCAATGATTGAATGTGCGATTTCCGGTGCCACCTTTATTATTGGTGTATTGGCTTTTTCGTCTGGAAAACCTAAAAAGCGTGTCGCTTTAATCGCTGTTTTATTTTTTATTATATTGGTTATCATGGAAGGAACATTTGGCGTGATTCGCGCTTGGAATTTGGGTTTTTTCGGGGACGATATGGAAAAAACTTGCTCAGATACCCAACAATTTACAGGTTGTCCAACAACTAGGTTTGAGGCGTTACACCATGAAATTTTATATACGGAACCTCGTGGTGGAGAATGTAGTTTTTGGTTTTGGGGTCCAGAAATGAAAACGCGCTCACAATTTCAACCCTGCCCACCTGGTCGTGCTACTTGTGAACAAGATATAGAAACTTATATGGATTGGTCGAAACACCAAGCATATGGTTGGCGCGATAACCCTGAACAAATTAAAACATTGTTATCTGGTTCAAGTGATATTACAACCGTGGACAAAGTTCACAATATGGCTCAAATTATGCGTTTACAAGCACAATATAATTCTTCTATAGTAACTCCGTTATCAACGCAGCCGTCCATTTCTTATTGTTGGTATTGGGGATGTAATAAAGTCTGTACGGCTTTGAGATGGTCTGTAAACCGTTGGTGGTTTATATCCTCGTTGGCTTTATTTGTATTACATATTATTAATCTTTTATTAGCGATTGTGATTTATCGTTCTAAAAAAGGAAATGATGGAAATGATTATGAATCTTCGGAAAGCATTCAAGAAGCTAAAGCGTGGGCCGTAGACAATGATCTCGAAACACCGCAAATTTCTGCACCAGTTATTGGTCGAAGACGTCGAACTTTAAACAAGAATCCACATGTACTGCGATTTTAACATATAAGTAGCAATTTATTATTTATAAAGAATGGCAGAACGTGTAATGCCAAATCGTTGTTGCAAAGTTCGTGCCGGTGTCGAAGGTAAAGCTTATAGAATCATTTCTTTTTTCCACGATCATCCTTCAGAAATACCACAAGATGAATGGAATACGTTTAGAATGGAAAAAGACGTGTTTATTGTAGACAAATTAACGTATGCACTAATGGCAGAATGTCAATGTGAATTATTGATAAAAGAAAATTCTGAACCTGAACCAACTGTTGTTGCTGTAAAATTAACTGAAAAAAAAACTACTATAAAAGGTATTAAAACAAAAGAATAATGTCTTTAACACTTAAAGAATCTTGTACTCTATATGAGCGTCATTGTCGCCGTAATAAAAAAATCCCCACCTTTGAAGAATTCAATCGACAACACTTTACTTGTCTTCCAAGTAATACTGTCGTCTTCAAAAATTTCCAAACTGCAATTATTACTGCTAAGCGTGCAGAAGGTCTCCCAATTAGACGCAAATTGCCCTCGTTATTTAAACGTTTTGATTCGTCGCCATCAGATGAATCGGAGAAAGTATTAACATCCGAACCGCAAAAAGCATTTGTTTCCCATCTTGCGCCTTCTTATGAGAACGGGTTGCGAATGAATATACGACATACGACAGAAGTGCAACATGATACACAGGCGAGTATACCGGAATCTGCAACAGAATCTGCAACAGAATCTGCAACAGAATCTGCAACAGAAACAGAGTTATCTTGGTCGTTGGGAACATATAAAAAAGAATTGGCGTCATCTACAAACCCCAAATTAAAAGAAGAGTCGGGTATGATGATTCATTTTGTTCCGCCAACGCGATGTGCCCCTCTTGAAGCACTTGCTTGTAAATTAACAAAAACCTGTTACGAGACATTACAAGGTAAAACAAACAACTCCCTAAAAATGAGAGATAATTCAGTGTGGGCAGCGGGAGCTAATTGGAATCAAGACGACGTGACAGCTGTTCTTCAAATGCGCAAGAAAAAAATGCCGGGTCCTTACTTTATACGAGTTAGTGGTATTTAAAAGATATTTTTTTAGTTTAAATGGATAATTTTGAAAACACATTAGTAAATTTAAAAGTGATTCATTCTCTTCAATGTCATGAACGTTTAGACACTACACAGCCTCTTTTTAAAATTCACCAACCATTATCTTGGATACCCATATGGGCGAAAAGATGGTGGGCATCGCAAACAAGACGAACAGATATTTCACGTGTACATACATTATATCAACAATCTGCTCATTTTGTCAGTACAAACCACGATGACAGTGGACGTATTCTAGAATATATTCGAGATTCTCTGTCAGGATTGAAAAATCTTAAGACAACATATGAACAAGATTCTACAGTTGTTGCACAAGTTGATGTTATTATTGACAATGTGGTCTCTTTACTAGACTCGTTTGAGATTTCAAAACAAACGAATGACTAAACGGTCGTTCTGTCATTAAAGTTTTCAGTGTAGATACTATATTTTCAATATTATCAATCGGTAATTTTGTTTGATAATCTTCAGATGTAAATAGATTACAAATTGTTTTACGAATACTGGTCGGTTCGTCGATATTATGTGTTATAAAATCAAGTCTTGTATTTTTTTGCAATAACAATAACAATTGTTCCAATGAATGAATATTTGCAGATGTCAATAACATTTCAGCGCGTCTACCTATCCATCGGACAGAACGCAAAGACGTGGAATATGCCGGATACATGGGCCCAGTTAACATCCAACTATTCGAAGAAAGATGTTCCAAAATACGATGACAGGCTCTAACATCTGCCTCTGCACGATGAGCATTTGGAAAACTTTCACTGAATAATGAGTTATAGAGACCAGTGAGAGAATAATTTCCACTTGTTTGGCGAATCATGAATCTAGAATAATGCAAAGAGTCAAAAAAATACCAATTGTAGGGCATTCTTTGTAAAATACGTTGACACTCAAATTCTAAAATGGGTTTATCGGCGCGAAAAGTATTATGAGAAATAAACACTGGTATTTCATTTGGAGAACACATCATAGAAACCCAATTCAAGAAAGTTGGATATACAGACTCCCATGTTTGGGCATTGTTTTCATTTAAAAATGCTCGAGTAAGTTGTGGGAGTTCTGGAATTGGCGGAGGAGGAAAATTCTGTACGTTAGGGTCTGGGTCCACAACAGCTTGGAACCAGGTGCCTCTTTTATTTGAATATACCGCAATTTCCCATATTTTACATGTATTAAGATTTCGTACATCTCCAATAAATTCTAAATCGAAAATAAATGGATGTACACGCGTGGTATGATTTTCTATATTCTCCATTCTAAATGTTTTTTTTTATGAAGAATACCAATTTATACTACAACTATGCGACGCACATGCTGCATTCACGGATTAATATTTTGGGTTTTCTCGATAGACGTCCCAAAATATTTCGACACCATGGAGAATGCTTTATATTTTGCTTTAGAATTTTTGCAGTCTCCGCAAACACTGTATAACATATACACAATTCACTCGGTGTTTCAAATCCGATATGACAATCACCACTTTTTTCAACTTGCGCAATGGCTAATCTAGTACGACATTTAGGACAGGGTAAATGCCACTCTTTCCACGTATTTGCCAAACAACTTTTATGAAACACATGACCACATTGAGTTCTAAACGTTGAACCAGGTTTTAAACATATTTCACACTTTGACATACACAATATCTTTTTATATTTTTATACTCTACTGGGAATGTGTTACACATATGTAATCATGAAAACAAAATCCAATTTTAAAAAGAAATAAAATGAGACGCCTTCAACAACTATTGCAAAGTAGAATTATCATACCTGAAGATGTTCTATATTTTACCTTTAAAAAACACAAATTCACGGGAAGAGTCGCACAAGGTGGTTTGATATGGCATTGTACATGGCAAAAACCAGGAGAAGACGCACGGTTTATTTTTAAAAAAGCAACTCAACTCAATGGTCAACCATTTGTTAGAACATTTGAATCTTTAACCGACTGGACAGAAACATGTATTCAAGAATGTCTCGATGAATATCATACCAGATATAGCAGCTGGAAAAGAGTTCGACACTTGAGGTCAGAATCTACTATGGAAACACTGTTTAAACATCTACAACGTCAACAAATTATACAAGAACACTCAAGAGGCCATGCGACAAAAGATTCAAATAAATCCCTTTTGTTATTCGAACAAATAGCATCACAAAAACATCATATTTCGATATTAGAAAACAAACTTAATTCTTGGAACAAATGGTTTACTCAAACATACCCAGAAGAACAGATACCTGTTGAATCGATATCATTGTCAAATAATACAAATACAGACACTCAAAATGCCGCACAACCATTCGTATTGACTTCAGAACAAGGTCAATTTATGGTATTACAACGTGTTAACGAAGTTGCACCGGTAGAATGTATATCATGGCTTAAACAAATTGGACGTGATAAATTTAAAGAATATATGACAGACTGTGAAACACATATTAAATTTACACCCGTGACTACAAACATACCCACCTCAACCACTTCACCCGAAGCAGCCAGACAATTCGTACATGACTTTTTTGGATAGAATTTTTAATAAAAATATACCTATTTAATACACTTTATCTCTATTTACATGTCTGCCTTACGCTCACCATCAATGCCTCTTTCAAGACTAACTTCATTCGTGTCAAAACATCAACATGATGCGAGAGAATTCGGTATTAAAATTCATGCGACGAATAACAGGTTTAAACCAGAATACGTGTCTATCACCATCAACATTAAAGACCATACAAAAACGTACGATAAACGCATTCGTCCAACACAATTAAAAGAATATCTAAACAAATATTTAGGCAACATAGCCACCCGTATTCGTATCGAAGAATCACAGACAGAAACAGAATGCCAGATATCCCTCGCAAAAGTTGCTAGACTTGTATCAAAGTACAAAACAGAACACGTTGTAATACCAGAAGACGAATTACACAACATTTTAAATACAACAGAAACAATTACAACATGGTCTCATACAACAACATGGAAATTAAAATAATAATGCCGGTCTTCTTGACGATTCTTTTTTTAACTTAAATATCGCCTTTAAGTGATTTATTTTTATTTGGAAGAGCTGCTTCTTATTATGTGATACATCGGCATGATCTAATCTTTCTTGTAATTTGTCTATTTTGTATTTCTGACTTAAAATTCGTGTATGTTCTACTGTCGCAAAATCACAAACATTTAAAAAGTTTTGAATTAAGCGAATTGTTTGTTCAATAGACTTTACTTCATCCACATGAGATGCCATCATCATCTCTTCCAAATCATCGACTTTGGACCGTTTCACATGCTGTTTAAATTCTGCACCTCTACCTCGTTTTTCACAAGAACTTCGTGGACTTATAGGCCGAAACACGACACCACTGCTACTGCTGCTACTACTGCTGCTACCTCCTGTTAAGACTTCAGGTGTAGAGGGTCGTGCCGGAGGTGGTTTAGATTTCTTATTTGAACCTGACGAACTTTCACGACGACGCTTCATTCTTAATAGAATATCCAAACTTATACAGTCAAACTTTTAATTTTTGAAAAGGTTGACTTCTTCTAAAAGTTTTAGCTAAAACTTTTAGAGAATTTGAGATTTTCAAAAAAAAACACTATTTAAACTAATATTTTTTGATTAAATGTTTCGTCTCCTTCTCTTCTGTATTGTCGCCGCTCAGGCACTCGACTTTCAAC
>Ga0209091_10001554_pt1 | contig 20084 bp, 15 predicted proteins | sample ArcticOcean_MG_C_6_FD_187438 | JGI IMG/M metagenome (GOLD analysis project Ga0209091, IMG submission 187438) | Marine microbial communities from western Arctic Ocean - ArcticOcean_MG_CB8_128 (SPAdes) (version 2) | ecosystem: Environmental > Aquatic > Marine > Oceanic | place: Arctic Ocean...
CTCTTGTTGGGTAGAAGTAAAAATTGTCTCTTGCCAATCATTAGAGTCAATTCGAATACGGGCAAAATGAATATGTCCAGCTGAGGCAGAAAAGAAGGAGCTATTTTCAATCCGCATAATTCCTTTACCCTCAAGACATTCAAATTTTAACAGAGATTTTAAAGAGTTGTCAGACGATAATTTTGTTGGAATATCAGAATCTAGAATGCAATTCTTATCATTTATAAACACTCTTATATTCTTCTTTAGATGTTCAGTGAGTTGTTCATTAAGGTTATTTGAATATCCATCAAGAATAGGTAAGAGTGTGACTTGTCGAGAAGTTACTGAAAAAACAGCTGTTATATTTCCATCTTCAACAGTCCAATTAGAAAAGGATTGGCTTATTTGATGTGCCTTAAGACCAAAAGAACTAAAAATCAAAACAAAGAAGGTGATAGCAAATTTTAATTTATTCATTGAACTTCTCGCCATAAACAACATTGTATCTGTCTCTCAGCCAATTAAGATAATTAATTAAGGCGTCTTCATCAGATCTTCTTATATACTCTGCTTTAACTTTTTCTTTCATTTCATCAAAGGGAAGAGGCTCACCTTTTTTTGAATCAACAAGATAAAGAAAATGATATCCATCATTAGTTTCTATTTCACTAGTAATTTGGCCATCCTTTAAATTAAAAGCATTTTTTACTAAAAGAGGATCCAAGTAATCCAAAAGTTTTCTCTCAGGAAGGTAGGTGTCTGGAATTTCAGGTAAAAATTGGTCTCCTTTTAATAAAGACACCTCATCGAAATCTTCTCCATCAATTAACATTTCACGAATAATATCTAGTCTATTTTCATCTTCGCTGATGGTACCAAATTTTATAAAGAGTTTTTTTAACCTTAGCTCCTTTGGAGGTAAAAAAAATACAATATTTTCATTATAAAATTCAATTAACACATCATCGGTTATCTGAAAATCATTATTTTCCGATAAGATACTATCTACCATTGAATTAATGATCATTTTTCTTATGGGATTAGAATTTTGAGGTAAATTTAATTCTACCCCTCTTTGTAATAAAAGCTGTTCATCAATTAAGCGTTCTAAAACTAACCTTACTTGCTCAGGGGTAATAGAATTTTCTTTATTCATGGCTAAGGCATTTAGTGCAAGATCGAGATCAGATTGTAAAATAGGATGATCATTAACCAAAGCAACAATATTGAATTGGGTCTTATCTAACTTTTGATTATTAAATATTCCTAGAAAAATAAGAATTAGACCAATAGTAATGCCTAAAAGAAGAAATATATTTTTATTCATTACTAGTCTCAGTTTTTAGAAATATATATAGGCGAAGACCACGCTCTATGTTCTTCTTTTGATAAACACTGATCGCTAGAATCAACTCTATAATCTCCCCAGCATGGATTTACTTCTATACAATTACCGTCGCTATCATAAGTACATCTAAGAGCGTCGCCATTTATCGTTTCTGTTGGTTCCTGAATAGCCCTAACATAATAAATAGACTTTCTACCTTGCTCGATAAAATCGGGATCTTCGAAATTAACTTCACAGCCATTTTCACCATCACACGGCAGAACCATCCAAGGGTCTTGAATTAGGTCATCCACATTCTCATCTTTATTTTTTTGGGGTGTAATCTTTACGACTTCAATTCGAGTAATTTTTAGTCTCTCTGATGAAGGATTATAACACTCACCCCCACACAGAGTATCAATTTTTTCAGCCGGCAGTCCGTCAAGAGCATAATCTTCACACCCGTCTTTTTGCTTAAAAGCTCCTACGGCCTTAACATTAAATTTTGGATTTTCTGAAGTTTTGATACTTGATCCCATTGGGTTTAATTCAGATCCAGAAATTTCATCAAACCATAAAAGCATACGTGGTCCTGATGTTCCGTAAATTTCTTTTCGATCCATAGCATCCCAAATAGCATTTCTATTTCTGCCCTCAGAATGAACAGCTGCGAGTCCACCTTGTGTCCAAAAGCTTTGTTGGCGCTCAAGTTCTGTTAGCTGAAAACCTGCATTTGACCCCATTAATTCATCCCTTGTAATTTCATTAATACTTGAAGATGCTGGGTCATTATTTGGTAAAAGAAAACCTCTGTAGAACTCACTTCTTGCCCCTGCCGCCTCTGTAGTTAACTTCCTGTCAATAGGTTTGTAGCCTGTTCCAGGACGTGCTCTATGATTATCTGAAGCTGCAATAAAACCCCAATTAAAATTTTGGGGTTCTTCATCATCAAAGTTTGTAATAGCTAAACCATATTGAACAGAAGTAGTAGGGTTATGATTAAAGGCTGGTAAAAAACAATCTTGGCATTGACCAGAATTTAAATAATCTTCGGATGCCTCGCCCGGTACCGCTATATGAAATCCTACACCTAACCTCGATGTTACTTTTCTTGCTCTTTCCGCCCTTAAAGAGCATTCAGCCTTATCTAAACCCTCATTCAAACATCGAGATTCAATAATTTGGCCCGCCCTCCAACAAGAAGGAAGGAAATTTTCAGTAGGCTCAGGGCATACAGGATTTTCAATTTCACCAATTACTTGCCGATACGACCTATACTCTTCAGAGTTTCCATGTCCAGACATTACTTCAATAATAGGAAAAGATTCTGGTCGCATTTCTTTTTTAAGCTGTTTATCCCATGACGTGGTTGGAGGTGTATAAAATCCCCACGTTGATCCATGAGGAATTATAAGTGGATCAAGAGATTGCTCTTCAAGACGTCGTACTAACTCTCCAGGGTCTTTTGCTTGCTCAAAACAGTCTAGAGGAAGTTCATCAGATGACACATCAGCATCACAGTTGGGAACTTCTCGAGCTTCCTTTAAAAAAGCTTGAAGATTTGCATAATCTTGATAATTTTTAATATCTAGAAAACCTAATAATTGAAAATTATTAGATTCACTATTTCTCAAAGCGTTAACTGCTATTCCAGAGGCGGCTATAGGTCTTTTTGCAACTTTATTATCTTCGAGGTCCTTAAATATAACGTTCTTATGACCATAGTGTTCTGAAGGAAGTGCACCTACTTGCGTCCACTCAAAGCCTATAAATGAAATAACATCTGTACTTTCTTCTTTATCTGAAGCGAATGAGCATTGACGAATAAGCTCTTTAGTAGCCTTCCATTTTCTTGGAGTTGATGCCTCGGCATGATCGGTACTAGCCCAAAAATCAATTCCAGAACAATAACGTGCATAATCACATGCGTCAGCCATTGGTGCAGACCCAGAACCATTAAGCATTGGTAGTGTCCACATAAAAGCATCAGTAGAGAATGTGGTGTGAACATGCAAATCACCAAAAAGAATTTGTTTTGGTTCTTTAACTCCAATCTCTCTGGAAGAATTAATTTGTATGTCTGCTCTTTCAGATATAATTCCTTGAGGAATCATTTTTCCTTGGATAGAACCAGTTTCCTCTAATTTACCTATCCAGCCATAATAAATACCACCAGAAAAATAAATGGCGCCAGCAATAATTAATAGGGTAAATAAAGATAAAAGTTTTTTCATTAGTTAAATCCTCTCAATATCTAAGATAAAAATCCTTGTATTTTAGCAGCCTCTTGTCTGACCTTCTCTGGACCACCAAGTATTTGTCGACTCAATCCTATTCTTTTAAACCAATAATGAATACCTAGTAAATCTGTAAACCCCATCCCTCCAAAAACCTGCGTAGATACTCTTGCAATATCTTGTCCGACTTCAGATAAATGCGCTTTAGCGTGGCAAGATAAAAGGCTGGCTTCTTCTTTAATATTGTCTTGGGCATAAGCGGAATACCATAGTAAAGAACGACAAGGCTCAAGATCTGCAGCCATTTCTGCGCACATATGTTTGACGGCTTGGAATGAGCCTATTGTTCTATTAAATTGTTTTCGTTCTAGAGAGTACTCAACGGCCTTATCAATCATATTAGAACTAGCGCCTAATATATCTGCCGCTAAAAGAACACGCCCTACATCAATAGTTTTTTGAATCGCTTCTTTTCCTCCAGGAATTATTTCAGCGTCTACAGAATCAAAAATTATTTCTACAACTGGTCGAGTTGAATCTATAGTTGGAATCTCACTAATTGTTACACCAGGATTTTCAGTATCAACGAGGATGAGATCATCACCGGCAACTGTTATAATAATTCTTGGATTCAACTCACCATCGATTCCAAAAATACTAGTTCCCGAAACCTTCAAGCCTTTTAATTCTAATCCAGCATTACTTCTTTTACCCACAGCCTCTGTAAGGGCAACGCATGCTGTTATTTCACCTGAAGCAATTAAAGGAAGCCATTTTTCTGACAAAATATTTCCTTTTTCAAATAACAGTGCTGTTGGAGCCATTACAGAATTTCCAATCCAAGGTGTTGGAACCGCATACCGTCCAAACTCTTCCGCAATTAAGGATGCCTCTAAAACTCCTAAACCAGAACCACCATATTCTTCTGGAATTAAAAGACCAGGAAGTCCCATTTCAACAACTAACTTTCTAAGGCTTTCCCTAATACCTTCATCGCCTTTTGAGTGATTTCGAAGAAGGTCAATATCGGTATTATCAGCAAGCATTTTTTTTACACTATCGGATAAAATCTCTTGCTCTTCTGATAATGCAAATTCCATTATTTTTTTCCTTCGAGCATAGGCTTTGGCTCTCTAGGCATCCCTAATCCTGACTCACTTATAATATTTTTTTGAATTTGGGCGGTTCCTCCGCCAATAATAAGTCCAAGATCAAACATAAACTTCCATTGCCATTTACCTGAGCCATGATCATGATTGCTTCTTCCGTAAATTGTACCTAACTCACCAAGCAGATCAATTGCAAATCCCGCAAGGTCATGATTCAGCTGACATCCATTTAACTTAACTATTAATTTTGCCATTTTAGCATCTAATTTTTTATGTGATGCTGTTAATAATCTTAAACTATTAAAAGACATGCTTAACACTCGAGCTTGGAGTCTCATAAGACGATCCAAATAGACTGGATTATTAATAAGTTTTTCTCCATTCACAGTTTCTTCCTGCATTAAATCTATAATTTCCTTTAACCTTGAAGCAGATTGATTTGGGTCACCCAGCATTCCCCTTTCGTGGGTCAAAGTGGCATTAGCAACGTACCAACCCTCACCTCTTTTTCCAACAATTTGAGATTTAGGAACTCTGACATCAGTAAAAAATACTTCATTAAATTCTGCATGACCAGTCATTGTCATTAATGGCCGTACTTCAATACCGAGTGTTTTCATGTCAATTAAAATATAAGAAATACCCTTGTGCTTTGTTGCATCAGGCTCTGTCCTGACAAGACAAAACATCATATCTGAAATTTGAGCTCCAGAAGTCCATATTTTTTGTCCATTAATTATAAAGTCATCACCATCGTCGACAGCTTTAGTTTGCAGGGATGCTAAATCTGACCCTGACCCAGGTTCGGAATAACCCTGACACCATATAACTTCGCCACTAATAGTTTTAGAAATCCAGGATTTTTTTTGTTCATCGGTCCCTAGCTCTAAAAGAGTGGGCACAAGCATTGATATACCTTGATTAGCCATACCCATAGGAATACTGGATTGACTAAATTCTTCAGCAATAATTCTTGATTTTAATACATCTGATTCTGCACCAAAACCTCCGTACTCCCGAGGTATAGTTCTAGCAGCATAACCATTATCGATTAATTTTTTTTGCCACTCTAGCTCTTGTTGATTAGGCCTAACAGGTGTTCTAGCCTTACCAGCCATATTTGAATTTTTATTAAGAAAGGAGGCTACCTTTTCTCTAAAAGATACATATTCTGGCCCTTCATTTAAATCCATTTATTAGCTCCATTTAGCTTGGTTTTAAAACAAAATTTTAGATATAGAAATAATGGTATACTACTTAAATCATAAGACAATACATGAAAAATTTAAGCTAAAGTACCGCACCTAAAATTTAATATTTTATTTTACAAACTTAATAAAGATAGATAAAACAAATGTAATAAAAATAAATAATTATCGTGATTTGTTATTATTCCTGCGATTTAAAATAAAAAAGTAAAATGAAAAACGATTCTAAAGATTTAAACAAACTTATAGGTAGGTAGATGAAGAAATTATTATTATCACTTCTAGTATTTTTAGGTGTTAGCCAAGGGAATAGTATTGCACAAAATTTTCCAGAGGGAACAAACGCCTTTTCTTTTAGCTTTGAGTCTATTGATGGAGGTCAACTAAACCTTTCTCAATACAAAGGAAAGGCTCTTCTTGTTGTAAACACAGCATCGTTATGTGGCTTTACAGGACAATATGAAGGCCTACAAAGTTTATGGGAAAAGTATGAAGAAAAAGGTTTAATTGTTATTGGCGTCCCATCAAATAATTTTAAAGCTCAAGAACCCGGAAGTGATGACGAAATAAAAGAATTCTGCGAAACAACGTTTGGTATTAATTTTCCTATGACCACTAAAGTTAATGTTAAAGGCGATGATGTTCACCCATTTTATGTTTGGGCAAACTCTCAGTCAGGCGAGGAGCCAAAGTGGAATTTTTATAAATATTTAATTGCCCCTGATGGTACATATAAAAATATTTATTCAATGATGACAAAACCAACAGCAGGAAAACTTATTACCGCCATAGAGAAAATACTCCCAGCAAATTAGAATGAAAAAAATACTCTTTCTTATAATTCTTATGGTAACTGCTACTGTCAATACGGCAGATGCGCATATTGAAATTAGCAATTCCTGGGCTAGATTGATTCCGAACGGAACAGGAGCTTTATTTCTCGACATAAAAAACTCCCACTCTGAATCGGATATTTTGATTGGGGCATCATCCCCAAGTGCAAATTCGGTTATGTTACACAAAACTCAAAGAAAAAATGATATCACTCATATGAAACATCTAATGAAAGGTATAAATATACCTGCCGAAGGAGAGGTTTTTCTGAAGCCGGGTAGCTATCATATTATGCTGTCGGGGTTAAGTGAGAATCTCAAATTAGGTGATAAAATTGACGTCATACTTGAATTTAAAAATAATGATAAAATTACTGTACAACCAACCCTTAAAATGAAACCTCCGTTCATTAGAAATTAAAAAGGCTACAAAAATGTAGCCTTTCAATTAATACAATCATATTTATCTGATAATTATGAAGCGGCGTTATAACCTAAAATAGCTTTTATTTCTAAAAACTCTTCAAAGCCTAGTTCGCCCCACTCTCTTCCATTTCCAGATTTCTTATAACCTCCGAACGGAGCTGAAAAATCAGGCCCAGCTCCATTAACATGAACATTCCCGGATCGAATTTTCTCAGCGACCTTTTGAGCTCTTTCCTGACTTCCAGAAACATACCCTGATAATCCATATTCAGTATCATTGGCTATCGAAATAGCTTCGTCTTCATCCTTGTAGGGAAGAATTGAGATTACAGGTCCAAAAATTTCTTCACGCGCAATAGTCATATCATTGCTTACATCAGAAAAAACTGTAGGCTTAACAAAGTATCCAGCGTTGAGACCTTCGGGCTTACCTGGACCTCCCGCCACTAAAGTCGCACCTTCTTCTATACCTTTTTCAATGAGAGATTGAATTTTATTAAATTGAACCTCACTTACAACAGGTCCCATCCCACCTGGCGCAACATCAATTGGATTTCCGACAACAGTTGCATCGGCAGTAGCTTTAGCTATTGCTACGGCCTCAGCTTGTCTGTCAGCAGGTACAAGCATTCTTGTAGGAGCATTGCATGACTGGCCGGAGTTAGTGAAAACACTTCCTACTCCACCAGAAACTGATTTATTAAAATCAGCATCATCGAGAATAATATTTGCAGATTTTCCACCTAGCTCTTGAGTTACTCTTTTAACACTGTCTGCAGAAGCCTTAGCTACAGCAATACCCGCTCTTGTAGAACCAGTAAAAGACATCATATCTATATCAGGGTGAGAAGACATAGCTTCGCCAACATTAATACCATCCCCGTTTACTAAGTTAAAAACTCCCGCAGGAACTCCTGCCTCATCCATAACTTCAGCAAATAAAATAGCATTTAAAGGTGATATCTCAGAAGGTTTTAAAATCATTGTACAACCAGCAGCTATCGCTGGCGCTACCTTACAAGCTATTTGATTTATCGGCCAATTCCATGGAGTGATAAATCCACACACACCAATAGGCTCTTTACGTAACCTTGTAGTTCCTTTGTCTTCTTCAAATTCATAATTTTTAAGAATATTCATAAATGTTGCAAAGTGCCCTGCGCCAGTCGCTGCTTGAGCTGCTTTAGAAAGCCACAATGGCGCACCCATTTCTGATGAAATAGTTTCTGCAATTTCATCATATTTAGTTTGATAAACCTCTAGGATTTTACCCATAAGGGCTACTCTCTCTTCTTTAGAAGTTTTAGAAAAACTATCAAAAGCATTTCTTGCTGCAGCAACTGCTTTATCAACATCGTGACTATTGCCCATTGCTATTTTACCAATAGATTCTTCTGTAGCTGGGTTAATAACATCTAGATGTTGAGGGTTAACAGGGTCTACCCATTCACCATTAATATAAAACTGAACGCATTCTTTCATTTAATTGTCCTCCAATTGAAAATATAGTTTATTACAGCACACCAATAATAAAGCAACAATAGCTTTTACATATAAAGAATAAATTACTATAACAATATAATATTAAAAATAAAAAAAGCGGGAAATATAAATGGCTAAACCTTATCCAAAAGAAGATCACCTTACTGGAAATTTTGCACCCTTAAGAATGGAAAATAATATTGGAGATTTAATTATTGATGGGAATATACCATCTGGCTTAAACGGTACCTTCTATAGAAATGGTCCTGATCCAAAATTTCCTCCAAGGGGTGATAAGTCGCATTGGTTTGGTGGCGACGGTATGGTTCATGCATTTCATATAAATGATGGAAAAATATCATATCTCAATCGCTGGATGCGAACAGTAAAATGGACAAAAGAAGAAGAAGCTGGCAAAGCACTATTTCCCAGTGGAATGGACCCAACAGATACCGATCCTTCAGTGCAAGGTCTTTCAACTGATGGATTAGCAAATACTTCTATTATCTCTCATGCAGGAAAACTTTTAGCTCTTGAAGAGGCTCACGCTCCTTTTGAATTTGATCCTCATACTCTTGAGTCATTTGGATCACATACATTTGATGGAAAGTTAGAAGGCCCAGTTACTGCTCATCCAAAAATTGACCCTATAACTGGTGAATTATTGTTTTTTGGTTATATGGCTGATGGATTTTTTAGTGATAAAATTAGATTTACAGCTGTCTCCAAAGAAGGAAAGATTACTAAATCTGAACTTATTAAAGCACCGTTCCCTTCAATGGTTCATGATTTTTATGCTACTGAAAATTATATTATAATACCCGTTTTTCCTCTAACAGGTGACTTTGAAAGAGTTATCAATGGTGGGCCAGCTTTTGCTTGGGAGCCTGAGAAAGGTACACATATATGCATTCTTCCACGACATGGAACAGCTGCAGACGCAATCTGGATTGAATCTGATCCTTCATTTGTTTTTCACTATATGAATGCTTATGAAGAAAATGGTTTGATTGTAAGTGATTGCATGGAGTTTGAACTTCCACCTTTATTCCCATATGCAGATGGAACTATGCCAAAGCAATCCGGAGTAGAGGCAACACATACAAGGTGGGAAATTGATTTAAATAAATCGAAACTTTCAAAGACCTCTCTGGACACAATAACAGGTGAGTTTCCAAGATTTGATGAGAGATTTGCATTACAAAAATACTCTAATGGTTATTACGCAGGAAATATTGGCAAACATCCTAAGGGAATGTCTTTAAATTCAATCATTCATTATGATTATAAAACTGCTGAAAGAACATCATATACCACCGATGAAGGTGGGGCGGTTGGTGAGCCAGTATTTGCTCCAAAATCCAAAAATAGTCCTGATGGGGAGGGTTGGTTAATTACCACAGAATACAATGCAAAAGAAAACCGATCTAATCTTATTATATTAGATGCAAAAAATGTTAGTTCTGGCCCTGTTGCATCAGCTCAACTTCCACATAGAATTCCATATGGATTTCATGCGTGGTATGAAAACCGATCATAAAGACCATTTATGAATTTTACAAATAAATTTTTTGTATATCTTTTAGTATTAATTTTATTTCCTTTTGAAGTTTTTTCACAAGAAAGTAGTAAAATTGTGTATGATCAAATTTATTTTCAAAAGTTTAATATAACAAATGCTGCAGATGCTATTAAAAGAATTCCTGGTGTAGAAAGCTTAAGCTCAGGAAACTCTTCACAAAATTATGAACCAGGTAGTGATAATAAAAAAAGAGGTTTTGGATCATCGGGATCTCAAATTTTAATTAATGGAGAGAGGCAATCTTCAAAAAGTAATAGTATTATAAAAACCTTAGAACGTATCAAGGCCGAATCATTAATTAGAATAGAAGTAATAAGAGGTTCAGAGGCAGGACTCGATGTTCGTTCTGACGGAATAATTGTAAATATCATCATTGATAGCAGTTCATCAAAAGGTTCTGGAACATGGAGTTCTGCTTTAGGTTTTTTAACATCAGGCAGTAGTAATTGGAGAGGGAGTGGATCTTGGGCAACCAAAATAAAAAAAACTGATATTGTTTTAGGACTAGAAAGAGTTGGTGACTTAAATAGTAGAAAATATAATGAATTCACTGTCGATCAATCACAATCACTGCTTTATTATAGATTACGTGAGACAATTGAATATCAAGCAAGTAATAGAGTAAGCCTAGATTTAAATTCAAAAATTAATAATAAAAATACATTAAGAATTAATGCATTGGTCTGGTTTGATGGAAAGGAAAATGGACCACAGATTCAAGAATATTTTTCACCGGCTGATGTCGAAAACGAGGTATTTTATGAAAAAATTAATTGGGATAGAAAAGAAAGTAACGATGGATGGGAATTCGGAGGTGATTGGGAGCATCAATTTAATAAAACCAACTCATTTAAATTAAGAGCTGTCTTTACAAAAGAAAATGAGGACCAAGAAGATATCTCATTATTAAATGATACTATAAATTTTTATAATAATAGCACTGAAACAAACGATAGAAGTGAAAGTGAAAGAATAATTCGATTAAGTTTCAATAAACAACGTAGCAAAGGTGGTTATATTGAGTATGGATTTGAAAGTGCATACAATGAATTAGATAGAACTTTTAATTTGATTTATTTTGATAGCAGTTCCAATGAAACAGACTCAGGTTTATTAAATACTTCGGGCACAGTTGAAGAGGATAGGTACGAAGCATTCCTATCTTACAACTTTCCTTTTACAAAAAAAATTAGAACTGAACTAGCTTTAAATTATGAATGGTCAGAAATAAGCCAGTCAGGTGATGTAACTCTCTCAAGAGAATTTAAGTATTGGAAGCCAAGGGTAGATCTTAAATGGGATTATAAAAAAAATAGACAAATTAGATTGAGTTTAGAAAGAAGTGTTGGTCAGATTAATTTTGATGATTTTATTTCTAGTTATGATCAATTTGAAGAAACTATTAGAGCAGGAAATCCTGATTTAGAACCTGAAACAGCTTGGGAATTAAAACTAGAACATGAGTGGCGACTACCCAATGATGGAGGTGTTATAACTTTAAAAGGTCTGGCAAGTGAAATAGACGGACCAGTTGATAGATTACCTATAGATGGTTTTGCTGGAATAGGAAATTTAGGTTCTGGTGAGAGAACCCAAGCAAGAATTGATGGAAGTATTAGAATAAATAAACTTCTTGAAGGAGGGGTTTTTAGATTCATGGGTTATCTCCAGAGTACAGAGGTTGTTGATCCTGTTACTAATATTAAAAGAGATTTCTCATGGTTTAAAAGGTGGGAAACTATGATTGGTATAAGGCAAGATATTCCAGGAGGTAAATACAGCTGGGGTATGACTTACAGGCATCAATCACAATTTAATATTTATGATCCTTATTTATTAGGTAGATTTGCACAAGACCCAACTTTAGGATTTGGTTTTACTGCTAAAATTAACCCTCAATTAAATTTAAACTTCATGGCAAAAAATATTTTCGGTACAAACTTTGGTTTTGGAAGAAAGCAAATTTACAATGGATTTAAATCCGATAATGATCTTCTTATTCAAGAAAATTTTGATGTAAATGAACACAGTTTTTTTAAAATTGAACTTGAAGGGACTTTCTAAAGTTAACCATTATGGCTTGGAAGTTCAACATTTTCATCATACTCAACAACCTTATTAAGTCTTTTATCAAAAATGGCTATCCCCAAACAAACAAACATTAAAACAATAGCAAGATAATAAGGTGAGTTTGGATTCCATATAAATAACTGCATACCTGTTAATGGATTAATAAGAAATCCAGCAGCATAAGAGCTAACAAGAATTCCTGCCGCAGCACCTTGTTCATCCCTTCCAACAGCTAAAGATAATCCTGTAAATAATCCTGGTCCCATTAAAGCACCTCCGACGCCATAAACAGCCATAGCAATGCCGGTTAAATAAAGGTTGCCAGATGATACAATCAAAAATAAAGATATGATTGTTGCAATAGAGCCCAATCTTAACAAAAGAGCAGGTGTTGGTGAAATTCTTCTAATTATACCCAACTGCACTATTAACGTCGCAATACCAGTGAAGATTAACATAGCTCCCGTATAGACTGAAGCTTCAGTGTTAGAGTAGTTAAATTTGTCCTGAAGGTATAATGAAAGAATTTGCATCACAACAGCACTAGTTTGACTAATGCAAAGACCCATCAATGCGAAAGAAATTACCCTTGAATCAAAAGGTGTTAATCGTGCTTCATGTACTTTTGCTGGTCGTATCGGTTTTGTTTTTTCTGGAAGATAAATAAAAATTAGAAGAGCAATAAATGCAGTTATGCCGCCAAATAAAAAATACGGAACTAATGGGCCTAACATTACTGCTGCCGAGGCTAATCCCGGCCCAACTATACCGCTTATGGCAAATGCTGAACCCATAACAGCCATAACACCTGAGCGCTCTCTTTCTGTTGTTCTATCTGCAACATAAGCCATAGACGCAGAGTGAGCTCCAGAGCCAAGGAAGCCGTAGCAGCCACGAGTTAAAATTAACAGTATGAATAAAGTACTTAAATTCACCACACCTAACTCATTCAATCTAAACTCAACACCCATTAGAATCGTAGTTATTGCATAAATAATTAAGCCAAGAACAATTATAGACTTTCTTCCCAAGTAATCGCTTCTTTTTCCCCAGTAAGGGCTCATTAACATCCAGCCAAGAGCTGATAGTGAAAAAATAAAGCCGACCTGAACTTCTGATAAACCAAGCCCTCTAGCGTAAGGGGGTAATACAGCTATAAAAAGAGTTTGACCTGTTCCAATAGCAAACATCCCAAGGAATAAAACGCGGAAACCTAATTTTCTCTCTTGGGGTGTGGTTTTAATAGAGGTGTTCATTATGATTGCTAAATAGCATTACTTCCCATCGCCCCATCAGCTAGTCTTCCACCATCAACATTTAAATCTGACCCAGTTAAATATTCTGTAGTGCAAAGGAATAAAATAGCATCAGCAATATTTTTTGGAAGACCGACTTCCCGTAAAGGAGTTTCTAGTTCAAAAAAACTTTTCAAGTCATCGCTGCCATCACCGCCTCCACCAACCATTGGAGTCCAAACAACCCCTGGATGTAGAGCATTTATTTTAATATTTCTACCTGCTACCTCTAAGGCTGCTGCTTTCGTCATTGATGTAACTGCCCCCTTCGAAGCACAGTAACCAGCTGCATCCGGAAGACCCATCTGACCCATTAAAGACGAAATATTGACGATAGAGCCACCATCATTCATTTCCTTTAAACAATGTTTCATACCAAGCCAAGTACCATCAATATTAACAGAACAAATTTGATTAAAATCATCTAATGACGTTTCTAAAATTGGTTTTAAAAAAAACTGTCCAGCGTTATTGACTAGAATATCGATTGGTCCAAACTTTTTTTTAGTCTTCTGAACAACCTCAATCCAATTATCCTCATCAGAAACTTCATGTGGAACAAACATACTCTTAGGGCTGAACTGAGAAATCAAATCACCAGTTTCTTTTCCGGCATCCTTATTGCGCCCGGTAAAAACTACAGCTGCGCCTTCTCTGGCCAGAAGAATAGCAGTCTCTCTTCCTATACCGGATGTAGCGCCTGTAACTATCGCAACTTTATTATCTAATTTTCCCATATTAATTTACCTTGCGCTCATTCCGCCATCAATTGTTAATTCTGCACCAGTTATAAAAACAGATTCATCTGAGACTAAAAAAAGAATAGTTTTTGCTATTTCATGTGATGTTGCTTTTCTATTAAGAGGTATATTCGATTTTATATATTGACTTTCATCAACACCATCAGAAAAAGTTTTACTAATATCTGTATCAGTTAGTCCCGGGTGTATTGAGTTTACTCTAATTTTTTCTGGTCCCAGCTCACATGCACCTGATTTAGCAAGAAGTCTAACCCCTCCTTTGGCTGCGCAAAAAGCTGTAGCATTGGCAGCACCAACTTTTCCTAAAACTGATGAGACCATAACAATAGAACCACCCTCCCCATGCATCCTAATGGCTTTTGTCCCATACTTTAGACCCAAGAAAGAGCCGGTAAGGTTTTGATCAATAATATTTTTAAATTCCTTAAGGCTTCCACCTTCCATTGATTGCCAAAGAAAGCTTCCTGCGTTATTTACTACACTATCAACACGTCCAAATTCTAAAATCGTTGATTTAATTACATTATCCCAGTCATTTTCAGAAGTTACATCCTGATAGATATATTTTGCAGAACCACCAGTATCTATAATACCTTTTTCTACAAGCAAGCCTTCTTCTTTAGTTCTGCATGTTAAAATTACATTAGCCCCCTCGGAAGCTAATAACCTAGAAGCCTCAGCCCCAATACCTCTGCCGCCACCGGTTATAATAATATTTTTACCTTTGAGATTTTGCATAAATTTTCCAAGAATATTTAATTCTTATAGTACAAAAATAAAGGATGAAACACTAGTATCTCATCCTTTATTAATTTTATTTCTTATTACCAAGAATTCCTTAGCTCAAGCATCCAAGTTTGTGGATCACCCCACCCCTGGAACCTAACTGAGGGAAGAGAGTGTGTTCTGTACTCCTCATCAGAAAGATTTCTTCCGACAAGAGCTATAGACCAATTATCTGAATCATATGTGATGGTCGCATCAATTAACTCATAACCTTGCTCTAAATCTGGAGCTGATGATGTTGTTAAATTTTGATCATCATAACCTCGATAAGTTATATTTGTATTCAAGGAATCACCATTACTCAACTCATGTTCATACAAGACTGTGAAGGAGAAACTTGTTTCTGGAACACGTGCCAAAATAGGAATAACTCCAGATTCAAATAAATCAATTATTTGCCCACTAGCAACAGGAGCACCATTTACTCCAACACGTCCAGATTCGACTGAAGCTTGGTTTATAGATGGATCTAAGAAACCTAAGTTCAATTTAATGCTTAATCCTTCAACGGGCGGAAGCCAGTACAAGGTTAGTTCTGCACCTGATATTTCTGTCTCTTGATAATTATTTATATATGTATCAGTTTGACTAAGAGCTCCTGGAGTACTTAAGACAGCCTGAGCTTGAAATCCTTCGGTTGTAGTTTTAAAAATTGCACCATTAATTTGTAAAGTATCATTCATAAAAGAATTCTTAGCTCCAATTTCAAACATCTCAGTCAATTCTGGATCAAAATTACCATAATCACATCCCTCACAAGCATGGGCCTGTTGTGTAACTGGAAATCCTTGAGCATTTAAAGATGCAACTCTTGAAGCAGTTAAAGTCTCCGACTGAGCCTGCCTCATAGAATAGCCACCAGACCTAAAGCCTCTAGCAAATCTAATATAAAATAAATTATCGTCTGTTGCTTGCCAATCAATAGTAGCTTCTCCCATATAATCATCCCAGGAATCAGACTTGGTTACTCTAGGATTTTGAATAGGAGCATCAGTCCAGGCTGCAGTTCCGTAAATTGGATCAACATCTGTTCCTAACATTGCGTTATATTGAGTATGAAATATTTTCTTTTCATCGACATATCGAAAACCACCAGAAACCGAAACTGTGTTAGTTACATCATACCGAGCTAAAGCAAATATTGCTGTAGATTCAGTATCCTGACCGGAGGTTTGTAACGCTCCTCCTGGGCCAGATGCTGCACCAGTATGTTGTTGTAGAAAGATAGAATCTTTCCATAAATAAATTCCACTAGTTATATTGAGTTTATCCGTAATCTGAGAATTCAACCGAATTTCCTGAGAAATTTGAGAATAATGTTGGTTCCGTGCTGTATGCAATTTACCACCAAGAACAGCAGGATTTCCTTGTCCACCAAATAGACCAGGGGTTGCATCAAAATCTTGTAAAACATTATCATGAACTTCTAAATATGCTGTTGTGGCTGTAAGTTCACCGAGAGCTGTTTTAGTTTTAACTTCAAAACTAAGCCTAGCCATATCCATATCAGACTGTTCGGGAAAGTTTAAATTCACAACGTGAGGAGGAAGGGCTTGAGTTTGAGAAAATAAGCCTTCTGTTCCTCTAAAGAGAGCAAATGGAAAAAGGCCTATCGCAGGAACACCCGCTCCACTAAGCTCAGTTGCAGTCACAGCACCAGGTGTGCAACCATTTCCAGGGGCGCCTTGCAAGCCAAATGCTGCACCAAAGTTAGGTAAACATCCTGAACCAAAAGGATTCCCAGAATATGAGACAGGAGCTGTATCACCACGATCATAGTACCAGTCGCCAACAATATATATTTCAGTATCTTCTCCGGCATCGATTAAAAATCTTGCACTTGCCGCAGCGACATCAAGTGTTCCTGAATCTTCACCAGTAAATAAATTTGAATAATAACCTTCATGCCCAAGTTTTCTAAAGTTCCAACGTGATGTTACTTTATCAGAAAAAGGAATATTCAATATGATGCCTAATTCATGATGATCATAATCGCCCATGGAAATTTCAGTATCAAATTCAAAATCATTGGATGGTTTATTTCGTTCAACTATTAAGTTACCACATGAGGTATTTTTTCCATAAACAACGCCTTGTGGGCCAGAATTGACCTGAACTTTAGACCAATCAAAAGCATCTAAAAGTGTTCCCGTGTTAGTTCCCATAAATAAGCCGTCGACTATCAAGCCAACTGGAGGATTTTGTGTTTTTTCAACCTCAGCATAACCACAGCCACGAACAAAGATCGCACCCTGATTCCCAGAAGCAGAATTAATACCAATTTGAAGATTTGGAGCAAGACTATCCATATCTCTCATAGTTGTTGGACGAAAATCATCTAAAGCTTTTTCATCAACCGCATAAACAGCTATAGGAACTTGTTGAATATTTTCTTCAACCTTTCTCGAAGTAACAATTATTTGATCAATTTGTCTTTGTGAAGTCCTTACTTTTTTTGAACCCTCAACAGATTCATCAGCAAAAACGTTTACCGTTAAACCTAAAATGAATAGTGATGAAAAGATAAATATATTAGTAAAAAATTTTCTCATTATGACCCTCCTTCATATTAAAAAATTATTTTATACTTTTTAATGATTTTTATTATTTATTATTAAAAGTATAGCCTCTCAATTAAGAAACTTTTAGTCAATAATATTTTTAAGAAAAGAAACTAATTGTTGCTTTTTTACAACTTAATAAGCCTTGAACTTTTAATAACAAATACACTAATATAGGGTAATAATTTTACGGAGATAACCATGAGTGAAGCGATTAAACCAATAGATGGAGATCTTAAGGATATAAATATCTTTGACCCTGAGGTTATGAAATGCCCTCATGCACTTTATAAAAAATTAAGAGATGAATCTCCCGTATATCAAGACCCTACAACCGGTATTTTTCAGGTCTCAAATCTTGAGCTAATTTGTGAAGCAGCAAGAAATGCGAAAGTATTTTCAAATGACTTTGGCGCCCTGCAAAAAGATGGTGGATCTGATGATTACCCTCAAGAAGCAGCTGATATTATGATGAAAGAAGGCTACCCATCAGTCAATACAATGCTAACAGCTGATCCCCCTCGACATACAAGATATAGAGGCCTAGTTAACAAAGCTTTTTCTCCAAAAAGGGTCCAAGATATGGGGCCAGCTATTGAAAGAAAAACTAATGATATAATAGATAAATTTATTCATACAGGTAAATGTGAAGTTGCTTCTGATATAGCTCAACAGCTTCCGATTAAAGTTATTGCTGAAGCCTTGGGTGTATCAGCCGATCACTATGAGGACTTTAAGGTTTGGTCCAAGGCCTTTACCGATCAATTATCAGGCACTAGCACACCAGACGAACATATAGAAATTGCAAAAAAGCTTGTTAAATTTCAGCAGTTTTTCGCTAATCAGCTAGATGAAAAGGGTAAAGACCCAGCAAATGATATTATTTCCGACCTTGCAACAATTGACTTTGAAGATGAGCATGGGGTAACTCGGAGGCTCGAAACTGCGGAGCAACTCTCTATTATTCAGCAACTACTTGTTGCTGGAAACGCTACTACAGCCCACTCAATAACTGAGGCAATAAAACTTCTTATTGAGCACCCTGAACAAATGGAATTAGTTGTTAATGATCATAGTTTGATACCTAATATGATTGAAGAATCTCTTAGGCTATTAACTCCAACAAACAATATGTGGAGAGTAGTTACAGAAGATACTGAGTTAGGTGGTGTTTCAATTCCTAAGGGATCTTCACTTCTGTTACGCTATGGATCAGGAAACAGAGATGAAGAAGTTTTTGAAAATCCAGATACTTTCGATGTTACTAGAAAAAACTCAAAGCGCCATGTTGCTTTTGGACAAGGAATTCATGTTTGTGTTGGAATGAATCTATCAAGAAAGGAAATGTATACAGCGTTTCCAATCATAATAGATCGATTAAAAAATATGAGATTTGCAGAAGGTAATGACTTTAATTACAGTCCAAATGTCTTGTTAAGAGGGTTAGATAGTCTTCATATAGAATTTGATAAAGCTTAATCTATCTCTCAATAATTTTATATTCAGATATTCTTTTTTCTAATTCCATCTTTAGATTCTCTTTTCTTTTCTTTTCTTTTACTTTAGCAAAAACTAATTCTTTCGATTCTTCATAATTTTTTTGTATCTCTTTAGATAGTGATACAACTTTAATTAGATGATACCCAAACGGTGATTCAATGGGTCCCTGCCATTTTTCATCTGGTGATAGCCTGAATATTGCGTTTGCTGTATTTTCGCTAAAGTGACCCGAAATAAAAGAATTATTTTTTTGAGAATAGTTTTTTTGATAAGGAAACATAGAAACCTTACTTGAAAGAAAATTTTTAAAAAATACCATGTCTTGACTTTGACTGTATTGAATTAAGCTATCAAGAATATTGTCATGATTTTTACGAAAAAAAATATGAGAAAATGTTATTCTAGGGTCTTCGATATATAAATATTTATTTTCGTTATAAAAAGTCATTAAATCTTCGTTACTAATGTCATCGTCTAGTAAATTATTGATGACTGTTTGCTCACCTAATTGAGCTAAACGACTTAAAATTAATGGATCAACCTTATCTAGACCCCAGGCTAATGCCTCCCTTTTAAGAATCTCTCTTTTTATATACTCACTTCTCATTGATAATATTTGAATATCCATAAGATCATTAAAATCTATAAAAATAGGATCTTCAAGATTACGGTTAGAAATATAAAAGTTTTCTAAAATATTATTACTTATAATAATAGACCTATCGTCATCATTATCTTTAGCCAAAAGGCCAAAAAAAATCACGACAATACCTACAAAGATACCGCATAGGGTAAGAATTTTTTTATCAATAACCATGTAAGTTAATTATATAATTCCAGCATTCTTTTATTTAGGACTATACCAAATAGCAGAAGTATAGGCTCTTTCTTGATGTGTTTTTTGAATATAGTACGGAAGGTCAAT
>Ga0209091_10001556_pt1 | contig 20060 bp, 21 predicted proteins | sample ArcticOcean_MG_C_6_FD_187438 | JGI IMG/M metagenome (GOLD analysis project Ga0209091, IMG submission 187438) | Marine microbial communities from western Arctic Ocean - ArcticOcean_MG_CB8_128 (SPAdes) (version 2) | ecosystem: Environmental > Aquatic > Marine > Oceanic | place: Arctic Ocean...
TAGATGTCCGTGTAGTAGTCCATGGTCACTTGGGACTGCTCTTCCAACGTCTCGATGAAGTTCGACAAGAGTGGGCACGTGCCACCCGTGCTGCTGTTGAGACCCCACGCGTACTGCGGGTTGGACATGGTTTTCCACATCGGCACTTTCCAAGAGTTGGAGGCACCGGCACCGAACACGTACGTCATGTTTGCGGGGGGTTTCCACGAGTGCGTCATGTTGTGTTCGGTCCAAATTTTACGAACGCTGGAGGCGAGGTGCAGTGTTTTGTCAAAGACGTTGACCAGAACTCCGATTTCCGGCTCGTTGCCCATGCCATGGTGTATTTCATGAACCAAATCGGTGACACTGATTTCCGCCACCGCCGCCACCGTCTTGGAAAAAATGGGGATCCAGTACTTGGGGATGTTGTGTCGCCGCCACTCCTTCATCATGTTCGACGCCGATTTGTGTTTGTAGTAAATGAAAGCACCCATCACCCCGTGGTACGCCATCTCAAACTTCCGCTGCCAGTTGTAGACCATGTCCACCGGCAGGTCGACACCCGCCAACTGCCCGAGTTTCACGGCGACAGCTCTGTATTCCACACATTTTTCAACCATGATCTGTTCGACCGGGCGCATGTCCCCCCACTTGTAGTGCTTGTAGGCATGGACCATGTAGTCGCACTCGCTGGTGCCGTTCCACCCCATGTTAAAAATGTCCGGCATCATGCTGTGGTGGACCGGTTCCGCTCCCAAGTTATCCAACGAACTGCATGCACTCAAATCAATTTCGACCTTAAGGAATTTAAACGCCCCCTGCAGGGTCTTGCAAAACGACGTCACGATCGTGGTCAGAAACTGACCAAACGGACCCAACATTTTTAAGACCCCGGCTAATATTCTGGTGGCTACGTTGGCGATCAAATCCGTAAATTTCAGGAAGAGTTTGACCACGCGGTCCAACATGCCGCTGCCGATGTTGCCGCTGCTCAAAAAGTCCAAGAAATCGACGGACAGTCGAAGCACCATGCCGAGGAAATCAATGAGCGGTTGCGAGAGGGCATTTTTGGTCGCCACCAACATTGCTTCGATTCCTCTGAAAAAAATACCGTACCCGTCCTTCACGGAGTCGAACAACTCGCCAAGGGTGTCAAACAGCGTAATGAGGTACCCGAAAAACACTTGCAGCTCCACCACAATGAGTTTCAAAAGTTTCCCCGTGAACTCGCTGTTGGCGGACATGCGCACCGGTTTGCACCCCTTGCAGGGGATATCTTCCATGCGTTTTTCCCAGTCAATGTGGTCCTTGGTGAGGTCCCCCACAAAGTCACTGACGTACATTTGAGACCGAACCACTTCGGGTGAAAAACGCAACAGAGCGTACGCCGCGTTCATCATTTTCTCTTTGTACGGCAGGGGCAAAATCCCCAACCCGCCGTACATAATGTTACCAAACTCGCACAGCCTGGAGTCAACGGTAAAGTGTCGCTGAACATAGCCAAACATCGAACTCATCAGTGTCGCGTACACCTGCCTGTAAATGTTCAGCGGTAACCTGGTCACTCTGGTCAGTGTCGTGGTCAACGCACACAGTGTTTTTGTGTTTGAAGTTACCGTCTTGCTCGGACACATCTCGGGGAACCGAATCTCCGACGCCGGACATTTCTCGGTCCGGATCTTTTTCAACATGTTTACGACCCCCTGCTGCAAATCGTCGATCTCCTTGAACACAAATTCGTACAGCAGGGAGTTGCACCACTTGTCGCTGTTGGCGTAAAACGACGGCATGGCACCCGGCATCACGTCGTCCGGGTAGGTAAACATGCACTGGCAGTTGCCCATGCTCGTCGCCGGGTTGCACTCGCAATCCCCGCCACCGACACTGCACGCCGCCGCCCCGGTGTATCTCTTGCCGCACGACGACTCCAAACCGTAGTTGCAGTCCAAAGGACGGTCGAAAAATTCACCCGCTACTATTTGGTCCCCCGCCAACAGTGTCCGGATGGCGATGCGCAGCACCTGGACCGGAATGCGCAGCACGGACTTTAATGGCAAAAACACCGACGGTATGAACTCAAACACCGCATCCATGGCATTCTCGACGGGGACAAACACATGTTTGTTTAACGTCGGACGTCCTTGCAGGCTGAACGCTTCGCCCCACTTGCCGTCGTAAGCCTGGACGGTCTTGATAATGTTCTGCTCGTTGGTGAAAAAGGATTTCCAAGCCAGTTCGTTCAACAGACCGGTGGCGACGTTTGGCAGCCCCAGCAGCGCCCGCCCGGACCAGCGTATGACGTCCCCGGCTGCCCGCGACTGCTGGTCCGTCAGAATTTCGACCGTCGTGCCGTCCGGGACCCGGATTTCCGACAGGGATCGACTTACTGTGTTCATCAACCAGGTGACCAGGTGCCCGGTGCCGTCCACCGCATGGTCCAGCTCTTGAAACACGTACTTCAGAGACGTCACCCGCATCATGTACGTGGCATTGCTAAGTTTGCTGGGCACGACGATGTGGGCAACGGTGGACACACCCATGTTGACCAGCTCTATCGCGGCTTTCGGCAGGTGCGCCGTCGTGCCAAACACAAACGGTTTGGGCGCGTGCAAAGGTTTGTTCAGAATCAACTCGGTGGACTTGACGACAATGTCGTCCATCCACTGACCGAAATGGGTAAACACGTCCTTGGAATATTTAAACGTCCGGTAAAAATCGGGCACCAACATGTAGGGAGGCATTACCCCCACCCCCTGCTGAAACACCGACAGCGCGGCGTTGACACCGGCGTTGACGCCACGGGCGAACGAAGGGGACTTGGTCGTCTGAAACAGCACCTCCCAGGGTTCGCTCAACGCCTCACACATGCACTTGGCGGTGTCGCTCTGAAGGGAAATCGCCTGTTGCAAGTTCCAGATCGGTTCGGTGATGTTCAGTTCGCGTTCGACGATCGTACCGGGAGCCAAAGGGTTTGCCCACTGGGTTGTCACGGTCAGAAACCCCACAAAACTAGCCGTGCCCAGTTTTGCCCCCCCCACTAGGTTTCCGACACTGCACTTGCCAGCCAGACCCAACGTGCCGGACCTCATCTGGGTCGTCACCACTACAAACATGTTGTAGAGCGGTGCAAATGTCCCGTAGGTAAATTTAAACACCATCAACGTGTTCAACACACCGACCTTCATTGCGGGGTACACGATGGATCTCCACATGGTGTCGAGGGCTTCCAACAGCGTGGTCGGACCCTCGTGCACCAGCAACCCCAGAGACACCAACACCCCGACCCGAAGCACCCAGGTCCACGGCAGTCCCGCCACGATCAGGAACGGTGCCATGGACGCGTCCACCAGTACGTTTGCAATTTTGGTGGTACGTTCCACCAGAGTAATCATGCCGTTTGTCACGACAATGTCGTTGCCGGAAGATGTGAGATACGCCAATAAAATACCGCCGACCCAGACACTAATAATCAACAGGATCGACAAGAACATTGAGAATATTTTGTTAACATACGACTCTTTATATAGAGGCACCAAATCAATTCCGAAATACCATCGGCGGTCAAGTTTGAGACTCGGTGCAGTTCGTGCCCCAACCAAGAATCTTCGTGGTCGAGGTCTTCGCCGACACGCACCACCACGGGCGGCAGTCTAGACACACCGCAGTACGCCCTCCACAAATGTTGCACGTCGCTCTGTTTTCTGCACAGCAGCAGAACCACGTCGCACTTGATCACGTCCTTGGTCTCCACGAGAACCATTGGCATGTTCCCCACAAGGATCTTGTGAATCTCCGTAAAGTAGGTGGGGGTGTACTGCAGAGAAAAGGAACCACGAGTGATGCGGTGAATGAGAGAACTTTTGCCCACAGGACCACACACGGCAACCAACATTTATTAAAAAATTGGGTCATTTATATATTACAATCTCAACATGAGTTCACCACTTTTACTCTCGTCCATCTTCTCAAGTTCATCTCTGAGTTCTTGTATTTCTTTCTCTTGTTTTTGCATTAATTCATCTTCTAGATTTTCCACCTGGTGTTCCTGAAAGTGAAATAATGCATCGAAATCGTCCCCATATAACCTATCATCTGTAGCTAAATAAGAAAACTCATGCGTATCAAGACTTTCAGGCATAGTATATTCATCATCAAGTTCAATAAGTTCTGGTAGTTCTTGTAGTTCTTGTTCCAGGTGCATCGTATGTATATACTTTAAAATTTCTTCACGCATCTTTTCAATTCCACGCCTCATTTCAATTTCTTCACGTCGTGCAGTGTCTTCCGATTGTTCGTGTGTGTACCACTCCCACGGGGATTCTGGATCATCCATTTTCTCTAACTCGTGTTCTTGTTTGCCCATCTCCATCTTGAATTCTGGACCATTTATTTTCTCTAACTTGTTTAACATCTCTAACAAATCAAATAAATCTGCAAAATTAGAAACTGCGCCAACATTAAATTCATTTTTAAATTCATCAAAGATTTTTTGAGATTCCATCACTTGTTCCATCACTTGTTTTGGTGAATTATTCATTTCGTTCAGATCTCCTATTTTTTGCAAGAAAAATTGCTTTTGTTCTTCTAATATCATTAATAATTTCAGATCATGATTGATAAAATTAAGGGTTTGTTCCGGTTGATTCCAATCTATTTTCTTGTTGTCACCCAACGATTTGAGACGCGCCTGAACTTCTTCAATCTGATTGCCTATGTGTTTAACAGCTGTGTTCAACGTTTGCACCTGATCCAGCTCATTCACCTCATCCCGCTCACCCTTTTTGTGTTTCTTTGGTGTCGTAGGGTTTGAAGTCGGAGTTGTCAGCGCACTTCTTTTGGACATTTTATACTGCTTTTTCCTCTGTATTTATATGGCGACGATTCTCTTTGCAGACGTGTATCAAAATATGATTATATTTCAAACTTCTGAACAACTGCACTCTTACTTGGGTTACAGACCCGTCTGCAAGTCGTTGACAGTATGTCATGAGAATGGTGTGTTCAAGAGAGGGTTTGGAGGGGAGTTTGTGTTCTTTGCACTGTACAAGGGGGAGTACACGAAAGTATTTTACAAGGAGGGGTTTTATTTTCAAATATCTTGCTACATGTATGAAGCGGTGGAACCGGTGGATCCAAATGTGGTAGATCTAGTTCAAAAACATACTAATGTTGGCATTTGCAACACAAACCATGTTTTCTGGGCACGCCCCTTTAAAATTCACACGGGCACCACGGGCACCACGGGCACCGGTGTACCAATTTAAAACCGAAGTTGCGGGGTTGGCAACGGGGTTGGCAACGGGGTCGGGGCTCTAGATGGTGCCGGGGTCGGGTCTCTAGATGATCTCGGGGTCGGGTCCGGGGTTGGCAACGGGGTCGGGGCTCTAGATGATCTCGGGGTTGGCAACGGGGTCGGGGCTCTAGATGATCTCGGGGTTGGGTCTCTAGATGATCTCGGGGTCGGGTCCGGGGTCGGGTCCGGGGTCGGGTCCGGGGTTGGCAACGGGGTCCGGTCTCTAGATGAGCTCGGGGACGAGGGTCCAGAGCCAAAAGGATCGAAATCTTCTGTTGGTTGTGGGTCACGTCGCAGATGTATTGGTGTGTAACGTTGAAAATTAGGGATATATTTTCTGTTGTTGAAACCATAAGGACCTGGTTCGGTAGCTTTCACACTTCGCATTTGTACGTGAAGAATTTTTTCAATATGTATGAGCATTTTCAATAATTTATTGGTGGGTTGGTCGTGTATGTTATTGGCTACTGTCAATGCAAGTTGCCATACTTTGTCATAATCGGTTTGAAACACATACACAATTTCGATTTTATCAGAATAATAAATTTCCACGTGTATATTTGGATACAATTCTGAAGTTCGTTTGGAGCCTAACACATTAAACATTGAATTTAAGTATTTGCTTACAACATAATCGATAACACCATGTTGTTTTTCAGTTATTTCAAACACGTTCAAACGTATTAGTATTGTCTGTTGCACATAGCTGTATGGTGTATATGGAACACCGACTTGTGGAGATTCCGGATTGCCTTGTGTTTCAAATCGTGGAGAGTATGGATTGCCTGTAGAGCGTGGTGAGCCCATGGGTGAGAGTGGATCGACAGACTTGGTCTCGGACTTGGTCTCGGACTTGGTCTCGGACTTGGTCTCGGACTTGGTCTCGGACTCGGACTCGGACTCGGACTCGGACTCGGACTTTTCACATTGTTTATCAATTAAGTTGATAAAATTGTCATAATTATTTAAGTATTTTTTGATCATTTTTTTGTCCATTTTTTTGTCCATTTGTTCAAACATTTTTTGTCTTTGTGGTTCATCTGTTTTGAACATATTTATTGTTTCTTGTATTGACTTACCAAGCACGCGTGATTTGATTGTATAAAATCTTAATTTTTCCATTTCTATGTTATCCGAAATTTTATACCCAAGTTGTTCATCCAACGTTTTTTTAAATGTAATATATTCATTGAGCATTAATTTCCAAGCATCATTCAGCGACATTTCCCTGTAGATGTTCACACGGGCATCTTCAATTAAACTAAGCGCTTTATTCAGTTTTTCACCAATGTTCGTAGTTTCAAAACAAAGTGCATCTTCCTCTACATCTAGTAAAAATAATAAAAATTGGCATTGCATTGCGGGGATTTCCATTTTCTTCACTAAATTTTTTAAACTTGTCGCATTAATTTTTTTAGGTATCAGTTTATCTCGTTTAGTTTGATCCACAACTCCATCATCTTTATTTAGACCGGTGCGGGGTGTCTTTAAGAAATCAATAACTATATTTGGATAATTTTTAACACGTATTGAGAAATTTCTATTTTTGCATTTTACGTATGTATCTCCAGATTTTTGTATGTTGTAAATCTCAGTTATCCATGGTTTCCATTTTTTTTTACATGTTGGAGTGTCGACACACTTTGATCGCTTTATTACCATCTTTGATATGGCATCTTGAATTTTATATGATATTTTTCCTGCTAGGGACTCATCAATATTTAAATATAACGACTGAAATTGATCCAATGTAATTTTGTCTTCTGGAGTTGTGGTTGAAATTCTTGCAATCTTTTTAAGTTTGATCCATCTGTTGTAACCAAACAAAGGTGCAAAAATGAAGATTTCATCAATGCCATATGGTGTGTTCTTAAAAGATTTATTACCGCGATTGGTTGGAAGTGTTTCGGTTACATATATTGTGTCGTTTTCTATGTGGTTGTACAGATTAAGGTAACGTGGCTTATTGTCCTTCCTTATTGTCCTAATATTGTCAACATCCATTTTACCGTCATTCATAAAATCGTAGTACACGTCAGAACTAATTAGAGATTTACCTTTTGTATTAAATATCCGAGAATGTTTATTGTGGAACAAATGATTGTAATGGTAATCCAATGTATTTTTCTCCTTCGTTTCCTTTTCGTCCAGTATTTTACCGTCCGAACAGTACACGTAATACGTGTCTCTGTCGTTAAACTTGTAACAACCCCTTGTATGTTTGCGAAACATTGGAAAATTATTATCTGAAAATTCCCCCCATGTAAATATTCTATTGCTTTCAATATTATCGCTTTCAATATTTTCTGTTTCAAATGTTATCCGAAAGGGAGACCCACCAAATTCTTTGCATTTTTTCTTTATATTTTTCTTTGTTTTTCGTGTGAATGTTTTGGCATGGAAACAATGAATATTACCATTATTAAAGTACCCGTAATAATACAGACCATCTTCTATTTCTCCTGTTTCTATAAACCCTTCGTGCATTTCTCTCACAAGTTGTTCTGCAATCGAATCTGTTTTTGTTACTTGTGCATCGTACGCATCCCCTCCTGCGTATGAATAAGCTAAATCAAAACCTTTTTTCATTTCTTCACGTAAATCACGAACATAATAATGAACATAGTCCCTCCACATTTATTAGTATGCTTATCCATGTTATATAGTGTCAAAATCTGAATAAAGCGTTCCTTTGTGTTTCCGGGTGCAAAAGATTCCAGTTGAATTCCGACCTGTCCGCATTGTACCGATTCACCAAGTGACACTGTTGAACCCAGAACTTATCACAGAACTTAGATTTACCGGTAGGTTGCTTCACGCAAGCTCCGGTGTACGGAATTCTGGATTGGTACGTGTTCGGGTTCTTAACCCATGCAAATTCATATGGATCTTTATTGCCCCTGCACCACGCGACGATGGGTTCCCATACTTCGAGAACTTTCTGAGTATTCCATCCCGGGTCCTCCTGCATGGCTTCACACTCGGAACACCCCGACATGAATTCTCCTTTTTTCCACCCTTTCAGACATCCGTCACAAAAATACGCCATTTGTTGTAAAGTTATGGCGAGTTATATACTACGCATACTGCCCCCATAAATGGAGATCGATGACGAAGATGTGGCACAGCAATTGCAACTCATGATGAAAAACCCCGTCGACCACGTCTGTTCCGAACAGTGCAACATTGAAAACCCCGTTGCCATGGTCGTGCAGCGAGGGTTGGACCAGGCAGTGCTGTGGGAGTGGAACCAACCACGGTCCGGTGACAAACTGATTCGACGGGTCCACAACATATACGTGTGCAAAAAAAACAGGCAGGTTCACCTCTGCACCGAGGATTGTTCCAATAAAATCATGAATCAAGAACACTGTCTCATCTGCCCCATATCGGGCATGCAGTGGAACAACGCCACTGAACGAACCAGGTCCTGGAGAAACACCGCCAAGTGCATGCCCACCATCACTACCATCAAGACCGACCCTAACAAATTCTGTCGAGACACAAACGGCAGTGTTATTTCCGGCAGTCAAAATTTAACCGTTCAAGCCTGCAAGTTGGAAGTCAAAGAACTCCTGCACCGCATGCTGTTTTCTCAAATCAGAAAACAGTCCGAATTTTCTAAACATATCGATGCCCGCAATACTGCCCACAAACGCATTAATAAATACTCCAGGCACTGCCAACAAACCGTATGCCCGATCAACATTAGCACGATGACCACTTTGTACACCAACACGGTGTTCAAACAACCTAATTTTTTCAGAAACAGTAGTAGTGTCGATCCCGAAACACTGTACAAAAAATACACGTCCTTGTTGATTGTGTACTGGCAGACCCTGCTGCCAACATTTGCATTCGAGTTGTTTATTCCATCCTGCCTCTATTTAATGCGCAGTGGAATTTGTGTCAACGGTGTCGCGGTGATCGAACGTTGCTCCGATTTGGAACAAATATTGCCGGAGGCTAGCACCCTAGACCTGTACGGAATCCAAAAGGCATCCTTCACAAACATTAAAAATTTAATTCTAAAGGAGATTCGCGCGCGTTCCGAGTGAATTATGGCGATCAATTCACGCAAAGCTGTTGGCTACCGAACCATGAAAATAGCTTCCGTCGGATCCACTCGCGCCCTTTGTGAATACCTGTACACGCTGCTGGAAGACCCACCTCCGAGCATTGTGATCGGTCGATTGGTGGACGGACCCAATCGATGGTTTGGGTGGAACAACATAAACGTGATAGATACGATGAACGGCTACGAAGCCGAGTACTATCGCATCGTAGACAATCTGGAAAAAAAATGCAAAGTGGACCATTTCGCGGTCTGCCCCACGTACCACCACGAATCCGCCCCCGAGGTGCAGTTGACGTCGCTGACAAAGATGGTCAGGCAGGGCATTCTTCGTTCCGAACGCGGTGAACCGTACACCCTGTGGAAAAACAACGCCGGGTTTCGAGGGTACGCCGCGGAGTACAAACTGTGTCTGTGGCTGGAACATTGGGCAGAGACCAAGCAGCACTTTCACAAAGCCACGTACACCCTGTGGGGCGAAAAGAGACCGACGGGCAAATCGTTCAAAGACAAACTGTTTCACTACAGTGCACGCGGGATGGTAAACGACGCAAACATCCTTGGAAAAACCATTTCACAGGTCCGAGAGAAGTTTGTGACGGAAAAACACAGTGCCAGAACATTGGTAGACCTGTTTCATACTGTTGATTTTGAGTACTCGGGTGTAGTTGTAGGCACTCTGGTGCCGGTTCCCAAAAATACATTTAAAAAAAATTAACACGGTATTACTTTTTTATCAAGTCTTCTGTTGACACTGTTATGGAACTCACACAACCACTCGTGCGTCATGTCCACGGGGTTCGACTGCAAATATTCGACAATGTGTGCCCGGCAGTCCTCACACGGGTATATTTCACCCAAACTACCCATGAGAGAGACAAAGGCATCGTTCCTCTTGTAATCCACATTGTCCACAATGTCGTGCAGGAGTGTCCAGGTCGACCTGCCTAACGATTCACGATCGATGCAGTTGCACCCGGGCTCAAACGCAGACGCACCGCATCTGACAAACATTAAGAACAGAAACCTCATCAGGAACCTCATCAGGAACCTCATCAGGAACCTCATCAGGAACCTCATTTATTGGAAAAAAACAAGACTTATATAATTTACATTTTAGATGTGTATCTACTGTAATTTTTAATTTTATCTGCATCGGATGTATTTTTTTCCACTCGGTTCGTGTCCTTGTAAACATGCATTCGTTGGACACGTTTTTCTTCGTTTTTCGATGTGTGACTCTTTGTGGTGTTACCGACCCACAAACAACTGCCCACACATTTTAACTTCGTTTTATACGCGTAGAAATTTAAGGTCGTATTTAGAAAAATAACTATCCACTATGGTTTTATTTCTTGTCACACCGGTGACCAATTCCATTAATTTATTGTATGCCACCATCTCCGAGTGGTTTTGGGTATACTGCTTGCGCACGAGCAGGCGGCAGGCTTCGTTCAAGAAATGATGGTTGTCCTGGTGCAGCATTGCCGTAAAGATGTTAAATTGTTTTAAATCTTCAGTCAGTATGGGCAGTGTCGGGGTCATCAGGGTCGGGTTCAGGTTCAGGTTCGGGCTCAGGTTCGGGTTCAGGCTCGCCATATCTTTTGAAACATTTCATATCTCTCAACTTGGGCAACGAGTAGGTCTGTTCGATAAAAATGCCGACGACCATTCCAATTATAATGAAAAACATTTGTTTATACAACACTTGTATTTATAGCCACCTTTCATTTATCAAAATGATCAACATTGTTGTGGATATTGTATATTCATTGATTGTTACTTTCATTGTGTTAAACCTATGCTTGTCACTCATTGCAATGTATTCAGCGCTAAAATATTAAGGATATTACCGTACCAAACCACCACGGTCGAATGAACAGTAAACAAAATATGCAAGTGGAATATGGCAAAACACATGAAATACAACAGACGCATTTTTTTGTACCCATGGCAACCTATATATGACACATTATATGACACATTATATGGCGATACAACAGGCATTTTTTTTCGGGCACACAATGCGTCCCACATTCATGTTTCACAACAACCCCGTCAGGGCTGCCGGGGTCCTGGTACAGACCGTTGTCGACGGCAGGCGGCTGCGGCTGTTTCGTTACGTCGACGGGCGTGCGGAGGACATTGGAGGCAAGACCGATATCGTCGACGAGAACGAGGTAGATACCGCCGTCAGGGAGTGCGTGGAAGAGACGGGCGGCAAACTGTTTCACAACAAACATACGCGCGACGAGTGTGCGGCGGTACTCAGAGGTCTTTTGGTGAACTGTCCGGCAGAATACAACAAAAGAAGCAAGTACCTGCTTTTCAAACTCAATGTCGACCCCGACATACTGAACCAACCCATGAAAAGGTTCGGACTGCACGAGCAGACAGAATGGGGTGTACTTGACCACTACTACAAATGGGTTGAACGTCCCCGGTACATACACCCAAGGCTGTTCGGAATACTGTAGTATTTACTGTAGTATTTAAACAGAGTTTGTATTAAAAAAAAGTCATATTCAAAATGATATTCAAAATGATACCTAAAATGATATTCTTGCTATTCATGATATTCTTACTGGCTGTGGCTCGCGCGTGCCCATCCAAACAGGACGCGTTCAACTGCATTCAACGTACCCTGGACACCAACAACGACAACAGAGTTGTGCCGGAAGAGCTGCACAAAGTATACAACTATCTCCCGTGGTGGAAAAAAATACCATTTGACTTGTTTGGCGGGACCGACCAAGTCATCAGAGACTGCGACCAGAACGGCGACAGGGTCCTGACCATTGAAGAGTCGTTGTCAATGAGCCACTGCATCGAGTCGTGCTTCAAAGTCAACAACATTTACACGGTGCTGGGGTGCTAAGGAGGGGTCCAAAGTTGCAGGGTCTTCACTTTTTTTGCAAGTGAGATTATTTCTTTCACTTGCAAAAAAAGTGTACATTTTAGGGCTTAAGTGCCTTATTTGGCGACATAAACCCTTGGGGGGTAGACCACCCAGGGAATTTTTACTTTTTGACCTCTTAACCCCCTTATTTGAACCTAATCTATATATAGAGTTAATTAGTTATTTAACACTATATTTGTATTATTCCTATATATAGACCTAAAACCCTTAAGTGCCTTATACGGGTACTTTTTTATCAAGTGAGAGAAATAATCTCATAGCATAAAAAAGTACATGTGAGGGGTGTGTTCATATAAGGGGTTTAAGCTTTTCAAGTCTATATATAGGGGAAATAGAAATATGGTGTTTTTTTGTGAATTAACCCTATGTATAGATTAGGTTCATATAAGGGGGTTACCGGGGTATTTTTACGTTTTTTTCAGATGTTTTTTCCGGGGCATGCTTTATCGCGTCAAAATAAGGGGTTTAAGGATTTTTTGGGGTTTTTTTAAAAGTGTCGTTTTTTTTCGCTGAGTGGCAATAAACGGACCTTAAGTGCCTTATTTGGCGACATAAACCCTTGGGGGGTAGACCACCCAGGGAAATTTTACTTTTTGACCTGTTAACCCCCTTATATGAACCTAATCTATATATAGAGTTAATTACTATTTTATCACTATATTTGTATTAATCCTATGTATAGACCTAAAACCCTTAAGTGCCTTATATGGACACGGGACCTGCTAAAAACACCCGTTTAGGGGACCTCCTGTTTTTTTCCGTATGAACCAATAGATCTAATAGGGGGTACATAAGAGTCTTGAGTATGTAAAGGCATGTAATGACACCGTGCCCCCATACCCATATAAGGCACTTAAGGGTTTTAGGTCTATATATAGGAGAAATAGAAAAATGGTGTTTTTTTGCTAATTAACCCTATGTATAGATTAGGTTCATATAAGGGGGTTACCGGGGTATTTTTCTGTTTTTTTGAGATGTTTTTTCTGGAGCATGCTTTATCGCGTCAAAATAAGGCACTTAAGGATTAGGGGTCCTGAGGTTATGTGGGGGTTCACTTTTTTATCAAGTGAGATTATTTCTTTCACTTGCAAAAAAAGTGTACATTTTAGGGCTTAAGTGCCTTATTTGGCGACATAAACCCTTGGGGGGTAGACCACTCAGGGAATTTTTACTTTTTGACCTCTTAACCCCCTTATTTGAACCTAAGCTATATATAGAGTTAATTAGTTATTTAACACTATATTTGTATTATCCCTATATATAGACTTAAAACCCTTAAGTGCCTTATATGGGTACTTTTTTATCAAGTGAGAGAAATAATTTCATAGCATAAATATATTGAGTGTGCTCATATAAGGCACTTAAGGGTTTTAAGTCTATATATAGGAGAAATAGAAAAATGGTGTTTTTTTGTGAATTAACCCTATGTATAGATTAGGTTCATATAAGGGGGTTAACGGGGTATTTTTACGTTTTTTTGAGATGTTTTTTCTGGGGCATGCTTTATCGCGTCAAAATAAGGCACTTAAGGAGGGGTCCAAAGGTTCCAAGGCTTCACTTTTTTATCAAGTGAGATTATTTAAATTTGGGGCTTAACATAAAAAAGTGGTGGTTCAACCCAGTTCAACCCAGGTGACACTAGAGATATGGATAGTGAACACCCTGATGAACGATTTATCAAATCATCACTCTATTTATTGGAACCGCACATGCCGGCACATGTCTAAAAAGTTGGTTCCACAACTCCAGTTACGATTATGGATGTGAGAGGCGGAGATCATTATTATAATGGACCAAATCTCAAACCCTGGTTTTGGTTTCCGTGACATGGTTTGCCAACTTGACAGCCGATTTTTATGAAGCCGACTTGACGGATGCCAAAATAGCCATGGGTCCTCTTGTGGGGTAACAAATTGGGTACTGTGGAAAATGTTAATGCCATTTTAGCCCCAATGGGCGCTTCGGAGCCCAGAAACGAAATTTTAGAGTACAGTGTTTAAAAATGTATCTATTTCACTCTGCATCGGTAGCTGTTTTTCTACATGTTTTTGGCATTTGTGGCAGGTGAGTTTCAGAGGAAACCCCAAGCGGAGCGTGAAGTAAATGTTGTTGCTGCGGTGCACTCGCTTGGCGATCGGACACTCCATCCCCTTTTTCAAATGACCCACGTAGGTCCAAGTGCAGGCGTGCTTCCAGAAGTACGAAGGGTTCCCCCCAAACCATTTGATCGCGTGCAACACGCACGCCGGGGTGTTTCCGTACGATTTAATGCTGTCCGATACCGGTGGTCCCCAGTCCAGGTGTTCGACGTCGCAGAGGGGCTGCACCAACGTCCTTTCCCAATGTTCCCTGGTCCAACTGCCCTTGAGCGTGCGCCTGGATCCAAACTTGGTACTGCCCAACATTCGAAAACAACGATTGCGCGTGTAGATGGTAGTGTCGACGCTGCTCAGGTCCAACTGGAAAAACTCTTTCAATTTGAACAAGAAGAACTTCCCCTGCTGCGGTGAACCCAGCAGAAATATACTGCACACTGTAACGACGTGCAACGACTGTTTCTTGTCGTCGCTGGAATCCAGCAGCACGTGCGTGTAGTTCAGACCCCTGGAATCCAACACGGCGTTGACGCAGGGTTCGATCTTTGCCCATTCCGCGTGGACGTCCCCCTCGTCGAAATCCCAAAACATGTGGCAGGGGCGATCGGCAACGACCTCGGAGTAGTGTCGACTGCCCGTCTGCATCCTTTTCCACATGATGCCGTTGGTGGCTGCAAAAAATCTCTTCCGACCAGTTTTGTCCACACACTCGCTGTAAATTTTCTGATCCGACCGGCACCGCACTTGCCGCAACATTTTTAGTAAAATCCCCCCTCGAAGTTATACTCGCCATATCTGCTACCTATAAAAGGGGACAGGTCAGACAGAAAAATGGCTAGTTCCCCACCTGCAAAGCGACTAAAGGGACTGACAGAACGTTCAATCAATCGTCCTAAACCCAATTTTACAACTCAGTCCTGTAATAATTCAACTCAAGACAACTTTAATTGGAAGAGAGGTGATCACGTCTACTTAGATTTTGACGATACACTGTTGCCAGGTACACTTTTCGAAGATTACACACAAATTAATCAAGACCCGGGTAATCTATCTCTCGAATATGAGAAAAAAATTGAAGATCTTGCAAATGAAAAACGTAAAGAATATGAAGATAAACTGGAAATAATTACAAGATTTCTTAATCACAAAGCAGCTACGTATTATATTTTATCTGCCAATTGGCAAGGGCTACTTAATTTAATTATTCCTATTTTATATCCGAACTTGACATTTGTAATTATTGGATTGAAAGGATATAGAACCGATACACAAAAACAAAAATATAATTACATAGAATATTCAACGGGTAAAATATATTTTGTTGACAATAACCCATCTGAAATTCAGAAAATGCGTGCAAACAAAACTGATGTGATATCACTTAAGGTTGGCGATTGGAAGGTTGACACGGTTGGAGGACTCTACAAGATTGCCTTAGAAGCGGGGTTTGCCGATGGCGAAACAAAACAAGACACAACACCCACACCCACCACACCCAGACCCACAGACCCGTTTAAAACACCATACAGACTACGTCTTTAGTTTTCTTTTTTTACTGGAGTACACTACGGTTTCTTCTGTATTTCTCTCTTCGTACTCGGTCAGATTTACCGTGCCGTTCTCCGCAAACAGTTGCAATGTTTTTTTGTTCCACGGGCATTTTTTTCGGATTTGTTTTTTAAAAAGGTGCTCCCCGACCGCAAACGTCTCCAGATTGTGTTCGTCCATGTGGTTGTAAATGTCTTGGCGTATTTCTTTGAGCGTATTGCTTCGCTCCTTCATTTGGGTCCGCAAATCTTTGATTTCTTGCAGTTCGTCGGAATATCGTTGGACGTCCAGTTGAAACTCCATTTTTTGGGGACACTCCCAACACCCTAGCTCGCCATATTTCTTTTGCGCTTCATGCCCAGCAGACCGAGCGTCAACCAGATGTCCCCGTTGTTGGTCCCGATGCAGATCCGTTTCTGTTCACCGCTCTCCCATCTTTTTTCGACCTCTTTGAGCAAACTAATGCAGTGGTCCATGTCTTTGACCTTGCGACGCCCGATGCGATGGACAATGTTGAACTCGATGTTGACTTCCAAGTTATTGACGTACGACCGAGGTTCGACGTGCGTGATAATGACCAACTCCTTCATGCATTTTGTCTGTTTCAGAATCTCCACCAGCCGCACGACGTGGTGCGGGTGCATGCTCTCGCTGGTAATCAACGTCTTGCTCAACGTCTGCATGGTAATGGGTCCCATGCGGTACGTGTTGACGGGGTTCCACTCCTTGTAGTTTTCGGTCACTTTGTAGTCGATGGGGGTGGGTGTCACCGTGATTGTCTTTGCCGTCTTTTTGCGAGTGATGTCCAAGTGAATGTCGCCCGGTGTCAGCCTCATTAGAAACTCGGTGTTGTTCATGGTGATCTTGGAGCCTCTGGTGTTGTCGTGAATCAGTCCAAACCGATCCAGTTCCCAAGTCTGTGAGCCGGAAGTGATGCTGTGGAGCACGTCGCCGTTTGAAAGTAAGTGACGGCAGCACCCGTCTTCTACATCCCGTACCACTGCCCCCACTCTCGTTATTCCGAACTGGTCGGCAAAGGCGTCGGTCATGGGCATGAGGTCCAACCCCCACTGGGGGAACCTGCCGTACGGCTGCTCGTAGAACTTTTCAAAGTAGTTCAGCACGCTGTAAATCGGCACCGCAAACGCAATAGCCTCCGTTTCGTTCAGAGTCGCCGTGCAAATTCCGATGACCTTGCCGGATTTGTCGAACAGGGGTCCGCCGGAATTGCCGCTGTTGATGGAGATGTTCAACTGCAACATGTCCATGTCGTCGCTGCCTCTGCCGGCTAACCATCCGGAAGACAGTTGTTCCTCCAGCCCTTGTGGAAACCCAATGGTGCTGACCTTTTGCGTCTTGGTGGTGATTCTGGTCGTTCGAAGCGGGGCGATGGCGATGCGATCGATCCATTCCTGAGGATCGTCCAGAAACCACTTCTCGTGGGTGTCGGTCAGGCTGATGACCGCGCAGTCCAACTGAGGCACCACCGCCTCCACGTACCCGGTCAGGGCGTTCTTGCCCATGCCGGCGGTGCGCAAGTGCACGAGGCGGTCGTCGGCATTGTCGCACACGTGAAAATTCGTCAAAAACAACACTTTGTCTCCGAACGGAAACAGGGCGTTGTCCACGCGGAAACAAGTGCCCGAATACTCGTTTTCTTCGATGATTCTGGAGGGTACCAGTGGGTCGTGCTCGGTGCACAGGACCTGAGCCTGCACGATTGATTTGCGGATGTGTTCCATTCTTTTTGACGGTGGTGGTGGGCTTTTATACCTCCTCGCCAACCTCGTGCCGGATGTGCTCTACCAGAGTTTCAATCCTCGCCACGGTCGTGGTGTCCGTTTCGTACGTCTTCTTCAAGGATTCCAACCCCCGAACGGACATTCTCAAATGCAAGACCATGTTGGGTTGGGTCTTGTTCCGGATTGCCGAAGCGTAGAGATCGTTGACCCTGCCAAAGTCCGATTCTCTGGAACTCCCGTCCCAAAAACGACAGAACCATTCCGGCAAGTAGCGGTACTGCTTGATCTGAAACAGAGGGGCTCTCGTGTTCAACCTCTGGAACGGTTCCAGGCAGCTGATGACTTTCAAATTAATAATCGTATTCACATTCATTTAAGGATTGTGCCCCTTGCATAAATACTCCATATTGGACCTATAAATAGAGACCACATTATAATAAAAATGATCCTCCAGGCTTTAATTCTTTTGACAACTCTTTCATTATCCGACGCCTCGATTTGCCAAAATGGAGAGTCTGAATATACAGGATCAGAACAAGGTTTGCCCGGAGTACCGAATTGTGTACCAAACTGTCCACCTGGGACATACGCCATCTTAATTTCACATGGGACATACGCCATTCATCAGTGTACTGATTGCCCAGCTGGTACGAAAGGACCTACCACATCCCGTATTTATTCAGAGTATGTTAGCGAAGATATTAGTGTGTGCACCGCATGCGGTTTTAATGAAGTATCTACCGCAGGAAGTCACCTTTGCACTCCATGTGGCAGCAAAATCCAGAATTGGGAGGATCAATCAATGTGTGTGAATGACATATTGGATTTACATTTGGAAAATAAGGATTCTTTCAAGATATGTGATGTGTCTGACTTACCTGAAGCATACCACAATAAAGATGCATGTGGATATATGTGGAATTTGATGATGGATATTCCTCTTGAGTATATGGACTTACATGATCTTAAGTTTAATGCTTATGGATGTGGACACTTGGGCGATAAATGGTGGTTCAACCCTACACGTGGCATATCCAGTGCAGGTACACAGTTATGCGTTGATCAACTGAAAGCATTAGACCCCTGTGATTCTACAAATGGAATAATAGTAAATACTAAACATTGCAGATGCGGCGATGTAGTTTGCGAACCTAATACACATTGTCTTACTGGTCTTACTGGTCTTACTGGCACTTGCAACGGGTATAAACTCAATGCAGCCTATTATTATGACGGTAACATGACTCTGATGAATGATATGGGTGCTTCGGCGCTCAAAACGGCTTATAATAATATTGAAAACTGTTGATTATGGCGAGCCACCTATTTTTTTGGGTGATCCACCAAAAAAATGTCCGATTCCGAAGACGAATACCAACTCGACGAAGAAAACATGGAGGAGTGCAAGCAAGAAAGGCAGGTGGACGAAGACGAAACGGATTTCCATTTCTGGATGGCGGAACGAAAGTTACACATGCCCATCGAGCAGTGGCACTTGAGTGAGCTCAGTGAGAAGCTCAGTGAGAAGAACACAACGGTACCGACACATCGGCTGCAACTGTTGCAGGAGGCGGCAGAGTACTATACAAACATATACGGGGGAAATAAAGTAAACGTACTTGCAGAAATGATAACCTATTTTAATTAACAATATGTACTGCATATGTACTATTTATGATCACCCACACCATGTTTAAATGAACAAGTACAGACAAGCCATGATCATCAAAAAAAATACCAGTAGCGAAGAACCGTTCATCTGCACCAAATGTGCGGGTTGGTCCTCGTTCGGGAATAAATCAACACCCATGTACATTGCACTGCACGGTGATATCTGTGTATGTACCCCTCACTGGTTGGAACTGGAAAAACTTGTGCACGTGCACCCCGGTATTAATGCCGTGCAAGAGGTTAAACAATGTACGCAAGTGGGGTCGGAATTGGTCTTGTCTCCATTTTCACGTTAGCCTTTATGGTGTCTCAATTGGGCAATTTTCACTCCTACTGGGTCTTGCGCTCCAAAGAATGGTTGCAAGCCACTACGTTTCTAAACAGTGAAAACTGCATGAACCCCCTCATGAGAAGCAGCCTCGGGGCTTTCAACCTGTGTGAAACCTCCGAACAGATCTGTTCCAGGTACCCACTGACGTCCGCCATCCACGACGTCGCACAAGATTTGAACGTGTGCGGGCACGGCAGGTGCACGGTGTTCTACATGGACATCACCGCCAACCTGCACAAGATTGTCATCGGCAGCTCCATACTGTCTGTCGTGGGCTTGTACGTGTTTAAAAAATGTTGCGACGACAACAAAGTGGAACAACAAATACGGTACTACCAACTGCCCTCCCACATGAAAAGAAATTGACTATAAATAACCCCCAAAAGGACAAATAAATGGCAC